>Ga0214192_1001147_pt1 | contig 15062 bp, 9 predicted proteins | sample TroBogEpilimnion_44_FD_153030 | JGI IMG/M metagenome (GOLD analysis project Ga0214192, IMG submission 153030) | Freshwater microbial communities from Trout Bog Lake, WI - 29JUL2008 epilimnion | ecosystem: Environmental > Aquatic > Freshwater > Lake > Epilimnion/Euphotic zone | place: Trout Bog... | reverse complement strand
TTCGTTTCACACCTATACAATGAAACAGAGTGAATCCTTCGGTCAAACTCTGTTTCATTGTATAGGTGTGAAACGGAACAAAGTTCTTACCACTTTCATCTTTTCTACCAAAGAGTTCTAAATATAAGACGCATGAAGTCATTAAAAATTTGGTAATTCAGAAACAGTGTATCCATCTGGTTAATAGTGATATCTGAGACAAAAACATATCGCAAAAGTAATACCATTTCACAACTGGTCATTTATTCCCCATTAAGATTAAATTATCCTTTTAAACATAATTCAAGGGTAAACTAATTTTATGCTTTTTAATGTTAAAAGACATAGTTTTACTGCAAAGCGCTGTATTAGTGAAGTCAATAATAAAATCGCCCTTGCTCCTCGCGCTAGTGTCAGTACCCTATGCGCTGTGGGAGGCTTATTGGATATATCGTGCAGGCTATCCTGCTATAAAGTGGCATACGCACCTGATGCTCTATTACTATATATGGCTCATAGGATATTTTCTCATGTTCTATTTCTTGCGTAAGAGGAGTCGGACTGGTTTTATGAAAATTATGATTGCGTATACGGCCACGCTTGTAGTGCTTTTGGGGGCGGAAGCTACGCTGCTTATATTGAGAGTGAATCAAACCGGAATCGAAAGCACAGGTCAGGGTTATCAGTCATGCTTTGCTAGCTCACAGGAGACATGGTACCATGTCTGGCCTTCGGATCAGACACACTGGCTAAAAAAGCCTGAATACAGCTATATCCGCCACACTAACTCTATGGGTTATTCTGATATGGAATGGCCGTTGGCAAAACCCAATGGACAGCGCCGCATTTTATCGCTTGGTGATTCATTTACAGAGGGGGATGGCGCCCCCTATGATTCATCGTACGTATCTCAGCTGAGAAAGCTGCTTAATAAAGAAAGCGATAACTGCTATGTAATGAATGCCGGCATCTGCGGCAGCGATCCCTTCATCAGCTTTGTCAATTACAGAGATCGGCTCCAAAAGTACCAACCGGATTTGATCCTGCAGACAATATCATCGGGCGACATGAATGTCGATATTTTGATACGCGGAGGCTTGGAGAGATTTAAGCCTGATGGGAGTGTGCAATTTCGCAAGGGGCCTTGGTGGGAGCCTGTCTATGCCGTCAGTAGTATTTCTCGTTTAGCATTTTCAGCGATGAGATACGATCAGGTGCTGATGAAGGAGGGTGAAGTTTCTCAAAGAAAAAGATACCTGGATAGCATCACCATAGATCTTTTCAATCAATATGCTGCCCTGGCAAAAAGGAACCATGCTAGGCTGATAGTGGTGCTACAGCCGTTTCACGACGAACTCAATAATATGAGGTATAATTATGACTTTACCTCGATCGAAATGGCTTTAAAGCAGAATCATAATATAGAAATACGTGACCTGATGCCATTTTTTGCTGAGTATATCAAGGCTCAAAATAAAGAACCCGGATATTATTATTGGCCGCACGATGGGCATCACAATCCGCCTGGATACCTCATGATGGCTGAGGGAATGAAAGAATTCGTTAGTGACAGGGTGCACTGATTTATGACTTAGATCTATTATTTGTCTTATCTTTCCTATCGCTTTTATAATTGTTTCTTATGTGGAAAGTAGCTTTTGTTTTGACATTTTTGGTTGCATCCCTATCCGGTAATGCGGCATCGGGTAAAGCGCCTAAAAAGGCCGTGCTCGACAGTATACACCGTGCGGCTATCGTGCGCAGGCATGCTGTGGCTGACTCTATCAAACAGCATGTGGTGAATGAAGTTTTCACGCCTGAGTATGCAGATAGTCTGCTGCTGCAGATAGAGCATATGCACACCACGCTGAATAATATCACTAATGAGGCGAAATATGGGTTCAAGACCCGTGAGATCAGGCTGAGCCTGCAGCAGATGGAGTCCGCCATACAGCTGATGTCGCATAGCATGAGCCGTGATAGCATGGTGATGAATATTAATAACCTCCAGATGTTTAGGGGGCTACTGGCAGATATGGCAGCCAAACTCCTTGGTTGGCGGGAGGTATTGTATAAGGATCATCAGGATCTCGCCCGAATGTCTGCAGAGATGAATGTTTTCGTGCAGGATTCATTCACCCAAAGAGTTGCAGCAGATACCGCCTTTGCGAATCTGCATCTGGATGAAATGATCATCCTGAATGAGCGATGGATGGAAGCTCAGCGCATCACGAGCTCCAACCTCAAACGTATCAGCCAGCTGCAAGCCTCTGTGTCCAATAATTATTTCGGTGTCACGGAGTTGCAAAATCAAGTGGGTAACCAGCTGACCAGCGCCTTCAAAAGGACGATGGCAAAGGAGTATAACTATATATGGGATGCACAAAACCCTTATGCCATAAGTGATGTGATCGCTTATACTTCTGAGTCTTTTTCGGAGCGGATGAATCTACTCAGATATTATCTCACCATCAATCAGGCAGACTGGCTGACTATCATCATTCTTGGTTTACTATTCTTCTTTTGGGTATTCAGGAATTTCCGCAAGATAAAAGCTCTCACCACAGATGCAAACCGCGACAGCTTCAACTTTAAATATATTCTGCCCGTACCTGTCCTTAGCTCAATCATTCTCGCTCTGAATCTGGCACCATTCTACAGCTTCGATCAGCCAGCCATATACGTGGAGGTGATTCATATAGCGATACTGATACCACTGACTATATTATTCCTTCGTCTATGGTCCAAAACATTGCTTTATTACTGGGGGCTATTCATTGTACTGTCCTTGCTGACCTCGATCATGAATGTGATCATTACACCCGGTTGGCCATTGCGCTTCTCTTTACTTGGGTTGAGTGTGTCATCGGTTTTCGTTGGCCTGCGCTTCCTGGCGGCATATCGCAGAGAACCTGTGCTGGGATCAGTGGTACGCGTGGTGACAGTGATCTATATCATAATGAATATTCTGGCCGTAATTTTTAACTGCGCCGGCAGAGTGACCTTGGCTAAAATTTTCACCTCCTCTGCTATAGTAGGCATCACCCAGATCATCGGATTGTTTGCGCTCGTGCCTATAATTATTGAGGCTTTCTATATCCAGATGAAGAGTCGCCGCATCGCGAACAGTATGTCACTGGACTTTAACTATGAGGACATAAGTACTGACCTGCGAAAGATATTGACAGTGACCGCAGTTTTCCTATGGCTCATTACACTGGCTACCAATCTGGAGATATATTATACGATCCTTACCGTACTTGATAAGGTACTCAATACACCGCGTCTAGTAGGTAGCACCACTTTCACGGTGGGCAATATTCTGACTTTCATCTTCATTCTCTATGTCGTCAGTATCCTGCAGAAGTATGTAGGATATTTCTTTGGCGAGACAGAGGAGGATTTCGTCGGAGACCTGGATAAAAAGGAATCGCACCTTGTCATCTTCCGGCTGGTCATTATTATGATCGGGTTTTTTATAGCTGTGGTGGCATCGGGCCTCCCGGTGGATAAGGTGACTGTAGTCCTGGGAGCACTGGGTGTCGGTATCGGTTTGGGCCTGCAGAATATCGTTTATAATCTCGTCTCAGGTGTGATCCTGATCTTTGAAAAACCTATGCAGATAGGTGACTATATAGAGGTGTCGGATAAGAAAGGTCGTGTCGAGAATATAGGTATCCGTGCGAGCAAACTAGTCACATCCGATGGCTCCGAAGTGGTGGTACCTAATGGAGATATTCTCTCCAGTCACATGGTCAACTGGACCCGAGGCAATAATAACAGGCGCACGCAACTCACTATCGAAATAGAACCGGCGTCCAAACTGCAAGTGGCAAAGGAAATCATCATGTCTGAGCTAAAGAAGAATCACTTAGTCATACAGGGGCGCCATACAGATATACTGCTCAATAATCTGAATGAAAAGTCCGTAGAAATATCAATAAACGTATGGATCAATAGTATTTATAAAGAAGATGAATTCAAGAGTGATCTGCGCTCTGTCCTCTATACCAAACTCGCCGAAAAGGAGATTAAAATTATTTGATTTACCTGCTATGAAAATAAACTCGTTGGTTTTAAGGTCTTGGTTTGCTTTGGCTTTGTGTATAAGTTGTATTTATTCATCCATCGCCCAAAGATCTTACCAGCCTATGACCGGCTATGTCGATATGCATGCCCATCCACGAGGTGACCTCGCGTATGGCACAGAATTGTTTTTCGGTAAACCATATGGAGATATGGCAGTGGAGCTCAAAGACTGCAAACATGATCATAGTAGTAATTTGCTTCGCGCGCAGCTTGCCATACAGACAGAGAAGCAAAATAATCCAGATTGGAAAGATGGCAAGATCGGTTATCCAGACTTCGCTACATGGCCTAGCTGGTGTTCTATCCTGCATCAGCAGATGTGGGTGGATTGGATCGAGCGTGCACATCGCGATGGCCTGAATATCATGGTGGCGCTCGCAGTGAGCAGCCACTGTATAGCATCCGCTGCCAAGACGCACGGACCTCAGGATGATGAGCAGGTTATGTTGAATTGCATACAGGGGATCAAGGAGCTGGTTGCGCATTCTACCTTTATGGAGATCGCTCTGACGCCGCAGGATGTGAGACGCATCGTGGCCAGTGGTAAACTGGCAGTGATACTTGGCTCTGAGATGGATAATATTGGCAACTTCTACAGTCCTGCGGATCACTATAAGTCTGCGACCTTCAATCCTAGCCCATCAAATGAACAAATACAAGCTGAACTTGACAAAATGTGGGATCTGGGCATCAGGTATATTTTTCCGGTGCATCTGAATAATACGATCTTCGGTGGTACTGCCATCTTCATGCCTACGCTGAATGTAGCAAATAAATTTGCCACAGGTGCAGAGTGGATTCCTGAACAGGTGAATACAAAAGAGAGTGGTATAGCCTTTCACCTCACTCATCCGGGACAGGGATTGAATGCCGTGGCGAAACTATTTATGCCACTGCTGCTGCCAAAGGATGTCAATCCCGGTAGGAAAAGCAACTACACCATATGGGATACCGTAGCCGGTTTTGGTCATCGAAACTCTTTAGGAATAACTGACAGGGGACGCTTTGGCATTAGCTATATGATGAAAAAGGGGTTTCTCATCGATATTGATCATATGAGTGAAAAGATGGCCGATGAGGTGCTCACCATAGCAATGACCCATGACTATCCTGTCAATAGCGGCCATAATGGCCCGCGGGGTGCTGCAGGCGCTGAAAGCGGCCGCACGCTCAAACAATATGCTCAACTCAAGCAACTGGGAGGCATGGTCGGCCTCGGTCATGGTGCCAATGCGAGCGACTTTGTCAGGACCTTTCATCAGGTCGCAGAGATCATGGGCTATACTCATATGGCGATCGGGACTGATGTAGGAGGCTTCTCTGCATTGCCCCAGCGGGATACGAGCATTCATCTGGTGTATGATGCCGGTTTCAGCAAATGTAGCTCTGGCAATCGCTCATGGGATATCAATTTAGATGGGGTGGCACACTATGGTCTGCTGCCGGATTATGTGCGAAGCTGGATGCTGGCTGGTATGTCTGTGCAGGAAAAGCAAGTCTTTATGAGTTCTGCGGAGCACTTCACGCAGATGTGGGAGAAATGTGAATCGAGAAAAGCCACTATCGCAAAATAATACCTTAATTATTTCACCACATCTAGTCGCGGCCATTTGTCAATCACCCTGTCTTGCTTTTGTCCATTCACAGATTTGATGATCCATCTGTTTACAGGGGTATGGAGATTATAGGTGACTATGCCCGAGCCCGGCAGGGAAAATTCTTTTTTCAGATTCAGATCCTTATTGGCAAGCATAAGCGCCTCGAGTGCCTGAGCGTCAGACTTACTGCGATCTTCAGATACATAGAGCAAGCCCAGATTCTTGGTTGAGTAAGTGAAAATATTCAATTTTCCCGCAGGGTCATGATAGACCTGCCAGCCGTCTTTCTCGAGCGCAGGTTTATATTGGGGTGGTATATGTACGGCATGATCGGCGCAGGCGAAGCTGCGATAGACGCCTGTATTATTCCAGTGATGCATCTTTCCTTTAGCGCAGATGTAGAAGCAGCTATCGCGATTGCCTACGTGGTCATTGAGCAGGAGCATCTCAGGTCGAGGCGCGAGCTGTGAGGCGATACCTCGCTGCATGCCTCCCGCATTCATGATATAGCCATTGCCACCTTTATATATCTCGGGCGCGCCCATGCGTCCATGTCCGAGACGTGCGAAATAATCCTTCTTAGTGCCCGTGATCAGAGCTGTCAGCTCATCATTCAGGCGATAGTGTAGCAGCAGAGTAATGATCCCATGCTCTTTAGCTTTCACTTTAAACTTTTCTCCGTTCTTTCTCGATACCAGGACCCTGACTATAGAGCTCACCGGATCTCCGTCAAAAGGTAGCTCGCCTGCGCGATGTATCTGTCTGCGGAAGATTGTGTACCTGCTCTCATTGATACTACTGAGTGAGTACTCATACATGACTTCATTTAGGAGCTTATTTGCTGAATGCCTGACCGTGTCTGAGTGGGTAAAAGAATACAAAGTCAGCAGTGCCTGCATAGAGTAGCCCGCATAGGGATCCGAGTTAAACTCATAGAAGCCGCCTTTAAATTTCTCCTCGAGATGATTGAGCATCCATTTCTCGATACCGTTTCGGCGATTGTCATAGACATAGGCTGTATCTCCATGTTCATGCAGCCATTGGTTTTTCAAATAACGGGAGACTTCTCCCATCAGGATATGATTTTCCGTCTCACGCATCAGTGCTTTGAATGCCGGCATGCGCAGTGATACTTTGTCGCCAGAATTGGTGATCAGATACTGGAGGATATGCTCGCGTGTGGCCGGATAGAGCAGGTCTGGTTTATCACCAAAAAGATACAGAAGCGAGCAAAAAGTGATTTCCGTAAAGTCATAATCGCCGCTGGGATGAAATACCGAAGTAGTACCATGATCATCCCATTGTTTCAGCGTCATGAGGAAAGCATTGACTTCTGGTACCTCGCGCTTTTGCACGAGCTTAGCGAGTACGCGGCGGATTGCATCTGTCTGACCGGCGAATTTGTGGTCTGGCAATGGTAGTCTGGCATAGTGCTCGATGATTGAATCATGGATGTCATAATCCTGTTTCTCAGAGTATGACGAGCTGTAATCATACACAGCCGGTATAGTGGATGGTGTGGCTGTGAATTGTTTCACCAGTTTATCTTTGCCGCAATAGTATGTGCACGAGGGTAGCAGATAGGCCGCCAGGCAGATCAGTAGGGTATATTTCAGACGCATGTCGGCGAATTTAAATAATAAATCAGCAAGCTGCTATCCTGCATCAATCTATGGCTATGAAAAAATATGCGCTCCCATCAAATAATTTTAGCTTTATCGTAAATCGCAGAATACCTTGAGCTGGAGACAACCATACTGGGCCAGAAGACGGATCGCATCGCTGGATGCGGAGAGGGATTATGTGGAGATCAATCATTTGGCCTTTGAGGTGAGATATGCGTCACCGGTCTTTACGCATGCGCTTTTCTCGATTGCTTTTGCACGGCAGGCTGCGATACCGTCTATCGCACGGACGCTATACAGAGATGGCAAAGGCGCCAGCATTACCGCCACCCGAAAGCGCAGTAATGATACACTCCTCTTCTTTGGAGAGTTTTTTAAGCATGGGAACAGCGAAAGAGGAAAGCAGATAGCCGACCAGCTCAACCGCATCCATAGCCGATTCGCTATATCCAATGAGGATAATCTCTACACGCTCGCGACGCTCATGTGTGAGCCCATGCGTATGAGCGTATTCCTGACAGGACGGAATATCTTCCAGCCGAAAGAGATCCGCGCCCTTTACCTCTTCTGGTATATGATTGCAGAGATGCTGCACATCAGCGATATCCCTGCGGATCAGGATCAGATGTTTGAGTACTATGAGCAGCACTCGCGTGAGTATTTCGCATATACATATGATGGGCGACAGGTGGTAGAGTCACTCGCAGATGAGTTTGCTGAGCGCTGGTATCCACCATCAATGAAGGCATTCGGCAGACAGGTTTACTTTAGCTTATTTGATGATCACCTGTTGGAAACCTTCCGGATCAAAAGACCTTCGCTTTTTCACCGCGCATTGGTTCGCGGGCATCTCTGGTTTTACCTGCGCATATGGGTCAGGATAAAACCTGATCATGCGGATAGGAGCATCATTGACATTTTTTCCCGCGACTATGAGCAGTATGAGATTTCCAAAGCAGGGCCGCGATGATTTTGTTAAACTCTATATAGCTTCTCCATTTTTATTTACTTTTATTCTATATCATATAAACAAGTACCATGATCAAAAGAATTACTTACAGTTGCATTATCGCGCTGCTTCTTTTTTCTAATTATATGTCTGCTCAGCATTTGCTTTCAGACAGCCTCATCGCACATTTCACTACCAGCCAGGCTGACTCCATTCTTTCTTCCAATGGTATACCTTTTCCCGCCACGACAGGCATATCATGCTACAGGCTGATCTACAGCACACAAAACGCCAAACAAACAGATACCACGATAGCCTCCGGTCTTGTCATAGTGCCGGACTCCTATACCTGTCCGCTGGCTATCGCGATGTATGATCACGGCACTGTTCTGCAGAAGTTTGATGTGCCGAGCAATCTCAACTATGAGTCACTCATCTCGATGATACTCGCAGAGCAGGGCTATTATTCCATTGCACCGGATTACCTGGGGCTGGGTGTGAGCCCGGGCTTTCACCCATATATACATGCGAGGTCTGAAGCGCAGGCAGGTATCGACCTGATCTTTGCGTCAAAGGCATTTGCAGCGTCGCACTCCGTCCCGCTCAGCGAGCAGTTATTTCTGACCGGCTACTCTCAGGGCGGTCATGCATGTATGGCTACGCACCGCGCCATTCAGCAGAACTATGCAGGCCAGCTCACTGTCACCGCATCTGCCCCCGGCTCCGGCCCATACAATGTATCCGGCATACAAGCCGCAGGACTCGCCAGCAATAACTACTATGCCGATCCATCCTATGTACCCTATATCGTGATGGCCTACCAGAGCGTATACGGCAATCTCTATGACAGCATACCGCAGTTCCTCACACATCCATGGGATTCTATATTGCCACCGCTATTTACTGGTGTTTACAGCACTGATACGGTTGATATGGTGATGCCGCACCATGTAGATTCATTTGTAGTCGATAGTCAGCTCATTCGATATACCACTGACTCTGTCAATGATCCACTGCGCATAGACCTCCGTGACAATGATGTCTACGCATGGATACCAGTGGCGCCTATACAGATGACCTACTGTACGGCTGATGAGCAGGTGGTCTATCAGAGTACATTATTTACCTTGAATTACTTCCAGACGCACGGTGTGACCAATGCTACAGCAATAGACGGTGGCGTATATAACCACCTCGACTGTGTCACACCGGCTATTACGAATATGCTCGGCTTCTTTGGGAATCTGAGGGTGTCTGAAAACAATCTCACCGTGACACTCACCGCAGATAGTGAGAGCACCCACGGCTCAAATAACGCCTCCGTAAAAGTATCCGTATCTGGTGGCACAGGTTATACTATCCGCTGGAGTACCGGCAGTACTGACTCCGTAGTGACTGGCCTCGCCGATGGCAACTATACGGTGACAGTGACTGATGCAGGAGGCTGCACCAAGGTCCGCAGTATCAGCACGGGTGGAGTATCTACGGGTATAGCGACGATCTCTGCATCTACACCACAGGTGCATATATATCCCAGCCCTGCATCATCTATCATCACGATCAGCGTCACTGATCTCAGGCCAGACATGATCTCAGTCTTTGATATAGATGGCAAGAAAGTGATGGAGCAAAAATATGCACCATCTCTTGACATCAGCTCTCTCAGTCAGGGGATGTACCTGATAGAAGTAAAGAATGCACAAACCACTGTACGCAGCAGGTTTGTCAAGATATAAAAGGGATTATCTGATCTCAAAGGATGCTGTGTGCAGTTTGTCTTTTGATGAACTGCTGCCTACGGAGAGTTTGTATTTGCTTTTTTCTGTCACCCAGTTTTTACTGCTATCATCATAGTAGGCGAGATCAGCAGCTGGCAGCGCAAATTCAATTTCCTTTTCCTCGCCGGGCAGGAGGTTGACTTTTCGGAAACCCTTGAGTATTTTCTCAGGCCGCTCGACCTGGGAGCCGGGAAATCCTGCATATAGTTGTACCACCTCTGCGCCCTCTCTGCTGCCGGTATTTTTTACTTTGACTCGCGCATATAGCGTACCTGCTGGTGCGATAGGGGTATATAATATTTCTGGCTCAGAGATCTTAAAAGATGTATAAGACAGCCCATATCCAAAAGGATAGCGAGGTTCTTTCTTTTCTTTATCCATCAAAGTGTAGCCGTGATAATATCCATAATCTGCGACGCTATCAAAGGAATTGAATACAGGCAAATCACTCTCTGATTTTGGTACAGTGAAAGGAAGCTTACCCGATGGATTCACATCGCCAAAAAGGATCCTCGCGAGTGCATTGCCACCCTCCTGACCATTATAAAAAGTCTCCAATATCGCTGGTACCTCTTCTTGCCATTCCTCCACAGTCACGGCGCTGCCGGCAGTGATACATACAACGACGTTTTTGCTGGCGGCAGCAGCACGGTGGATGATATCAATATCCTGTGGATGCAGGTGCAGGTACTTTCTATCTCCACCGAGGCCAAGACCACTGAGGCTGGTGAAGAAGCTTTTCTTGTCAGGATTATTGCGGTCCCTGATCACACCACCACCGATATACTCGCCCTCGTCAATGTAGGTCATACCGGCGGCGACTATCACTGCGTCGGCGTCCCGACATGCGCCCGATATAGCAGCGGTATCTTTTGCGTTTACATAGATCACCTGAGCGGGGGTGCCTTCGAGATATTTCCTGATACCAGCCAGCGGGGTAATGATGTAGGCGGGATATACGCTACTGCTGCCATGATCGCCGGTTTGCCTCACATCTGCGAGCGATCCAAGGACCACTATGCGTTTCATTCGGCTTTTATTCAGCGGAAGGAGTTGATTATTGTTTTTCAGGAGCACCGCGCTCTTTTCCGCTACCTCTCGTGCCAGTGCCCGGTGAGCATCAGATCCTATGAGGCTTTTGGGATATGTTTGTACATCTTTCCGCGATGCGAAAAGTAGTTTGGTTCTGATGATAGGCAGTACGAGATTATTTATTTCCTGCTCCGTGATCTTTCCTTCGCTGATCCACTTCTTTATGTTTGAAGCCTTGTAATAATGAGCACCCGGCATCTCTACATGCATACCCGCTTTGATTCCTTTTACCCCATCGCGCAGACTATATGCCCAATCCGAAGTGATATAGCCACGGAAACCCCAATCCCGCACCAGTATATCGGTCAGCAGGTTTTTATTCTGGCCGCAGTATTCGCCATTTAGCTTATTGTATGCGCTCATTACAGAGGCGGCACCATGCAGTATCACTTTTTTGAAATGTGGCAGGTATACTTCCTGTAGCGTACGCTCGCTCATGCGCACATCGACACCAAAGCGGTTATTCTCCATGCTGTTTGCCGCAAAGTGCTTCACACATGCCTGTACATTGTGTTTCTGTATGCCATCGACCAGCGCGGACGCCATCTCTCCGAGCAGATAGGGGTCCTCGCCGTAGGTCTCCTGCGAACGGCCCCATCGAGGGTTACGCAGGAGGTTCATACATACAGCGCCGGAGTAGTTGCCGCCTAGTGCTCTGTTTTCTTCACCCATCGCTTCACCTACCCTACGCTCCAGATCGGGATCCCAGCTCGCTCCTCTAGCCATCGTCACGGGAAAGGCTGTTGCACCTTTATTTCTAAAAATTCCCCGTGGACCATCAAAAAAAACGGTACCCGGGATGCCTAGTTTTTTATTGCCCCCGGCTATTACCGGTTTGAGATGTTTTGTAAACAAAGCAGATAACCCAAATCGAACCAGGCTATGTCCATGCATCTCATAGATCTTCTGTTTGAGCGTCATCTTTGTCAATAGCTCGGTCGCACGCTGATCAGCGGAGGTATCTGGCATCAGGACAGTTGCCGGATTATTTTTTTGTGCACTAGAAGCCTGCACGAATAGGATGGCAAAGATGAAGATGAGGTAAATGCGCATGGTGGGGGCTGTAGTTTTGCCCTAAAATAATATTTATATCCGGACAAATATGCGGCATCTATCTGGTCCCAAAAAAAATTCTGGCAAGGCCAAAGATTCAAAATGCTTATTTCTATTTTTCTTTCTTTTCCTCCGCCAGGAATGTATCCATATCGATGCCTCCCTTGATGCGAGTGGGGAGCAATGCATTTTCTAAAACCTCATCCATTGTCCTGACATAGTAGAATTTTAATCCTTTGATATAGGACTTCTCGATCTCGTCTACATTCTTGCGGTTGCTTTCGCCGATGATGATGTCTTTGATGCCGGCGCGTTTGGCAGCCAATATTTTTTCTTTGATACCACCTACAGGCATCACTTTGCCACGTAGGGTGATCTCACCTGTCATTGCCATAAATGGCTTTACACGCCGCTGTGTGAAGAGCGAAGCCAATGCCGTCAGTATCGTGATACCCGCGCTTGGGCCATCCTTAGGTATAGCCCCCTCGGGGAAGTGCAGATGCACGTTTACTTTGCTGAATACATTTGGATTGATGCCGACCTTTGATGCGTTAGCCTTGAGATATGTCATAGCCGTGATCGCGGATTCTTTCATCACTTCGCCCAGATTGCCTGTCAGTGTGAGTGCGCCGGTGCCCTTGCTTAGCGTAGCCTCGATGAAAAGGATGTCCCCACCTACGGATGTCCAGGCCAGGCCCACAGCTACGCCTGGGATATGCTCCTCTGTATACAGGCTCTTGTCAAATTTCTCAGGTCCGAGTATCTCATGTACCTCCTCTGTAGTGACGACCCTCTCATATTCCTCTTCTGTGGCGATATGCTTGGCTACCCGACGCATGATGGCTGCGAGTACCCTGTCAAGTTCACGTACGCCGGACTCTTTGGTGTACTCCTCTATTATTCCTTCGAGTACTTTGTCGCTGATAGATACGTCCTTTGCTTTGAGGCCATGGTTCGCGATCTGCTTAGGGACCAGATGTTTTTTAGCGATCTGTGTTTTCTCTTCTATCGAATAGCCCTCAAGTGGTATGATTTCCATACGGTCGCGCAGCGCTGGCTGTATGCTTTGCAGGGAGTTGGCAGTGGCGATGAAAAGCACCTTTGAGAGGTCATATTCTAGTTCTACATAGTTATCGTAGAATGTCGAGTTCTGCTCAGGATCGAGTACCTCCAGCAGCGCTGATGAGGGGTCACCCTTGAAGTCTGCTCCCACTTTATCTATCTCATCGAGTATCATGACGGGATTACTCGACTGTGCCTTTTTCAGCGACTGGATCACACGTCCGGGCATGGCGCCAATATAGGTTTTGCGATGTCCGCGTATCTCCGCCTCATCATGCAGTCCACCGAGGGATATGCGCACATATTTCCTATTGAGTGACTTCGCGATGGACTGACCCAGGGAGGTCTTGCCCACACCCGGAGGTCCTACGAGGCAGAGGATCGGAGATTTCATATCACCTTTGAGTTTCAACACGGCCAGATATTCTAGTATGCGCTCCTTTACCTTATCTATACCATAGTGATCTTTGTCGAGTATCTGCTTAGCTTTTTTCAGATCAAAGGAATCCGAAGTATATATGCCCCACGGCAGGTCGAGTACGAGCTCGACATAGTTCATTACCACGGAGTATTCTGCAGCTGCCGGATTCATCCTTTGCAGCTTCTCCAATTCTTTATCTACAGCTGTCTTGACATTTACCGGCAGCTTTAGTTTATCCGCCTTATCCCGGAGGCGCTGGATGTCTTTGTCAGGGGAGTTCATGCCGAGCTCTTCCTGTATGGTACGGAGCTGCTGGTTGAGAAAATACTCTCGTTGCTGTTTGTCGATATCCGCACGCACCTTAGTCTGGATCTGATTTTTCATCTCCAGCATTTGCAGCTCAGTGTTGAGGTATTTCAGCATCAGCTTGACACGCTCGCGCATGTCTTCCATTTCGAGCAGCGATTGCTTTTGAGCCGTATCGATATTGAGATTGGAGGAGATGAAGTGTGTCAGCGTGATAGGGTTGGCGATATTTTTGATCATGATGCCAGCTTCAGATGGTATCTGAGGATTGAGCTTGATGATACTTGCGGCGAGGTCTTTGATCGTCGATACCTCTGCTTCGAAGTTCTTGTCTCCGGTGGGCATGGTATCCTGCAGGACTTCGATTTTCACCTTCATGTAAGGCTCGGAAGACACCAGCTCTTTTACTTTAAATCTACTACGGCCCTGTATGATAGCAGTACTCGATCCATCAGGCATTTTGATCATGCGCAGTATCTGCGCCACGGTGCCGGTCTTGTACACGTCATCAAATTCCGGCTCCTCGACATTTGAGTCAATCTGACCGACCACGCCGATCAGTTTGTCTTTTTTATGTGCCTCTTTGACAGCCACGATCGATTTGTCACGGCTGATGGTGATGGGCAAAACTACACCCGGAAACAAAATGGTATTTCGCAATGGCAGTAGCGGCAGGACCTCAGGAATGTTGGTGGGATTGGATAAGGCGTCATCCTCGTCCGGAAGGATAGGCAGAAACTCCGCATCGTCATCGCCCAGAGACTGCGAGAAAATACCTTCATGAATTTTTGTCATAATTACGTTTTAAAACACTCTATTTTGAGTGGGAAAATCATAGGTCAATATTTGTGCCAACAGTGGCGCTGTAAATGTATAATTGAGAATGGATAATTGATAATTTAAAATCCAGTCTGACATTTGCGGACACAGATATTTTTTCGTTTTTCGCGGCGGGTGTGCATTATTATTAAAAGAGATAAGAGTGGCTTCAAAAAATCTCCTTCCGACCAGTTCCTTCTAATTTCTTACCTTCAAGCATTATGAATTGGAGACTAAAAATCGTATTGGCATTTACCAATATCCGAAAGCCTATAGACGGCGAGGGAGCAG
>Ga0214192_1001144_pt1 | contig 15104 bp, 16 predicted proteins | sample TroBogEpilimnion_44_FD_153030 | JGI IMG/M metagenome (GOLD analysis project Ga0214192, IMG submission 153030) | Freshwater microbial communities from Trout Bog Lake, WI - 29JUL2008 epilimnion | ecosystem: Environmental > Aquatic > Freshwater > Lake > Epilimnion/Euphotic zone | place: Trout Bog... | reverse complement strand
AATTCAAGTAAAAAGTAACTAAAACAAAAAGTAAAAAGGGTGCAATCTACGCTTCAATGTTTTGACTATTTAAACTCCGATTAAATTGTAAAAACTTATCAATTAAACCTATCTACAGTACCTTATAAATCTTCCCTGGCATGGATAGGATAATGTTTTGCAATTCCATGTTTAAAACTGCGGCGGCTATGCTGCTACTATTTAGTCCGCTACGGGTATGCAGTTCATCGATATGGGTAATTTCTTTCTCTCTAAATATATTCATGATAATTTCTTCTTCAGGAGTAAGTTCTATAAATAATTCTCTTTGTTTTTTATGTGATTTATGTTGATTTAATTCCCAGCCCATTGTTTTTATAAACGCTTCTACATCGGTATATATGATGGCTTTATTCTGTTGTATAAGATGATTGCAACCGCTGCTTTTATGATCGGTAAGTCTGCCGGGAACAGCAAACAGATCACGATTATACTGATAAGCCAATTCAGCGGTAATCATGGATCCTCCTTTTCGCTGCGTTTCTACAGCAACTGTTACATCGGCCATACCAGCAGCAATTCTATTCCTTCGGGGAAAGTTAAAAGCTTCGGGGGTTATCCCTTTTTTAAACTCGGTAAGCAAGCCCCCTTGTTGAACCATTTCTTTAGCCAATGATTTATTCTGAGCAGGATAAATAGTATCCAGTCCATGCCCCAGAACACCCACCGTTTGTAGTTCGTTGTGCAATGCCGATTTATGGGCAATTGCATCAATACCCAATGCCAGTCCGCTTACTACCAGTACATTGTGAGCGGTAAGCCCTTCTACTAATTTTTCGGTAACAGATTTTCCATATTCAGTATTACTTCTTGTGCCTATTATAGTTACTACTTTAGCATTATTTAAATCTGCATTGCCTTTGTAATACAGCATGGTAGGGGCATCGAAGCAATTCAATAAACGTTTGGGATAATTTTTATCGGTAATAAATAAAGGTTGAATATTATGTTTATGACAAAAAGACAATTCTGTTTCGGCATCGCTGAAGTTGACAAAATTCTTTATAGATCTTGCTCTGATAGTGCCTATACCTTCTATAGCTTCTACATGATTAACATTGGTCTTAAAAACATTGGTAGCAGAGCCAAATTTATCTATCAGATTCTTGGCCTGTACGGCGCCGATACCATCAATTAAAGTAAGTGAAATCTGATAAATAAGTTCGTCTTTCATAAGGCTTGCCAGAACAAATAGAGTGCATTAATCTGCACGCATAATTTCTTCAACCCCGGCAAGGTAATCATTCCATAGTTCCTTTACTACTTCTGCAGCAGGTTTAATATTTTCTATCAGCGAAGCTACTTGTCCTACTTCCAGTTCTCCCTCTATTAAATCGCCTTCGAACATCCCTTTTTTAGCCCGGCCTTTTCCCAGAATAGATTTCAATTCTTCAGCACTTGCGCCATTGCTTTCTGCCAGACTCACCTGCTCATAAAAAGGATTCTTGAGCAACCTTACAGGCACCGTCTTTTTCATCATCAGCTGGGTATCACCTTCCTTAGCTTCCAGTATTTTATGTTTAAAATCAACATGAGAAGAAGCTTCGGGCGTACAGATAAAACGGCTACCAATCTGCACAGCATCGGCACCCAAAACCATAGCAGCAAGCATCTGGGCACCAGTAGCAATACCACCGGCAGCAATCAAAGGAATACTAATCGCTTTTCGTACTGCAGGAATCAATACCATCGTAGTAGTTTCCTCTCTCCCATTATGACCTCCGGCTTCAAATCCTTCGGCTACAATAGCATCCACGCCAGCGTTTGCAGCCTTTTGTGCAAAAAGACTACTACTCACTACATGCACTACTTTTATACCATGCTCCTTAAAAATAGGGGTATAGGTTTTAGGATTACCTGCCGAGGTAAAAACAATCTTTACGCCTTCCTTAATGATGGTTTGAATATGGGAATCAATATCGGGATATAGTAGTGGCAGATTTACAGCAAATGGCTTACTGGTAGCTGCCTTGCATTGCTGAATATTCTCTAGCAGAACTTCGGGGTACATACTGCCAGCACCTATAATGCCTAATCCACCAGCATTACTAACTGCCGAGGCAAGCTTCCAACCACTTGCCCATATCATTCCTGCCTGAATAATGGGAAATTCTATTCCAAATAGTTTACAAATACTATTATGTTGTGTACCGAATCTGTTTGCCATAAGAATAGCAAATTAAGCTAAAAGTACTTAGATTTGAGCACTTAACATTTAGAAATCAGTACTTAGACAATTCAGAATACAATTGAATTTTCCGGTCTAATATCTATTATCTAATATCTATTATCTGATATATTTAAGGCTGTATTAATTCATCAGTCTTAGAAAAGATACATTCTGATTTACATTGGTAGGAATAGAAATAATATACTGACGGGTAGTAATAGTAATCACTGACATTAAAGCTGATTTATTGGCATCAGCCGTACAATTGGTTTGCATGTTGTTTTTCATAAATAGAAGCATAATTTAGATTTTAAAATACGAACAGTTGTTTGTACTGTTTTAATACTGCTAAAGTATATTCACCTTAGTTTATTTTAAAATATTAGCGGCGAAATGTTCAATTTTTCCTACGAATAGCCAATTTAGCACCTATTATTATTTACATTTTACTCAAATTCCAGAATTAAGCCCTTCAATTTTGTACTATAAAACTCCATTCAATGCCATATTATCAATTCTCCTATCTTCGTAGCGATTTTAAACAAGATGATTCAGACTCAATTTATATCAACATCGAACATTTACATGCCAGCGAATATGCCTCTTACAGGCTATACTACTGCTACATATACAACCCTTTAGGGGTTACACATTACATATCAACTCATACATCAACAGGATAAATACTATCCTATTTCAAACAATTACATTTTAATCAGTATAAAAACAATTGAGCATGCAAGTACTAAAATTCGGAGGAACTTCCGTAGCAAATGCTGAAAACATACAAAAGACCGTTCAGGTAATTAAAAACTCAGGATATAGCCGCTGCCTGGTAGTAGTTTCTGCTTTAAGTGGCGTTACCGATTTATTATTAAAGACCGGACATACCGCAGCAGAAGGCAATGAACAGTATAAACAAACACTGGCCGAGCTGGAGAAAAAACATATTGAAACAGTTCGCAATTTATTACCAGTAACTTCTCAAAGCAGTTGCCTGAGTTTAGTAAAAACAAACTTCAATGAACTGGAAGATATCTGTGAAGGGGTGTACCGACTTAAAGAACTTTCGGGCAGGACTAAAGACCGTATAGTTAGCTATGGCGAATTGTTGTCTTCCAAGATAATTTCTGCCTACTTCAGTTCCTTAAGCATGGAACATGAGTGGATAGATTCCAGACAGGTAATTACTACCGATTCTAATTTTGGTCATGCCAAAGTAGACTTCGAATCTACTACCCAACATATTCGTAAAGCCATACAGTTTACGGCTTCTAAATTATACATTGCTCCGGGCTTTATAGCAAGTGATAGCAAAGGACAAACCACCACACTGGGTAGAGGAGGATCGGACTATACTGCTGCTATTTTTGCTGCTGCAATCAATGCAGAGACTTTAGAAATATGGACAGATGTATCGGGTATGATGACAGCCGACCCTAGATGGGTAAGCAATGCAAAACCTATTCCACATATCTCTTATAAAGAGGCAATGGAACTATCGCACTTTGGTGCAAAAGTTATCTACCCTCCTACCATTCAGCCTGCTATGCAAAAGAATATTCCTATCTGGATAAAAAACACTTTTGCTCCTACTGATTATGGCACTCTTATAGAAAGCGACGTATCGAAAGTGAGTCATGATATAGTTACTGGTATTTCGAGCATTGATAAACTAACCTTACTGAGTCTGGAAGGTAGTGGCATGGTGGGAATACCAGGATTCTCTAAGCGTTTATTTGAATCGTTGGCGCATGAAAAAATCAATGTAATTCTAATTACCCAAAGTTCTTCAGAACATTCTATCTGTGTAGGTATTAATACCGGGGATGCTGCTAAAGCAAAGAAAGTATTGGATGCTACATTTGAAATAGAAATACTTACCAATAAACTAGAACCAATTAAGCTGGAGCACGATCTTTCTATCATTGCCGTAGTAGGTGATAATATGAAGAGCCACCCGGGTATCAGTGGTAGAATGTTTACTGCGTTGGGAAGAAATGGTATCAATATAAGAGCCATTGCACAAGGATCATCTGAGAAAAACATCTCTGCCGTTATTTCTCAGCACGATGCTAAGAAAGGAGTGAATGTTCTGCACGAAGCCTTCTTTGAATCTACCAATAAACAATTAAACGTATTCATTGTTGGCGTAGGAAATGTGGGCGGTAAATTATTGGGACAATTAAAGCAACAGGAAGAATATTTACTGAATGAACTAAACCTGCAATTAAGAATTGTTGGTATTAGTAATAGTAAGAAAACGCTGGTAAGAAAAGACGGTATAAATTTATGGCACTGGCAGGAAGATTTAGACAAGAAAGGAGAGCCTACCAACATTGCTGAGTTAACCAAAGTTATTATAGACCATAACCTTCGTAACAGTGTTTATGTAGATGTGACTGGTAATGAGGAAGTTTCTCTTCAATACAATAAGTTATTACAAAAGAGTATATCGGTAGTTGCCTGCAATAAAATAGCAGCTGCGTCTTCTTTGGAGAACTATTTAAAGCTTAAAGCAACTGCTAAAGAATTTAATGCCAAGTTCCTATTTGAAACCAACGTAGGAGCAAGTTTGCCTATCATTGGCACTTTGAATGATCTGGTAAGAAGTGGCGATAAGGTTACCAAAATTCAGGCTGTATTATCGGGTACTTTGAACTTTGTATTTAATAATTATGATGGCAAACAAACCTTTGCTTCTGTAGTAAGACAGGCACAAAAAGAAGGTTACACAGAACCAGATCCAAGACTGGATTTAGGGGGTACAGATGTAATGAGAAAGATATTAATTCTGGCTCGCGAAGCAGGACAATTAATAGAGATGACTGACATTAGCAATAATGGGTTCTTACCTACCTCCTGCTTTGATGGTTCTGTAGAAGATTTCTATGGAGAGATGGAAAAACATGAAGCACATTTCAAAGCTTTATATGATGCAGCTGCTGCTGAAAATTGTAAACTGAAATTTGTTGCTTCCTACGAGAATGGAAAGGCAGCAGTTGGTTTACAACATGTACCGGCAGAAAGCGATTTCTTCCATTTATATGGCAAAGACAACATTGTTTTATTCTACACCAAACGCTATCCAGAGCAACCATTGGTAGTGAAGGGAGCTGGTGCAGGAGCAGATGTTACCGCCAGTGGGGTATTTGCAGATATCATTCGTGTAGCACCTTGATTTTCTGATAAGATATAATTCTAATTACAAAGAAATTAAATGAGTAATCAAAAAGAAATAACTGCAAAACCAATTGGTAAGAAAGTTACTGTCAGCAGTCCTGCTACGGTAGCTAATATGGTATGCGGATTCGATATACTGGGCTTTGCAGTACATGCCCCTTCTGATGTATTAAGTGTTTCATTAACCAATGAGCCCGGGGTACACATTATTAATGAAGATGAATATGATTTACCTACCGATCCGGAGAAGAATGTAAGTGGTGCAGCATTGCATGCATTACTGGATAAAGCGCCCGATGTAAAAGGTTTAATATTAACCAGCAAGAAACAAATAAAACCAGGAAGTGGTGTAGGCAGTAGTGCTGCAAGTGCTGCTGGTGCTGTGGTTGCTGCGAATGAATTATTGGGCAAAAGATTTACCAATGAAGATCTGGTACAATTTGCCATGTTTGGCGAAAAGGTAGCTAGTGGCGTAAAACATGCCGATAATATTGCTCCTGCAATCTATGGAGGCGTAACACTTATCCGTTCTATATTCCCATTGGACATAGTACCTATTAAACCACCAGAATTATTTGTAACTATTGTTCATCCTCAGATAGAAGTAAGAACATCGGATGCAAGGCAGATATTAAAACATACTGTCTTGTTGAAAGATGCCATTAAGCAATGGGGAAACATAGCCGGACTAGTAGCTGGTTTATTAAAACATGACTACGAATTGATAGGAAGAAGTCTTGAAGATGTAATAATTGAACCAGTAAGAAGTATTTTGATTCCTGGCTTTAATGATGTAAAAAGATTGTGTAAAGAAGCGGGTGCATTGGGAGGAGGAATCTCCGGGTCTGGACCATCCATCTTTATGCTAAGTAAAACGAAGCAAGATGCTGAAGCAGTAGAAGTAGTAATGAAAGATATTTACAATAAGATAGGTCTTGACTTTCATACCTACTTAACTACCATCAATAACGAAGGAGTTAAGGTGATTGATAATGGATAATTGACAATGGATTTAATTCAAATAATCTCTTATTGATTCAGGAATACCATAGGAGAAGAAATAGTATCGCTAGAAACGCTGTTTCTGTCTATTAACCAGAATTGAAACCAGGCACTATCAGATTTAAAAACATTAACATTATCAGAACAGCCTGTTGTAAAAGATCCTTCCTGACCAAAACGATAAATAAATTCTAATTTACAAGTTTGATTGGCTGTATTAGAGAAAGTAGGAAGATACATGTAAGTAGTATCTATTGACTTATAAGTACAAGTCTTATAATTAATTCTAACACCTAAAGTATCGGAAACGTCTCCTGAATATGGATGGCTGAAATTAAAGTAAAATGATAAATTGCCATTTACGTTTACACTGCGGGCGCTTAACCCTGTTAGTGTTAAATTAGATAGTTTACCTGTACTGTTTTTTTTACATGCAGCACTAAAAACTACCAGAAATACTATTAATAATGCTTTTGCATTCATACTTTTACCGTTATTAATCACTCAAATGTATTTAAAAAGATTACATGACAGACGACAATAAACTTCTTAACAAGATTTTTTCTGTTGACAGCAACAGTTTAGGTGAAGTCTGTGAGGAGGTTTTCAGATTTCAATATGAAAATAACGTAGTGTATAAACAGTGGTGTAATCTAGTAAATGTAGCTTCAGACGGCGGGAACTCTTTTCAGGATATTAATGAACTGATTAATAAAATCCCTTTTCTACCCATCTCTTTTTTTAAATCGCACGAAATAAAGACTACTTCATTTGAACCGGAGCAAATATTTGAAAGCAGTGGCACTACCAAACAAAATACCAGTAAACATTTAGTAAAAGATATTTCAGTTTATGAAGAAAGTTTTCTAAAGGCTTTCAAATTGTTTTATGGAGATATCGAAAAATATTGTGTTCTTGCATTACTCCCCTCCTACCTTGAAAGAACTGGTTCATCATTGGTGATGATGGCTGATAAACTAATTAAGCTTTCCAGTCATGCAAAAAGCGGTTTTTATCTGGATGATTTTGATGCTTTACACAATACATTAATAGAACAGGAATTGAATAATCAACCCACATTATTGTTAGGGGTAACCTTTGGGTTACTTGACTTCTCTGAACAGTACCAGCTTAACCTTAAGCATACTATCATTATGGAAACAGGTGGCATGAAGGGGAGAAAGAAAGAGATGACCAGAATGGAAGTACATGAACAACTGAAGAAAGGCTTTGGTGTAGAAAACATCCATTCTGAATATGGAATGACAGAGCTTTTATCGCAGGGATACTCTTTTGGTAAGGGCATATTTAATTGTCCTCCCTGGATGAAAATATGTGTTAGAAGTGAAGATGATCCGCTTACTGTTTCTACCCATGGAAAAGGCATTATAAATGTAATAGATTTAGCCAACATTTATAGTAGTTCCTTTATAGCTACTGAAGACATTGGTATAATATATGAAGATGGCAGCTTTGAGGTATTGGGAAGATTGGACAACAGTGATATACGTGGTTGTAGCTTAATGTACCAATAAAAAATAGGCGATTATGAAAAAGAAATGGTTGTATATATTATCACCTTTTAGAATTGTAGTAATATCATTTATTTATTTCGCCATTACATTATTTACGGAAAAGGAAAGTAAAAGTGAACCCGTAAAGTGTGGATTAGGAAGTCCGGCATTTATGCTAATAATGTTGATATTTTTCATGCTAATAATTCTTGCAATCGACTTTCTTGTAAAAGTCATTTTCCCAAGAGAGAAAGTTTTCTGGCTCTGGTTAATAGAAGGATTATTAGTAGGAAGTTTACTTATTTATATTGGAACATTGCGTTACTAAGTTGAATTACGTTTTTTCCCTTTTATAATACAATTAGCAAGTTATTAATTAAGTACTTAAATTCGTTCTTAATTAATAACATAAATTATCATGTTAGCAGCAAATTATACAGAATTCAGAACCGATCTCAAGCGCTTTCTTGACGTAGTGGAAGAAAACAATGAAACCTTAATTATTAAGCGTGGAGTTGGCAAGGGGGCAGTAATGATTTCCTTATTTGAATACAATTCTATAATGGAAACTATGCATCTATTACGTTCCCAAAAGAATGCAGAAAGGCTCTACGAGTCTATCGAACAAATGAAATCGGGTAAGAAAGTGAGTAAAGAATTAATCGAAACCAAATGAGAATAATCTTTTCAGAAATAGCATGGGAAGATTATACATCCTGGCAAATTGAGGATAATAAGATGCTCAAGAAAATCAATGAATTGATAAAGAATATAAAAAGAACACCCTATGTTGGAATTGGGAAACCAGAACCTCTTAAATTTGACTTATCAGGATTCTGGTCAAGAAGAATAGACCTGGAACACCGTTTAGTTTATCAGATTGCTGAGCAAGAATTGTTGATATACAGTTGCAGATATCACTATTAATCTTAATGATATTCTGGTATTTTTTACTAAATTAATTATTTATATCAAATTACAATTAGCGAAGGGGCTCACCTACTAATTCATTTTTCTGCCTCCCAGTAAACCACCAAAGAAATCCTCCTGTAATAATTAATAACAGCGCAATTATTTCGGCTTGTGTTGGGTGCAATCCCCAGATGGTATAAGTACTATTTACCCTAATTTTCTCGATTAAAAATCTTTCTAGTCCATTTACAACTAAATAAATAGAAAATATTCTTCCAGGTACTTTTATCCGATTTCTTAAAGCAAAAAGTAAAGTAAAAAGTAATAAACTCATTATAGTTTCGTACAAAGGAGTAGGAAACACGGGGATAGGTAACTGACTACAGAATTGATTTCCTATACAATTACTTATAGGCAATCCCTCACTAACTACATTGTGTGGGTAGTTGTATGCGAAAAGCCAATTGGGTAAATGAGCAAAAGAAGGGAAATTAATACTTTGAACTGCATCTACAGATCCAAACCTATGCCCGTAAAACATGTGATTTGAATCCATTACATCTTTAAACATCTGATGAGTGGCTGGAATTATTTTGCCATCCATAGTAGTTACAAATGCACTATTCAAAATGCCCCAATCGCCATCACCTGACATCTGACAACCTATACGACCAAGCCCATATGCCAACATTAAAGCAGGTGCAAAAGAATCGGTAAGGTGCCATAAATTTATTTTGTGCTTTCTTGCAAATACAATTATAGCAATAGCTGCAACTATTAATCCTCCATAAAAAGTGAGTCCACTAAAAGAAATTAATGAACCAACTGGATCTTTAATAAAATCATCCCAGGTTTCAAAAGCATTAAAAAGTTTAGCTCCAGCAAACCCGAAAATTGCTGCAAGAACCGTTAAGTCACTAACTCTATCATGAGGCCAAATTCTAATTACTCTTTTCTCAGGAATATCCAGTTTTATTTTATTTTTATCCCACCATTTCAGTCCTGCGAAAACTAACCCTAGCATCATACCCATCAGTATACTACCCTGTGAAGAAAAAATATAGGACTGAGTATCATTCAATGCATTTGGAACAAAAATTATCCCAAGAATTTTATACCCGAATACAAACCCAATAAGAAAATTAGTAACTAACTCTGCAATAGAAGCTTTGGCACCTACAGTAACTTCTTCCTCAGTAAATTGTAATAAACCCTGAGCTTCTTTCCTTTTTAGTTCATTAGTTAATATCCAGGCTGCTGCCAAAAAAGATAGCGCTACACAAAAACCGAAAGTGTTAAACAATTTCAGCCAGGACCACTCTAAACCCATTAAATCTTTAAGTGCGTAATATAAATTTGGATACATCTATTGATTAGTATTTTTAGATTTAAAATCTCCACGTTTCCATGCTTGAATAAAATCGGCCCATGCTGCCGGGTTGAAGATATTCATTGGAGGTAATTGACCAGCATAATAGTATTTATTAGCCTGTTGTCTTAGTTGATAATTAACTGCTTCTCTACCATCGGCAGGCAAAGTTGCCAATAAGGCCCTCAATCTGTTTTCCTGTGTATTCTGACGAGCTATTTCATAAGCATCATCAGGTATTCTTGTATTTACAAAATCTCTCTCAAATTGTTCACGAGAAGGTCTTGGCTTAATAATAGTTGCTGGCAAAAAGGTAGTATCATTAACCAGCAACTGGATTACACTGTATTGATTATCGGTAAGGTTGTATGGAATTGTAATCGACTTTTCTTTAAACCCAACTGATGAAAATATTATTTTATCTCCTTTCAATACTGCAATCGAGAATACCCCGTCGTTATTGGTCAAAGTTCCCCTCCCTTTATTAGCCACCACTATACTAGCAGCGGGTATTGCTCTAAGACTATCAGCTGTCATAATCACTCCATACAATTGAATTACTGTATCTTTTTTGGGCGTATTTGTAGGAGTACTTTGTGCTAAAACCAGGCCACTTTGTGTCAGGATAATAAGCATTAAAACATATCTGAAAAATATTTTCATTGATGTACAATTATTGGTTATTTGACCAATCAAACTAATTATTTTACAAATTAATAATCGATTCAGGCACAAAGTAAACTTAGTACTGCTAATTTTGCCACCTTAATTTCTTTTTTATAAAAACTTTCGCAATGACAGAAGCAGATATTCTGAAGGCTCTTAGCAATGTACAGGAACCTGATTTAGGTAAAGATTTAGTTACTTTAAACATGGTTAAAGACATCATAATAGATGGAAATAATGTTAGTTTTACGATTGTACTTACCACTCCGGCCTGCCCAATGAAGGATATGATGGGCAACGCAAGTACTAATGCTATTAAACTTCTGGTAAATAAAGATGCTGTAGTTACTGTAAATTTCACATCTAATACTTCTTCTGTTAGAAAAGCAGCCGACCAAGTATTAACAGGGGTTAAAAACATCATTGCAGTGGTAAGTGGTAAAGGAGGGGTAGGTAAAAGCACAATTTCTGCTAATCTGGCATTAGCCTTAGCTGAAGGAGGAGCAAGTGTAGGCTTGATGGATGCAGATATTTATGGACCAAGTGTGCCAATAATGTTTGGAGTACGTGGAGAAAGACCCATGATGAAGGAGGTAGATGGCAAAGGGATTATAATGCCATTAGAAAAATATGGCATTAAACTAATGAGTATTGGTTTATTAGTGGACGAAAAAAATGCTGTTGTATGGCGTGGACCAATGGCAAGTAGTGCTATCCGTCAGTTTGTAACTGATGTAGAATGGGGTAATTTAGATTATTTAGTAATAGATATGCCGCCGGGAACAGGTGATATTCACCTTACTTTAATGCAAACTGTACCGGTAACCGGAGTGGTGATAGTTACTACACCGCAGAATGTTGCATTGGCTGATGCTAAAAAAGGAATTGCAATGTTTGGACAGGCTCAAATAAATGTACCTATCATTGGATTGGTAGAAAACATGGCCTACTTTACTCCAGAAGAATTACCTAACAATAAATACTACTTATTTGGAAAAGATGGCGGTAAGAATCTTGCTGAAGAATATGACCTTAAGTTCTTAGGACAAGTACCTATTGTTCAAAGTATCAGAGAAGGTGGTGATGCTGGTATTCCTGCCATGATTGGTAATGATGAAATTTCTAAACATGCATTAAGAAATTTTGCATCAAATGCAGTAAGACAAATAGCTATCCGTAATGCCAGTTTGCCAAAGACTGGAACGATAGTAATGGAAAATTAATAGCAATTTTTTCTAACTCTACGTTATTTTGCATTCTTGCTTTTTAATGTTTTTTTTTAATTTATTAGGTATATTCTATATTCATGAGCGACACAACGGAAATTAAAAAGGATGACAAAGCATGGATGGTTATTTATACAAGATCCCGCAGCGAAATGAAAGTAGACAACCTGCTTACATCCAAAAATATAGAATGCTATTGTCCCACCAGAAAAGTGGAAAAGCAATGGAGCGACCGAAAGAAGATTATTGAAGAAGTGATTTTTCGTTCATATGTATTTGTCCGTATTACTGATGCAGAAATACAAACTGTTTTAGGTACCGATAGGGTTATGAATTTCATTTATTACAACAAAAAACCTGCAGTAATAAGGGACGAGGAAATTGACACTATCAAAAAATACCTTAACGAAAAAGATGTTGAAGTAAGCACTTTTAATGCTGATGATTTTGAGCCTGACACTAAGGTCAGGATCAATCATGGGGTATTTATGGATAATAGAGGTGTGGTGCTGAAAAGTAATAAAAGCAAAGTTTATGTACTGATAGAAAGCTTATCTCAAGTGATGGTTATTGAGTTTTCGAAGAGTCATGTAACACCAATGGTTTAATTTAAATAACAACAGAATGATATTCTCCTCCTTATTTAAAAAGAAAATCGAAATTGCAAACTCACTTGCCTTCATTGGTACCGATATGCATTCCCATTTACTACCAGCATTAGATGATGGATTACAATCTCTGGAAGAAACTGTTGCTTACATTCAGGAACTAGAGACTATGGGATACAAAAAACTTATATGTACGCCCCATATTATCAGCGAAGTACACCCAAACAGTAAAGAGACCATTTTACCAAAACTTGAATTCGTAAGAAATGCACTCAAAGAAAAGAATATTGATGTAGAGATTCAGGCAGCAGCTGAATATATGGTGGACTATGAATTTGAGCGTAAGCTGAAAAATAAAGAGCCCTTTTTAACCATGGGCGACAACTATATTCTGATAGAAATGTCCTATGCTATGCCTCATCAGAATATTGAAAATGTAATATTCGATTTGAATATTGCAGGATACAAACCCATTCTGGCACATCCTGAGCGTTATAGTTACTATCATTCCAACTACGACTATTACGCTACCCTAAGAAGCCGAGGCTGTTATTTTCAGCTAAACTTGCTTTCTATCTGTGGTTATTATGGGAAAATGGAGCGAAAAGTATCCCAAAGGATGATTGATGATAATTGTGTAGAGTTTGTAGGAACAGATATGCACCACATGAATCATTTAAATGTCACAAAATTATTTGGGGGTACTGGAGATGCGTATAAAGCATTGAAAGGGGTAGAATTATGGAATAAGTATTTGTAAATCAAATATTTACAGCATAAATAATAGGTTAATAGTATATTAAATTGTAGTTTTTCAGGTGTTGATTTAGACCAAAACACCTGTTAATAACTGTATAAAAGGCTACATCAACGAAATATTGAGGAAATTATTTGCAGAGATATGTTCATTTCCCTTACTTTTGCCGCCGATTAAACAAGTAGTAAATTTTTCAGAAGAAAAGAAATTAAGAGATGCCAATTACAAAAGAAAGAAAAGTTGCATTATTCACTGAATTTGGTGGAAACGCAGCAAACACAGGATCCATTGAAGCTCAGGTTGCTTACGTTACTGAACGTATTGCTCATATCAGTGGTCACTTAAAAGAAAATAAAAAAGATTTCTCAACCCATCGTGGTTTGATGAAAATGGTTGGTAAACGTAAACGTTTATTGACTTATTTACAAAAAACCAATCTTACAAGCTATCGTGAACTGATTGCTAAGTTAGGTTTAAGAAAATAATTTTCTATTCCACTAGATAGTGGGTAGAGGAAGGGTTATATACCGTTACAATAATCTTTAACACTATACAATTCCCAACTTCTTGAATGATGTTGGGAATTTCTTGTTTTGCTGTATACCTCCCGGAATTACCTGCTGTCATTATTCCCAATCAAAAAATTAATTAAAAATGTTATCACAACCAATTCAACAAAGCTTCAAGCTACCTAATGGTGCTGAAGTGATTATAGAGACCGGCAAATTAGCCCGTCAAGCGGATGGTGCTGTAACAGTTCGTCAGGGTAATTGTATTATCCTTGCTACTGTTTGTGCCAATAAAGAACCTAAAGAAGGACAGTCTTTCTTTCCATTAAGCGTAGATTATCAAGAGAAATTTGCATCTGCAGGTCGTATACCTGGTTCTTTCTTTAAGAGAGAAGCAAGATTAAACGACTACGAAATATTAACCAGCCGTCTTATCGACCGTGCTTTACGTCCACTTTTCCCTGAAGATTACCTATGTGATGTTCAGGTATTAGTTACTTTGGTTTCATCTGATAAAGAAGTAATGCCAGATGCATTGGCTTGTTTAGCTGCATCTGCTGCATTAGCAGTATCTGATATTCCTATTAAAGAAATTATTTCTGAAGTAAGAGTTGCGCGTGTAAACGGACAGTTTATTGTAAATCCTTACCGTTCTGAATTAGAGAAAGCGGATATGGACTTTACCATTGCAGCTACTGAAAAGAATCTGATGATGGTAGAAGGGGAAAGTAAAGAGTGTAGCGAAGAAGAACTTGTAGAAGTACTTCAGATTGCGCACGATGCTATCCGTGTTCAGATTGCTGCTCAAGCTGCTTTAGCTGCTGCAAAAGGTGTAACGACTAAGAGAGATTATACCAAACCAGCTTCCGACGAAACTATCAAAGCTAAAGTATACGAATTTGCAAAAGATAAAGTATATGCTATCTCTGCCAGCGCAAGCAGCAAAGAGCAACGTACAGATGCTTATAAATTATTAAAAGATGAAGTTCTTGCCAGCTTTGGAGAAGAAGCAGAAGCATTAACTAAATCGTTAGCTAAAAAATACTACGAAGACCTTCAGTGGGAAGTAGTAAGAGACATGATTCTGGATGACAGAAAGAGACTGGACGGAAGAAGTTTAGATCAGGTTCGTCCTTTGGCTATGGAAAT
>Ga0214192_1001143_pt1 | contig 15112 bp, 10 predicted proteins | sample TroBogEpilimnion_44_FD_153030 | JGI IMG/M metagenome (GOLD analysis project Ga0214192, IMG submission 153030) | Freshwater microbial communities from Trout Bog Lake, WI - 29JUL2008 epilimnion | ecosystem: Environmental > Aquatic > Freshwater > Lake > Epilimnion/Euphotic zone | place: Trout Bog... | reverse complement strand
GGGGCGCACGCTTTGACCGCGTGGTGACGGGTCAGTTGAGCCGGCAGCGGGAGACGGCGGCGTCGCTGATTGCGGCGCTGAGCGAAGCCGGGGTGGCGTGTCCGGCGCCGGTGGCCGACGCGGGGTGGGATGAGTTCGACCTCGATGCGGTGTACGCGGGGATCGGACCGCAACTGGCGGCGCGTGACGCGGAATTCCGGGCCGACTATGAGGCGCTGCAGCGCGAGATGGCGGATCCGGCGGCGGCGGTACACCGGCAGTGGCGAAAGTGCGACGTGCTGGCGGTGCGGGCGTGGGTGACGGGGGAGGTGGAGTTTCCGGGAGAGTCGTTCCAGGCGTTTTCACGGCGCGTGCGGGGGGCGTTTGAGGCGCTGAATAAGGAGGAGCACGTGGCGGTGGTGACGTCGGCCACGCCGATTGCGGTGTGCGCGGCGCTGGCGCTCGACCTCGGCCCGCTGCGGGTGATGCAACTGGCGGCGGCACAACACAATACGAGCTATTCGGAGATGACGATGCGGGGCGAGGAACCGCGGTTGTTGTCGTTCAACAACACCCCGCACCTGTCGCCGGAGCTGAAGACGCTGCGCTGAACGATTTCAGGACGCCGGGCCTGAGACGTCTCTGCTACAAGCGGGCAGGAAAAAGAAACAGCCTCCGCTGACGCCTGGACAGGGTCAGCGGAGGAGTGTGATGCTGGATTCTGAAGCTGGAGAAGGGCGGAGACTACTTCTGCACGTCGCCAAGAGCGATCTTGACGCGCTTGTGCAGGCGGCTCTTATAGCGCGCGGCCGTGCCGGTCTTGATGTAGCCTTTGCGTGCGGCCTTGTCGACCAGCGAGAAGGTGGCGGAAAGGGTTTCGGCAAGATTCGCCGGTTCCTTGGCGGCCAGCGCGCGGCGCATGGCGCGGATCTGGTGACGGAAACGCGTTCTGGCAACGCGGTTGAAAAAAGTACGACGTTCGGTCTGCCGGACACGCTTCAGGGCAGAAAATGTATTCGCCATCTGGTAGTTCTGATCCTTTAAATAAAATACTCGATTTATTAGGTTAGCACAGGCCCGCGGCCGGGATTGGACTAACGGGCGGCAAGCAGGGCACGCAGACGCCGGGCGCGCTCGGGAGCACGAAGCTGGCGGAGAGCCTTGGCTTCGATCTGCCGGATACGTTCCCGGGTGACATCGAACTCCTGACCGATTTCTTCGAGCGTATGTTCCCGCTCGCAGCCGATGCCGAAGCGCAGCCGGATGACCTTCTCCTCTTTCGGGGAAAGCGTCTTCAGGATGCCGGCGGTCTCATCGCGGACGTTGGATTCGATCACGGCGTCCACGGGAGAACCGACCCAGCGGTCTTCGATGAGATCCCCGAGCGCGGATTCGCCGTCGCGGCCGACCGGGGTTTCGAGCGACACCGGATCGCGCGAAATGGTCTTCAGCTTCTGGACCTTTTCCACCGGAATATCCATCCGGCGGCTGATTTCTTCGTTGGTCGGGGTGCGGCCGAGTTCCTTTTCCAGCTCGCGAGAGGCGCGCAGGAACTTATTCATCGACTCGTTCATGTGCACCGGAATACGGATGGTGCGGGACTGGTCGGCGATGGCGCGGGTGATCGCCTGGCGAATCCACCAGGTGGCATAGGTGGAAAACTTGTAGCCGCGGCGGTATTCGAACTTGTCGGCCGCGCGCATGAGCCCAATGTTGCCTTCCTGGATGAGATCCAGAAGGTGCAGGCCGCGGTTCACGTACTTCTTGGCAACCGAGACGACGAGGCGAAGGTTGGCTTCGACGAGATCCTTCTTGGCGCGCTCGGCTTCCTGTTCGCCGTGGCGGATGACGGTGAGCGTGTGCTTGAGGTCTTCGAGCGACGCGCCGGCGCTGACTTCACGCTTCCGGATTTCCCGTTTCAGCTCGCGGATACGGGGCTGCTGCGCGGCGGCGTTGCGGGCTTCGAGCTTCTTCAGCTCTTTGTCGAGATGGTTGATTTCATCTACCGCGCGCTCGATTTCGCGGGTAAAATCGCGCCACCGGGAAAGCATCCACGGCACGCTGCGGATGGCCATGGAGATTTCCACCAGCGCGCGGGACAGCTTCATCGTCGCCTTGCGGCGCGCCTTTTTATTGGTTGCGGCCGTTGCTTCCAGCTTGTCCTGCAACTGGCCGAGCTTCTTGTGGCAAGCCTGAATATCGACGAAACGCTGGCGGGCATCGTTGCGCTTCCTGGCATCCGCCGGGGTGCCCTCTTCGAGGTCTCCGCCGATATCGACGAGGTTATCCAGCTCATCGGGCGTTTTTTTGAGCTGTTCGGCCAGTTCCACGACGGCCAGCTGTACCAGCGCGGAACGGCTGATCGCCTTTTGCATGCGGAGCTTACCGCGCTCCATGCGCCGGGCGAGATCGACTTCGCCTTCCCGGGTGAGCAGCGGCACCGCACCCATTTCGCGCAGATAGACGCGGACCGGGTCGTCCGTGTAGATGGACTCTTCTACCGGCTGCTGATGGGGGTGGAGGAAATCTGCTTCGGCTTCGGGGTCGAAAAACTTGACCGCCTCTTCTTCGAAGTTGATCCCGATAGGAGCTTCGCGCAGAAACTGATCGTCATCTTCATGAGCCATGGCGCTAGACCTCCCTACCGGATTTTTTAACAACAGGCACGCGGGGACTGTACATCTCTCTTTTTAATTGTTGGCTGAGGCTTCGTCGTTGATATTTCAGGGGTTGGTGCATCCAGGCGGGTTGAATCGCTCACGACACCACGTAGCTGCGCATCCGCCGCGACGCACAACTACTGTTTGTCGATTGTAGCACAATCCGGTGAATGTTAAAACCCGGCAAATGCGCCCGATGTCCCGTCCGGACACCGGACAGTTATTGAGATGCGTTGCGGGCGGGTTCGGGTTCCACTATCCGGCGTTCCGGACTGTCGGGGCAAATCCGCGACAGTCCGGGTAAGCCGTCAGGGAATCGGAGTGGTTGCAGGCTTGGTATTGACGACCGAGAGAGACCCGCCGTCCACCTGAATGGAAACATAGGGCGCGTCGGCCGCGATGGAAATCTGCACAGTCGCCACGTGAGGATTGCTGTCGTGACTCCACTTGCCGAACGCCGAGAACTGGATGGTGTCGTAACCGCCGGCTTTCTGAGTGGATGTCAGGGAGTTAAAGCAGGCCACCGAGGCAAGGTTCTGCATGGTGAAGACGCCGCCGGTGGCATCGGTCGCGTGGCTGGTGTAGACGAACGACGAGTTCCCGTTGCCGGAGCAGGGTATGGAGACGTTATAGTCGAACGATTCGCCGTGCGACGAGACCACGTTGGTCTGCGAGGCGTTGTACTGCGCGGATGCCGAGGGCGTATCGTTGGTGTGCATCGCCTGAATATTCATGAACGGTTCGAGGATAGAACCGGCACCGGCGAGGAAGGAGGTCGCGGGGTTGTTGTAATCCGGATTGGGCCAATAGAAGCCGCTGAAGTCGAGAAGCGTGGTCCCGGCAAAGCGCATGACGGTTTCGCCGTTAGGTCCGTTCTGGAAGCGCATGGGAGCCTCTTCGAGGAACGAGGCCGGGAGGAGGCGCGGCTCGTTCTGCGCCAGGATGGCGACGAGAAGGCTTTGCGTCCAGAAAGCACGGTGGACGAGCGGGCCGGCGGTGACACCGGTCGTGATGTCGAGTTCACCGATGGTGAGGTCGTAGGGGTCATCGACGATCGCTGTTGTATCGGCGTGATAGGTCAAATTGGGGAAGCGGATCAGCTCATTGTGGCCGACCCAGCCGAGCCACACACCAGCCAGCGGCAGCGGGGGCGGAGGCACCGCCAGTCCTTCGGGCGCGAGCGAGGACATGGCGAACGGCATATAGATATGCTGCTTGCCGTTGATTGTGATGGGATTGAATGACGGCATCCCGAACTGAACCTGCAGGCGGCCCTGCATCTGCGAACGGCCCGTGGCGGCCCCGCCAAGTGCGGGGATGTTCAGGGTGAAGTTATCCCCGATGTCGGAGAAGCGCGTATCGAGAGTGTATTGCTGGACCGTATTCTGCGGCGGCGCAAAACAGTTGGAGGTGCAAATCGGGTCCGGCGAGGCAACGGTGCTGATCTGCAAATGGGGATGCAGGCTCAGGCCGGGCGTCTGGATGGCACCGAATTCGACGTTCGGGCCGGCGAAGGGAAGCGGCATGCGGACCGGATCACCGTTAATCTGGCTGCCGAGCGGCAGGAAGGTGGAGCCCCAGAAGGTGAAGTCGAGCAGACCATCGGGCCGCTGAACGAATTTCGCCTCCGCGCGGCCATAGGTGCCGGGGAAGGTGAACGGCGGCGGAATGAGATTGGGATTCACGTTGCCAAGCGCGACGTAAAAGCTGTTGGCCACGATCATCGAATAGGTCAGGTTGGTCACCGCACCGGTGGCGAGGTTGAGGTCGCCTTCGGAATAGGTATTGAAGTTGTCCAGCATGGCCGTACCGCCGACGATGTTCTGATACAACTGCGGGGCGAACATGTACTCGGTGGTGCCGAGCAGGTTCAGCGGGTGGGAAATCTGGAAGTGGGAAACGCCGTTAAACGGCGGCTGGAAGCGGATCTGCACCACGCCCTGGAGATGGCTGCTGTATAAGGCAAGGCCGCCGAGCAGGTTCAGCGGGTGGGAAATCTGGAAGTGGGAAACGCCGTTAAACGGCGGCTGGAAGCGGATCTGCACCACGCCCTGGAGATGGCTGCTGTATAAGGCAAGGCCGCCGAACAGGAAGTTGCCGCAAATGCCAAACGGTTCATCGGTGACGGTCGGGCAATCGACTACACGCACGCCGTCGGCAATAAAGCTGGTGCCCTGGTTGATGGGCAGAACTTCCCATCCGCCCGGGGGCAACTTCAGGTTGGTGGTGGACTGGGCTGAAGCCAGCGACGCACCAAGCAGAACGAAGGAGATTAAGTGAAGTCGTTTCATGAGTTTCACTTCAGGTTCCGTTTCTTGACTGCAGGACGCAGCCGGCCGGCCGGGTCGCCGGCGAATGCTGCGTTGAGGTCGGCGAGTTTATACGACGTGCTGTAGGTGGTGTTGATGAATGACAGCAAATCGTTGGCGATGGCGGTGTGTCCGGTCAGGCCGGGATAGTAGCCATCGAGGGTGTAGATGCCGCCGAGGTAATCGGCCGTCAGCGTATTGCCTCCGGCGGTGATGCCACTGGCACGCCATTTGGTCAGAAGACTTTTCAAATCGTACACGCTTGCGTTGCTGCCTTTGGCGGCGGCCGCAATGGCTCCGTTGAGGGCGGTGACTGCGTTGTGCACGGCCGTGGCGGTGGCTGCACTGACGACAGAGCCAGCCGGCAGCGGCTGATAAGCAAAGCCCGCTACGTTGATCTGGGCTCCGGCCGCCATGAGGCCGTTGGGCGTCAGGTAGTCGCCGGGCTTCAGATCGAACAATGTCTGGAGTGTGGAGGACGAGGCGCCGAGGAGCCGCGAGGCGCTGGTAAGACTGGTGAAGTAAGCGGTATCGAACGGGTCCGGGATGGTGCTCGCGATGATGGTCGGGTAAACCGTGTAGAGCTTGGCCAGCAGAGCCGAATAGTTGGTCTGGAAGGCGGCGGTGGCGGGCAACTCGGCGGGATTATTATCAATGGCCGCCTGGAGGACGTCGTAGTAACCAAGTTCGACCAGCGCCAGCGTGGGATTCATAGCCACGGCGTAATCGGACTGGCTCCACAGCGGGATCGCCGGAGAGTTCGCCTGCGGCCCGGTGATGAGCGCCGGATAGCCGAGGATCATATTGACCATGGTCTGCTGCGGATTGTTCGCCTGGATGAGCGGGGCCGCCGGTTTGACCGAGAGCGAATCGGCCAGCCGGAAGTTCGGGACCGAAAGGTTCAGTACAAAGAGGTACGGCGGGAACGGTTCACGGACCGATCCCTGCAGGACGCCAGGGAGCCGGGCGGGCACGGCCGGAAATCCGGGTGCGTTGCCGATGCCGGGCTGCTGGATCAGCGGAATCGGCATTGCCGTATTCATCTGCGCCGCCATCACAGCCGGAAAGCTGCTCTTCTGGTAGACATCAACGAGCGAGAAGTCGGCCATGCCGGCAGCGAGGCCTTCGCCCAGCACAACAAAAGTCGTTGGATCGAACTTCGGCTGCTGCGCGAGGAGCGCATTGCCGAACAGCATTGCGGCGGCCACGGCACACAGCGGGCCTGCCACGCGGCGGCTCAGCCGGGCAACCCGGAAGCTCCGCCGGGAGGTTGGAGTATCCGGCAGGGTCTCTCCCGGAAGGATCAGTATGTTTTTCATCTCAGACAACTCTTCCCCTTCGCATCGTGTTCTCTTTCCCCGGAAGGCGCTTAGAACGGAAACAACTGCTGCGTCGGACCCGAATACGGCTCGGGGTTGGACATGACAACACTAAAGCCATTGGGCAAAAACGTGTACTGGAGCGGGCCGAGCGTCACCGGTGTTCCGCCGCCCGTGGGCGTGATGGTCACGCTGCCCTGAAGTACGGCAATATGCGTATTGGCATTGATTTTGAACGCCGGAGTCGTGTGACCGGGACGCAGCCGCACCAGAGAGGCAGTGCTGCCCAGGGCCGCATCCGCTTCCATAACCTTACGATCGATGCCCTGCACCCAGCCCTGGCCCGGATACGTCAGATTGAGGCCGGTCCACGGAGTGAGGACAACAAACTTACCGAGAGTCAGCAGGTAATCGATGCCCGTCAGGCCCGGCGGATTGTTCGGGCTGATATAGGAAGGATCGACCTTGATCACGACCGGGAACAGCGGACTCGGAGTCCAAAGGAAGGAAAGCTCTTCGAAGTTCGGCATGTCCGGACCGAAATCGAGCGACTTCGGGAACGGCGAATAAAGGCCGGTGGCGGCATCGATCGGCGCCTTGTTGGGCGGCAATAACCGCAGCATACCGCCGACGATGAGGACCTTAGCCGGATCCTGGAACATCTGGTGCGGACTGACGATGCCCTCCTTCTGGACGATCATCATGAAGTTGTCGGCCGTTTCGGAGTGGAGCAGACGGCGCGACTCACCGGGGAAATCGGGCCCGAACTGCTGCGCCGGGAGGCTGAGCGGTGTCTGGACGGTGAGGGTGTTGGGGTTGTTGGCGACCGTCGGGGAGGCGGGACGGAAAGTCGCGTCGCCCTTTACGGAGACCACATACAGCACTACGTCGCCGGGACGCCCGCCAAACTGCGCCGACGCGACGCCGGCAGCGGCGGACAACCCGAGGAGCAGAGCGGCAATCTGTTTCGTTGACCTGAACATGACCTTGTCGATTCCTCCGCGCCTAAATGTAGGGATTCCGCACGTCAACGCCCGGCACCGTCGGAATGTTCATGTACTGCTTCCGCAATGCCGCTTCTTCATCGGGCCCGACCGGTCCCTTGTATTTCATGATGTCCCAGCCGGCACGCGGGCTGGGAGGCAGGATCTGGAATTCCGAGTTCGGGATGGGCAGGTGCTTGGGATAGTTATTGAAGAAGACCTGCTTAACGCCGAGCAGCATGAAGATGGCGCCGAAGGCGAGGATGTCCTGCGCGCCGGAACTTTCAAACTGGCCCTCAAGCACCGCCTGCAAATAGTTACCCTTCAGCGAGGGCACCATATTGAGGAACGTGGGGCCGTAGCCGATTGTGACCGGCAGATTGTTGAAGCCGGCAATCGCCGAGAGCAGCCCGTTGAATGCGAGGTCGTTGCCGTTGGAAAAGACCTGCTTCACGTAGACACCCAGACCGTACTGGGTGATGCCGGGTTCGAATGTAGCCCAGCCCGGATCCTGATCGACGGGAATAACCAACTGGCCGAAAGCGCTGAAGATCTGATACGGATCGGCGGAGGACTGCGCGAACAGCTCGTCGCCGAAGCGATCGTAGACCGCCGCAACGCCAACGGTCTTCACGATGTTCGCGAAGAAATTCCGGCGCGTCATCACGCGCTCCATTTCAATGAGAGACTCGCGGATCATAATCAGTTGACTCCTGCGGCCGCCGCGTCTGCAGCAGCCTCCTGCTGGGCCTGAGCGGCAAGCGCCGCCTGAACAGCCAGCATTTCGTCGTAAGCCGTCGGACTGCTCTTTACGCCCAGAATCTGGGAATTCACAAAGTCGCCGGCGCGGCTCGCAATCGCCATAATCAGAGCGTTGGGGTTGGCGCTGATGTGATTGGGGATGACGCTGGCGTCGCAAACCATGAGATTTTTGACGTCCCACGACATGCAATTGGTATCCACCACCGAATTGGACTGCTTGACGCCGGCGCGGCAGGTACCCTGACCGTGCAGCGCGCCCGAGATGCTGACGAAGAGGCTGACCTGCTGGGCCAGCACGCTGATCGGGTCGTTCGGATTGGGGAACATCGCATAGGCGCCGAGCGACTCATATACCTTGCCAACCTGCTTGATGCCGGAGATGAGGTCATTGAGCGTTTTCGGTTCGAGCAGGCCATCCTTACCGATAACCGGATAGGAGATGACGGGATTATCGACAGTGCCGACAACACGACCGTAAACGGCCGGCTTCCACGTGAAGATAAAGGCGCCGGCGCGGGAGGGCCAGGCACGCATGGCGTCCTTATAAGGAGCGCCGAACAGAGGAATCCGGAAGGAGGCGGCAACCCAGGGCGTGGTGGCCATGAAGCCGGCGCCGGCGTGGACGCATGCGTCCATGGGATCACCGTACTGATCCATCACATAGTGGTGCATGTTCCACTGGTAGCCGCGGTCCTGATTCCAGTCGTCGCCGGGCAGCAGGACGTCCATGGGCGCGCCCGGATGCGAGCGCAGGTAGTTGCCGACGTTGGGATTGAGGTCGAACACGCCGGAATTTCGCAGAATCAGCGGCGATCCGTAACAGCCGGCCGAAATCACAACCAGCTTGCGTGCGTTGGCGGTGACGAGGGCTCCAGTGCTGTCGCGATAAATCACGCCCGTCGCGGTGCCGTTCTGAACGATTACCTGCTGCACCGAAGCGTCGGAAACAAGCTTGGCGCCGGAGGCCATCGCCTTCGGGATCTGCGTCATCGCAGTGCCCATCAGCGAGTCGTACTTGCACGGCATGCCGGCATCGAGGCGGTGGCCGCAGCGAATGCAGTTCAGACGATTGGACGCCGTTTCAAAAACCGGAATTCCGAGCTTAATTGCCGCCTGCTCATACGCGAGGCTGGACTTGTTCCAATACTGGCGCAGATCGCGATGAACGCTGAGGATCCGCTCGGCGCGCTGGAAGTGGGGCTCGAACAGCGGCTTGGTCCAGTCGGTAACACCTGTCTCGTCGTGGAAACCATCCCAATCGACCAGGCGAGGCCGGAGCCACGCGCCCACGTTGATGAACGAACCGCCGCCGACAATGCGCGCTTCCCGCTGCACGGTGACCGTGGAGGGCTGGGACTGATCCATGTACATCGGATAGGACCAGGAGACCGCCCCGCGGTTGGAAGCCGCGCTGTTGGGGATGTATGTGCCCAGATTCATCTGGGTCGAAAGTGTTCGCCGCGCCGGAGACCCGACCCCCGGATTGACCGCACCGGCGGGATAAGGCCCCGCCTCAATGATCAGCACCGAAGCGTTCTGTGCGATCTGGCCGGCAAGAAAGCCGCCACCCGATCCGGACCCGCAAATGATTACGTCGTATGTATCTGCCATTTGATCCATCCGCTCAATTTAATGAGCTGTTAGCGAGCGTAAATACCCCGTGCTGCCGTTCCGCACTTCAATGTTTTTTCTTGCCGATCCAGTTGGTGGCATCGAACTGCATCGAAAGCCCTGCCAGATGCACAAAGCTGTGATAATCGCCATTGGTGCCCTGCGCCGCGTTTGCCGCCACGTTGGTCACGCGGTTCTGCATGAACATCGCCTCATAGAAGAAGCTGTAAGTCTTTTCGCCCCGTTTCCGCGTGCCACCAACGGTGAAGCTGTTGCGATTGGCATCGGGGAACAGCGGCCCGACGCTCTCATCGACAACCGGAGAGCGATCGTAGATGTAACCAATCCGGAGCTGTGTATCGGGACGTATGTCACGCGCCACGCCAAGGCCAAACACGTATGAGTTGCGGAAATTGAAGACCAGCCGGTCTTCGGCAGGCAACGCTGACGTGGTGCTGTTGGCAGTATTGACGGAGAAGTTCAAAGGCACGCTCTGGAAGCGGCGGTAATCCTGCAGCCGGAAATCCATTGAGATCGTCGTATTGCGAAGGGAACTGTTCGCAACGCCGACCGCGTAAGTCGCCGGAGTTGTAAACGAGCCGGTGATCTTCTGATTGGGAAACGCGCTCGGCAGGAAGCTGGAACCGATATAAGGAATCAGCGCGGAGTTGGAGGTGAAGCCGAAACCGGCCGCCCCCGACAGGTGGTTCGTCACCGAACTGCGGAAGGAGAATCCGAAATTGGTCTTCAGCCGGGGATTTTTATAAAGATACCCGAGAGCGAAGGCCGGGCTATTGGCCGTACCGGCGATGCGCGAGCGGCCTTCCGGCAGCAGGCGGGCGATCACGGCCGCGGCCTGATTCACCGGCACGCCGGGGAAGATCGTCGACGCAGCCTGACGCCCGAAGGTCAAAGCATCGTCTGCGGGATTGAGGAAGCTGCGGTCAATATAGAGATGCGTGTGAACGAAGGCCGGCCCAACCGCTATGGCGCTGTTTTCGTTCAGCCGGTACGCGACCGTCGGCTGAAACCAGAACTCCTGCAACTGAGCGCGAGTACCTGCCCAGCGCCCCGGGAACTTCGTGTTGGAGGGATCGGAATCGTGAAAGTTAATGAAGTTCGACGCCAGACCGAACGGGGTAAACGCACCGAATCCAACCGTCCACTTGGGGTTGAACTGGTGTGTCATGAACATACTGGCCACCGGAATAAAGTGAGGCTTTACCGAGCCAGGGTAGCCGTTGGAGGGAACATTGGTGCCCGGCGGCGGATCGGACGGAGTGAAGCGGAACAGGCCCACAACAACAAGGCTGTCCATTTCCATGTGAATCCCCGGCTGAAATGCGATACCGGCGGGGTTATAGAAAAGCGCCGAACTGTCATCAGCCACAGCAGTGAAGGCCGTACCGACACTGGCCGCGCGCGTACCTAACTCAGCAATCGAGAAGGCCGACGCATCGCATCGCTCCGGAGCAAGCAGACCCGCGACGGCAAACAGCGCCACAGGAAAGATCGCCGCGCGCAGGAGGCGTGCAACCGGGGAACAACCGCTCGCCCGCATCGGATTTTCCGTGCGTGAGTTGCCTTGAAGCAGTCGCTTTCCCGAGTTTACTGAACGAATTGTGAAGCCTCGAGGAATGGGCATGATGTGAATATTATGTTCCAGCGTTTTCAGTTTCGTGCACTGACTACTGCGCCGGGCAGATGCTGCAAAAAACATCGACCGCGGCGCAACCCGGACCCGGCGAAAAACTTTACCCCTGGCAGCATGGCGGGATGGCTACAGCGCCACCCCTGCCGAATACTGCAAAAACCTCAGCACCAGAAGGAATCTATACTACTGCATCTGCTGCGTACGCAGAGCGCCGGTAACAGCCCAGCCCTGCGTCGTCACAACCAGCAGCGTCTGCTCGCCGTGGCCGGTGAGCGGGCCATAGAACGAGAACGGCTGTCCGTTCAGCGTGGCATTAAATGTAGCGATGCAGTTGGAATCGACAGTGTACGTACCGGAAAGGGTTTCCTGCTGCACACCGCCGCCGTAGTCGGCAGTTGAGGTGGCGCTGAAATTCCCGTTACCGTCGGCAACGAGGCGGCCGACTTTGGAGTAAAGGCCCGCGATCTGCTTGGGCGCAACAATGGTTCCGCCCAGCGAGAGCTGATAGGCACCGTTGAGATCGCCAACCCCGCAGAAGCGGAGGTCCTGCTTGAACTGCTGGGCCGGAAGCACGCTGCCCTGCGGCGTGGTGATCATCAGAGCGGTCTGACGCACGTTCCAGGCGAGCACGCCATTGAAGACGGAATTCACATTGAGCGGCGCGGGAAGGAAGACATTGAATACAATCTGGCAGTCCGGCGTAACGGTGTAGGTGGCAGTGGTATTGCCATCGAGAATGATGCCGTTATAGCTGGCCTTGGTCTGCAGGGTCAGATTGCCGAGGCCGTCGGAAATAATGACACCGGCCTGGGAGAAGGGCCCGATCAGCGCGGCGGCCTGGGGCGGAAGCTGAATCAGGGCTCCCTGCGAGGAGTAGGCGTAAACACCTTTGTAATCGGACTGGCTGCAGGTGATGGCAGCCTGCGAGGCAGGCACCGATAGCGCCAGAATCAAGCCAGTGAACAAGAACTTTGCGTAATTGCTTTTCATTTCCTTTTGATTCCCCTCAAAACAAAATCCCGCAAGTACGCGCCCCGCTCCAATTCCGTTGCGCAGACTCTTGGCTAGAGTAACACCAGTTGCCAGCTTGCAGCAATAGTACGTTTGCAATTAACTTTTCCGTCAAAATACCCACCCCGAAATAGCTCCGGAGGCTGGCTTTGGCGGAGGAAAAGCCGCAAATGACGGCACCGGGAAGCTCCCGAGACAGCGTTCGAAAACGGAGGTGACGGCAGGCCCGGCAGCAAGTTGTTTCGTGCCGTGAAACGGGATTTTGTTTCACAACTTTCTCGCTTTTTTCGCGGCGAGGCTACGGAAAAGGCATGTGATTCGGAAGGCCGAATCAGGCGGTACGGATTGCGCGACGGCCAGCAGTCCCGATGGCAGACGGCAAAGCGCAGAAGGCAATGCAAAGGCGAAGGGACGCTGCGACCGGGGCGGGTGGAGAGCCTGATGGCAGGTCGGGCGGCCTTACACGTTGCACGAACGCGTCCGATTTTGTTGCGGGATCCGGCGTCAGACATCGGCCTCAGGCATCGGCCTCAGGCATCGACCTCAGACATCGACCTCAGACATCGACCTCAGACATCTACGCAAACGCGGTTCCGGCCGGCTGATTTGGCGCGGTACAGGGCCCGGTCGGCGGATTCGAGCAGTTCCCGGGCATCGGTATCCTGCTGCGATTCGGCAACTCCGAACGTGGCGGTTATGGAGAAGGGCGATCCGCTTTCCAGCCCGAACGCGAGGGTGCTCAACCGCGTGCGAATGCGTTCCGCCACGCGGGCGGCTTCGTTGTGATCGGTGCCGGGAAGGGCGAAGCAGAACTCGTCGCCGCCGAGGCGGCCCGCGATGTCGCTGGTGGAGCGCAGTTCGGCACGCACGATATTGCCGACCGCTTCCAGCACCTCGTCGCCGGCGGCGTGGCCGTAGGTGTCATTGATGTCCTTGAACCGGTCAACGTCGAACAGACAGACGGAAGTGTTGTTTTGTTCGATGCTGGCGCGCCGGAGGGCGCTCTGCAGTCGGGTCCAGAAATGGTGCCGGTTGGCGAGGCCCGTGAGGGCGTCGTAGTTGGCCTGCCAGGTCAGCTTCTCCTGGGCGGCTTTGCGCGCGCTGATATCCTGCGCGATCCCCACCACCTGTTTGACGAAGCCGTGCCGGGTCCGCTCGAAGGGCGTCTCGCGCGTGGCGAGCCAGACCCAGTGGCCTTCGGCGTGACGGGCGCGGTATTCCACGCGGCGAACTTCGCCATCCTGGGCGCGCCGCAGCATTTCGCGGTGCGAGCTGAGCAGCGACACATCGTCCGGATGCACCACCTGCGCGAGGGCCTTCGCGTCGGCCTTCAGTTCGCCCGGGGCGAGTTCCACATCGCCGGTTCCCGAAAGTGGCGCGCCGAGGATCTCGACAGCTTCCCGGTTGGTGTAGACGGTGCGCTGTTCGTCGAGATCGTAAACGTAAAGAATTCCCGGCGTGGTGGCGGCGATGCGCTCCACAAAATTGCGGCTGCGTTCCAGTTCCAGTTCGGCGCGCTTCTGTTCTGTGATCTCACGCGCGATGCCCTGGAATCCGGCCATCGTGCCGTTTTCGAGCAGCAGTTGAACGTTCTGGCCGATCCAGCGTTCGCGGCCGTGCGCGTCGATGACGGGGATCTCGTAATAAGAGCTCTTCTGTTTGCGCACCATCTGCCGGGTGTAGAAGCGGCGGGCCTCCGGACGCTTGTCCTGGCGGAGCAGGCGCAGGTAAGAGCGGCCGATCAGCTCCTGCTGCGAAAAATGCATGTTGGAAAGGAACGCCTGGTTGCAGAAGGTGAAGCGGCCGTGGCGGTCCGTGCGGTAGATAATGTCGCCCGCCAGTTCGACCACCTGCCGGTATTGCTCTTCCTGCAACGCCAACTGGCGTTCGGCGATGCCGCGCCGCCGGCTGTCCACCGACATGCGCCATCCGGCCACCACAATGAGCAGCAGGGAGAATCCGGCGGCGACGGAAAACAGCATCCGGCTGAGGGCGGCTGTGTGCGCCTGCAGTTCCTGGCGCTCGCGCAATATTTTTCGCTCTTCGGCTTCCATTTCGAGGATGGCGGCACGGAGATTGTCATTCAGGCCGCTGCGGTCCAGGGAGTCCAGCGCCGCGGCAACCTCGCGCTGCGCGGTTCCCGGTCCAAGTATCAGGGCGGCGGCTTCCTGTGCGATGAGCCGGCGCACGGCCTGCAGATTGCGGAGTTGAACCGTATCGCCCGCCACCAGACGTTCGAGTTCGCCGCCGCGTTCTTTGGCGAGGCTCAGAGATTCGCGGGTCGCGGCGAGGTCGCGCGGATCGGGGACCGCGACGTACCGGCGCGCCGCATCCTGCGCGCCAACGGTGTGAAGTGAAACCTCTTCGAGGCGTTCAATCACGTCGTGCGTCTTGGCGACGAGGTCCGAGGTCTCTTCCCACGCGAGCGTCTGGGCAGCGGCCGCAATAGCGATGCCGACCAGGATCGCAAACCCGGCGCCGAAACCAGCCTTCACTCTTGCGGGACTCGTCAAGCTTAGAGTTTCTACTGAATGACACGCAGTCTCAAGCTTGAAATCAGTACTACAGCGAGTGCTGTCTGTCGTTGACAGTCACCCTGTCAACGGAAGTGCCGCGCCCGGCGGGGGCTGGACGGGAACTCGCCTATTTCGCCGCGCAGGCGGCTTCATCCAGAACGTTCAGTTCGCCGATCCGGACCGGGTATCCTTTGCGGCAGCGCGAGACGGGCCAGTAGACCTCCGCTTCATCCACGGCAACGGCTTTGCCGAGCCCGATGTGCATGAGATAAGGTCCGCTGCCGAACGAAGTCTTCTGATCCAGATCG
>Ga0214192_1001142_pt1 | contig 15115 bp, 16 predicted proteins | sample TroBogEpilimnion_44_FD_153030 | JGI IMG/M metagenome (GOLD analysis project Ga0214192, IMG submission 153030) | Freshwater microbial communities from Trout Bog Lake, WI - 29JUL2008 epilimnion | ecosystem: Environmental > Aquatic > Freshwater > Lake > Epilimnion/Euphotic zone | place: Trout Bog... | reverse complement strand
CAGTGCTTCGCGCGTACGCGCTGTTGAACGAGCGCCTCGCTCGCTTTACCAACGCCGTACCGGTGCAGAGCGTGCACGACTCAATTGTCTTGGAGGTGAACGTCGAAGAGGCCCTCGAGGTCGCTCGCGTTCTCCAACAGACCATGGAAGAAGGGCTGAAGTACTTCTGCCCCGACGTGCCCGCCAAGGCCGATGTCGACATCGCCACGTCACTCGACGCGGACAAGGACGGCATCAACCCCGAGGTCCTCGAAAAGGCCTTCGCCTAAGACCACTCGGTCCAAACCAACAAGATCCCCAGCACCTAGGTGCTGGGGATCTTTTGTTTCCCTGCCACCTCAACGCTACGACGGTGGCCTGCGTCCCCTCGAGAAAAAAGACAGAAAGAAGGACTAGTGTCCACCAATAACCCCGACCAGCCCCTGGCATGTGTCGTGTGCCGTCAGGCGCTGCAGCCCGTGTTCCCCGGGCACGAAGCCGACGGCGGCTACGTCCAACCCGACAATGCCAACACCTTTTCCACCGCCGGCACGTACGGCTCCACAGTGTTCGATCCCGTAGACGGCTCGTACCTCGAGGTCAACATCTGTGACCCCTGCCTGGCGTCGGCAATCGAAGCCGGCCTCACGCGGACCTACCGCTAACACCGACGAAGACCCCCAACACCCCCTAGGCGTTGGGGGTCTTCTTTCGTGGTGTGACCGGTGGTTGCCTACTCAACGTCTCGCGTCCACGGTGACACCCGTTGTCCACCAAACGAACACTGAAAGCAGAGGGACCATGTCCATCGCACTTCGTAGCAACGCAGTTCTGACCAGCAGTGACGAGGCATTTTTGGAAGACCTCAACCAGCGCATCCGAGCCGAGATCGACAAGGTCATGGCCGACCTGCACGACCAGCTCGACACGCTGCTGGCGAATCTCTAACCAACCCCAATGCCCGGACCACTCACCTGGTCCGGGCATTGTTGCGTCTACCCAGCCCGTCGTGCCCTTCTCTCATTGCCCCTACCGTCTCCGCGGCGACGGTACGTATTGCACCGACCTGCGGTGCTCACTGAACAAAGGAAACCGCCGTGAAACTCTCTGAACTAGCCGCCGATGCCCTCGACGCTGCCCAGGATCACCGCCTCGCACCGATCGAGTACTTCCTTCGTGCTGCCACCGGAGCTCGCCAGGACCGTCGTATCTTGATTGAACAGGCCGCCCCGCTGCAAAAGGCCCTCACCAATCTGGAAACCGCCTTTGGCAAGTACTTCAACGAGAACGTCTTCAGCCTGATCGAAGCCGACTACGACCTCGTCAAGGCCTTCTCGGCGCTCGACACGTTGGGCGAGTTCGTTCCCGACGCCGAAGGACTCGATCCCCTCGACGAACTCGAATCCCTCGAGCGTGTCGAGCCCCTGGTGGCCGCGATCGCTCGTGGCGAGTACTCGGGTGACGAACTGGTCAACGCCTACTCCGACGTCGCCGACGTCATAGAGGAGCTGACCTACACCCTGCCCGAAGTAGAACTCGGCGTCATGGCCGACCTCGAGCTCGTCTTGATGAACTAAGGCATCTCTACCCCAAAGACCCCCGTAGCCACAAAGCTGCGGGGGTCTTTTGTTTGCGCCCAGAGTGCTCCCAACCACCTCCTCGGAACGGTCCTCTCCGTGCTCCAAAGCGACCAGCCCGCCACCATCCCCACCTCGCCGGGCGTCTACGAATGGCGTGACGCCACCGGCTCCTTGCTCTACGTCGGCAAGGCCAAGAACCTCAAGGCCCGCCTCTCGAGTTACTTCGCCAACCCCGCCACCTTGCACCCCCGCACCGCCAAGATGGTCGCTCTGGCCACGTCGCTCACCTGGCTCGAGCTGCCCAGTGAACTCGACTCCCTCTTAGTCGAACAACACCTCATCGCCACTCACCAGCCCCGGTTCAACGTGCGCCTAAAGGACGACTCCTCGTATCCCTTCATCGCACTCTCCACCGACCACCCCACGCGAGTATTCATCACCCGCAACCCCCACACCCCCAACGCCCGTCTCCTGGGTCCCTATCCCAAGACGCCCAATCTGAAAGACTCCGCCACCGACTTGGCCAAGCACCTCGGCCTGGCCACTTGCACCCCCTCGACGCTGAGCAACGCCACGCGCACCAAGAAGCCCTGCCTACTCTTCGACCTGGGGTCGTGCTCTGGGCCATGCGTCAACGACGTCCCCGACTACGACGCGCGCGTGAAGACCTTCGAACAGACCCTCAACGGCTCCGACGCCTCGGTGGCAACCCAGCTACGCACCGCCATGCTCGACGCCTCTAGCGCCCACCACTACGAATCAGCCGCTCGACTCCGCGACACCCTGGCGAGCATCGAGTCCCTGGCCGAGGCCAATCACGTCACCGCCGCCCCGTCGCTCTCCGCCGACGTCATCTCCCTCGCCTCAGCCACCACCCAAGCGGCCGTGACGCACATGCGCGTTCGCCTGGGCCGGATCACGGGATTCTCTACTTTCGAACTGACCGACCTGCCCGTAGAACTGCTCGACCAGTCGACCACCTCGGCTGACTTGTTGGCCCTCGCCCTAGAGCAGATATACGCGACTACGCCAGCTAGCGACATGCCGAGCCTGTTCTTGCTCGGCGAACTCCCCAGCCAGCCAGAGTCCGTGCGCGATTTCCTGGCCCGCCGCTCGACCAAGCGCCCCACGCTCTCGGTACCCAGCCGCGGAGCTCGTCATGACCTGGTCGCCATGGCCCAAGCCAACGCCGAATCCGCCCTGGCCCGCTGGCAGCTGCGCCGTGCCCACGACATCGACGCGCGCAGTCAGGCCCTCAACGACCTCACCACGACCCTCGAACTGCCGCGCGTACCACTTCGCATGGAGTGCTACGACATGGCCCACCTCCAGGGCACCAACTACGTGGGGTCCATGGTCGTCTTCGACGACGGCCTACCCAAGAAGTCCCACTACCGGACCTTCAAGCTCCGCCACGTGCCCGGCAACAACGACCTGGCCGCCATGCGAGAGGTCCTGACCAGACGGCTCTCCAAGCTCGTCACCCCGCCACAGTCCGATGACCCTGACTCCGTGAAGCCCACCACCGACGAGTCCTTCAAGGCGGTGCCCGATCTCTTGGTCATCGACGGCGGACCTACACAGCTCGCCGTGGTCGTCGAGGTCCTGCAGTCGCTCGGCCTCTACGACCAGATCCCCGTGGTCTCCCTGGCCAAGCGCTTAGAAGAGGTCTACCGACCCAACCACGCAGAGCCCGTGATGCTCGAGGCCCACTCCGAAGCGCTCTACTTGTTCCAGCGCCTGCGCGACGAGGCCCACCGGGTCGCCAACTCCACCCACGCCAAGCTGCGCGCCAAGACCATGACCGCCAGTTCCCTCGACGCCATACCTGGTCTAGGACCCAAGCGCCGAGCCCGTCTGCTAGAACACTTCGGAACCCTCGAGGCGCTCGTCAGGGCCTCGAAGACGGACCTGGCCGAACTCACCTGGCTGCCCGCAGCCAGCCAAGACGCGCTCTACCAGGCCCTCCATCAAGGCGACTCCGACGCTCGCTAACCACGCCAGTGTTCCACCACGGGTACTACACCGAGTAACGAGGTCCTTTGAGAGAGCCTTCGTTGCTGCACGTTCTCGAGGTTGCTTGCGCGAACTGCTCGCACACTCACGATGTTCTTCATGGAGCTACACGTCGTCGCCAACTCACCCAAGAACGGCACGTACCGGTTGCTCAGCAGTCTTAGTGCCGAGCACCTCGAGGTGTTAGAGCGGTCCACGGCCCCCGAGCCCTACTTTGACGAACCCGACTCCGAAGAACCCGACATGAGCGAGGTACTGGAGTTGATCGAGATCTACACCGTCGACTCTCCGGCCCTCACCTTGGCCCCCGCCGAGCAGGTCTTTGGCTGCTGGTGGTTCAGCGAAGACGACTGCGTCCACGACCTCTACTGCACGTGCGGACCTATCAGCTTGCTCGAGGTGCTCACCGAGATAGCCCCCCACCGCCGCCAGGCCGCGCTAGATGCCCACGTCGACCGCTTAAACAAGCTCTGGGATCACTACTGGTCGGGCGACGCCCTCCAGTCGCCCAACATGCGCCACCTCGGCACCGCGTGTGCGGAGTGTCTGGTGAACCCTCAGACCCACCTGGCTATCTTGCACGAGTCGGCCGCCGAGTTCTCCGAGTACCTCGGCCAAGCCCTGGCCGCCTTCCAGTTCCAGCTCACCATCGGCTCGCCTCACTGGCCCCAGGGCTAGGACCTAGGCGGGACTCGCTGCTCAGCCTCGAGTCGAGTCACACGCTCGAGCGCACTAGCGTCACACTTCGCCACGACGTCAGGACGAGTCTGGACCAACCACTGCGCCCACTCCGGGCTGAGTAGTCCCCACGGCACGAAGAGTGCATACCTGGAATCCTTGTAGAAGGTGAGGCCTCTATCAACGAAAGCAGCGGACCTTGTCGCAGGCCTCGCCACGACTAGCCAGAGGTCGTCTAGGTCAACGCCTCCCACTAGCCGACCCCAGCGCACCAAGCGCAGGCCCCTGGCACTCCAGTAGAGGACCTCGACTCGGCGCATCATCTGAACCAGGGCCACGAAGAGAAGCACCAGCGCTCCGCCGGTACCCAGCACCCATGCGACCGTGGTGGGCTGTATGACTCCGAGCCACAACGACACAACGGCCGCTGCGGCCGCCACGGCTGCGCCCAGTCCGTGATCGAAACGTGACCGCGGTGTCTGTGACCGCCACTGCACCACGGGTGTACTCACCGCCGCCGACTTCTTCACTGCCGTCCTCTTGGCTACCGCAGTCTTCTTGGCTAACACCGCCTTCTTGGCCGCAGTCTTCTTGGCCGCAGTCTTTGTTGCTGCAGCCTTCTTCGCAGCGTTTGAGGTACGACGCGCGGTTTGGGCTGGGGTAGGGGTCATGAGAGGAACCGTTCTGACGCCATTGCGGAGCGCATTCAGAGATTCCCTGATAAAAAGGCAAATCCCCCAACCGTCTGTCGCAATAGACAGGTGGTTGGGGGATTTCTAGGGTTGTTCAGATCTTGAACGGACCCTTCTTGCGGGACTTGGCGGCCTTCTTGGCCAGCGCGTAGACGCCGCGCTTGACGCGCGTCAGGCGACCAGACGCCACCAGTGAGTACACGGTGGCACCGATCGACCCGCGAGTAGTGCTTCGCTCGCTCGACACGATCGCCACGAGCTGGTCGACGGTCTTGGCGCTCGCACAGGCTTCGACGATGATCGTCGACAGCGAGCGCTGGGGGCCGCCGCCGTTGGTACCGGCCTGGTTGCACGAGGCGCACACCCACTGGGTGTCGGGCGAGTACAGGGCCTCGTCGAACTCAGCGATGGGTACCAATGCGTAGGCCAGCTGGTGCAAGGACATGCCGTCGGCTCGGTACGCACTGAACCCGGGGCGGGTCTGTCCGTTCTTGAGCGTCACGGTGTCGACCAGGCGAGCGGCGCACAGCGCGCAGTTCTCTGGGCGAGGGGCTTCGGCGATCATGGCAATCCGCTGGCGGCGGTTGTTCACGATCACTTGGGTAGCTCGAGCCTTCAAGACATCTTTGCGGCTGCGGTAGTAGTTCTTGTTGTACTCGCTCATGCAAGTCTTACAAAAGGAGGATCGACTCTTGCCCGAAATAGCAAAGGAATCGAGGGGCTTGATAGTAGAGCAGCGCGAGCACGTCTTGGTGCGCGCCGCCACAGTTGTTTGTGTAGTCATGTCCACCCACCGTGGGCGCTGCCCGGGCCGGTCAAACCTGGCCCGAATGCCCCAGCGCGGGCCTCCGACACGATAGAAACCATGTGTGAAGTAGATAGTTCCGACACCACCGCCGTCTCGGGTACCTCTGCGGTCGTCGTCGCCTCGACCACCGCCTATGGCACCACGCACGGATCGGTGCGCCGCCCCCACGTCGACTCGTTCGCGTCCGTCGCTAGCGAGGGCTGGGCTGGTCCCACTCGCGAGGCGCGTGAGGAAGCCGAGGAGATGACGCTGGCTCCTGGCGCCACGAGGGCCAGGGGAGCAGGCGAGCGCGCCACCCCCGAAGAACCTGACGTACGCCGCACCTGCTTCGAACGCGACTTAGACCGGATCAAGTACTCCACGGCCTTTCGCCGTCTGGCCGGTAAGTGCCAGGTCTTCTTGGCCCCCGACGACATCCACCTGCGCACCCGACTCACACACGCCATCGAGGTCTCCCAAGTCGCCCTCGCCGTCGCTCAAGCCGTAGGTCTCAACCGTGCACTCACCGAGGCCATGGCCCTAGGACACGACTGTGGTCACGGACCCGGCGGTCACGCCGCCGAGGACGCCTTCGAGATCTTCGTGCCCGGCGGATTCGACCACGCCATCTGGGGTGCGGACGTGACGCTGGTCCCGCTCAACCTCTGTGAGCAGACCCTCGACGGAATCCGCCACCACTCCTGGCGCCTCGCCGCCGGCTCTACCCCAGAGTCCGAGCTGCTCAGTCTCAGTGACCGTATGGCGTACTGCGCCCACGACTTCGACGACGCGGTTCGATCAGGCATCGTCTCGCCCAGCGAACTCCCCGCCTCGGTGCGAGAGATCTTGGGCACCAAGCAGAGTGAACAGATCCGCAACCTGATCGCGGGCACCATCTCCGCCATCGAGACGACCGGCACCGTAGGCCTTCCCCTCGACATGGCCGCCGCCTTGGATGATTTCCGCAAGTTCAACTACGAGCGCCTCTACCTGCGCCCCGCCAGCGTGCGCCAGAACGACCTGGCCATCAAGATGCTGCGCGCCCTCGTCGAGTTCTACGCCGATGCGCCCTGGCTGATCCCGGCGGTGGCCAACAACGAGACCCCCGTCGACCACTCGGGCTCACCCCTGGCGGTACGCGCCGCGGTGACCTACGTCTCGGGGATGACCGACCGCTTCGCCATCACCCAGGCCCAGACGCACCTGCACTGGAGCGACGCGCAGCTGCCCGTCGGCATCTAGGCCGACTACTTCGACGGAGCGAGCAGGCTCTGGTTGCTAGTCAATCCCGAACAGGACTTCCCGAGGTCGCCCCACATCGCAGTGAACGCGTTGCTCGCGTTGGTCACCACGTAGGCGTCAGTCGCCAACGTCGGGTCGCTCTGTGTACTGCCCCGAGCCACTCCTAGAGCACTCGGACTACCCACGAGAGCCGACAGACTGGTCGTGACACTGCCCAGATCACTCGACACCACGCCACCCGGGCTCAGCGCCGTAGCGCTCGACACCTGGGACGCGAAGTCCTTGAGCAACGACACGTACGAAGCGACCTGGGCATTCGAGGGATTCGAGGCCACCGGCAGCGCCGCGATCTCGTCCAAGGTGGTCTGCATCGACGTGACGTCATGACAGAAGTTTGCCGAGCCGGCCAACACCACGGCGCTAGTCGATGTCGTCGTCGAGCTCGATGAACCAGACAGCGTCCGAGATTCGTAGAGTCGCCATCCGCCCACGGCGATCACGAGCACCACGACGACGACCACGAGGCGAGAGAGGATTCGAGTATCACGCATGGCTATGACTGTCCCGCCGCCGTCGCGCAACGCACACAGCGCCGATCTACCCCACCAGGTCCTTGTGCCCGGCCGCTCGGTCGAAGAGCCAGCGCCAATCAGGGACCCCGCCCACGTCGACTATGAGCGAACACACGCAGGTGGCCGACCACAGTTGCCCCTCCACCCAGCGCTCTCGCACCACCTCGTGACGGCCGATCTTTCGCCACTGCGCCCACTGACCAGCCCGTCGCAGCTCTCTCGTGAGCACCTGGTGCGTGTAGGTGCCGTCGCCGCGCTGTGCCAGTTGGCGTTCTAGCGAGACCACGTAGCCGTCGAGATCGGTGAGGTCGGGGTCGTAGGAGTGGCTCATCAGAAGAAGTACTGTCCTAAGGTGTCGCGCGTCACGTTCACCGGCCTCACCGCCGTGTCCGACGGGCTCAGCAGCGTCGGGTTGTAGCGCGGGCTTTCGAGCACGAGCACGTTGAGTGCCGTCGGTCCCCGCCGCGACAGCATCCAACGCCGCACCGCCGTAACCACTTCATCGAGACCGCGCTCATCGCAGATGGCCGCCAGGGCTCGAGCCCCGGCTCGTTCGTACTGGTCGAGCAACCCACCGCCTCGCCCGAGCGCGTCGAGGTGTGGGAAGATCATCGCGGGCACCACGACGCCGCCGACCTTCACGCCCAGGTACGGGAGGTCCACGACCGCGCCAAGGCCGAACATGATGCGATGCACCCGGTGCTCGACACTCCAACCCGATCGCTCGAGGCTGCGCAGCATGCGCCAGAGCGCGTACGCCGTCTCGGTGCCGGCCCTCTCGCGCAGCTCCTCCCACAAGTTGGGTGGCACGTCGACGCTGCCGCGCGGTAACGGACGCCCGAGCGGGGCGGTGTTGACAAACACTTCGTCACCGAAGAAGTCGAGCGCCAGCGCCCCACTGTCGAGGTACCCTCCGAGCATCTCGACGACGTCAGAGGTGTCGAGTCCGCAAGCCTGCGCGTACTCATTGAGCGTGGCGCACCGGCCGGGTTCGCGCAACAAGAGGCGCGTGAGCCGTGGATCACGAACCGAAATCGCCTGTCGGCTCGGGTCCCAGTCGTAGTCAATGTCGCTCATATTCTCTACCGTGCGAGCAGGGTCCACGAGGTGCCAGCAAGTGGTCTCTGGGGTGCGCAAACTCCCTTGACCGGCACAGTCGTGCCCATGCACCTACGCCCTCGCCAGCTGGCCCTGTTGGGCACCGTGATTCTCGCCCTCTCGAGCCTGACCGCCCCGAGCGCCCTGGCCGATACGCCCCCCACCGCCCCCTCGGCCCCAGTCGGCGTCCAGGCCACCTCTGGCGAATCGTCGATCACCGTCTCCTGGGGTGCCCCCAGCAGTGACGGGGGATCACCCCTCGTGTCCTACACGGCCACGGCCTACGATCCCACGAATGCGGTTGCTGGGAGTTGCACCTCGACTCCCGACACCCAGTACTGCACTATCACCGGGCTCACCGACGGCACGCCCTACAGCTACGCGGCCTACGCCACCAATGCCGTAGGCGACTCCAGCCCCGCAGTGTCGACCACCCTCGCGATCCCGGGTTCGGCTCCCTCGAGCCCGACCTCGCTGGTGACCACCCCCGCTTCTTCCAGTGTCACCCTCAGCTGGGGCGCTTCGACGCAAGACCACGGCGGCCCCGTCCTCTCATACACCGCCACCGCCTACGACCAGAACCAGGTTGCCGTCGCCTCGTGCTCGACTGCTCCCGACCAGGTCCCGCTCTCGTGCGTCGTCACCGGACTCACCAACGGAACGGCCTACAGCTTCTCGGTAGTCGCCCTCAACCAGTTCGGCACCAGTGACCCGTCCGCGCCGGCCACCGCCACTCCCGTACCGGTCCCGAGTCCTCCCCAAGGTGTCTACGCCGTCGCCGCCAACGGCCAAGTCACCGTCACCTGGGCTGCACCCGTCGACAACGGCGGTAGCCCAGTCACCGGCTATGTCGCCAGTGCCACCCCCGGCTCACACAGCTGCAGCACCGACGGCTACACCTACAGCTGCGTCATCACCGGTCTCACCAACGCCACCTCGTACCTCATCTCCGTCACGGCCACCAACACCGCCGGATCCTCGCTGCCCGCCACCGCGAACCCCGCGACGATCACGCCCTTCACCGTCCCCGACGCCCCCACCAACGTGACGATCACCCCGGGCAACCAACAAGCCTCGCTCGCCTGGGCGGCCCCCGCTCACGACAACGGCAGCCCCGTCACGAGCTACGTCGCCACCGTCTTCGGGCCGGGGAACTCGCCCGTGGCGACGTGCACCACGACCGGTCTCGTCTTGGGGTGCACCGTGGCTCCGCTCTTGGATTCGGTGCCTTACCAAGCCTCGGTCGTGGCCTACAACGCTGCCGGCGCCTCGCTCGCGTCATCGCTCTCGGCTCCCGCCACCCCGGCGACCACCCCTAGTGCTCCCACCGACGTCAGTGCTACTTTGAACGCCACCAGCGCCACCGTCTCGTGGGCTCGTCCTACTGACGATGGGGGAGCCCCCATCACGAGCTACCTGGTCACCGCCCTCCCCGGCCAACAGACCTGCACCGCTTTGTCCTCGGCGTCTTCGTGCGTAGTGACCGGCCTCACCTACGGCACCAGCTACACCTTCTCGGTCAGCGCCGTGAACCGAGTCGGCACCGGCCCCGCGAGCGCACCCAGCCCAGCCCTCACCCCTCGCACCACGCCCTCGTCTCCCGAAGGCGTCCAGGCCCACCCCGCCAACGCGTCGGCGATCGTCACTTGGACAGCCCCGACTAGCAACGGGGGATCGAGCATCACGAGTTACACGGTGATCGGCATGCCCGATCACCACGTCTGCCAGACCACTGCCACGACGTGCACCGTCACCGGCTTGGTGAATGGCGTCACCTACGACTTCACCGTCACCGCCACCAACGCCCAAGGCTCTAGCCCCACCTCTTCCGCCTCGAATCTAATCATCCCCCTGACCACCCCGAGTGCGCCTACCAGCCTCACCGACCGGGTCGTGGGATCGGTGGCCTACCTCTCTTGGGCCGTCCCCGCCACCAACGGCGGCAGTGCCGTGACGAGCTACACGCTTCTAGCCACCAACCGAGCCAAGGGGACCCGCGTGGGCGGGTGCGTACAGATCAGCGCCACGACCTGCACCATCTCCGGACTGAACATGACGACGAGCTACGTCTTCTCAGTCACGTCTACCAACGCCGCCGGAGTTTCAGCGGCGTCGACCATCTCGATCATCGCCACCGCCCTAGGTCCCTTCGCCACCAACTCTTCGTCGCTGTCGAGCGCCATGCGCCCCACGTTACAAAGCGACGTCGCCCAGTTCGTGGCCGCCCACCTGACGCACCTCATCGTGGTGGGCTACAAAGAGCCCACGGTCTCGGCCACCTTCGGCGCGCATCTGACCACTTCTCGCGAGGCCGCCACCCTGGCGTATCTGCGGACCGTGCTGGGCTGGTACGCCCTCACGCCGTCCATCACGGTGCTCACTCTCTCCACGGCCAACCCGTCAGGTGCCCACAACTGCCTGATCATCTCCCTGCGCTGACCAGACCGCTGATGACCCGCCGCCTCCACCTCGTGCTCTGTGCCCTCGCGACAGTCTTCGCACTACTCGCCCTCTCTGTGCCGCCAGCCTCCCAACTCGTTCGAGCTGTTCCCATAGCCAGGTCGCATCTCGCCACCGCGTGTCTCAACCTCGACTGTCCAACGTCCACCATCGCGCCAAGCGACCACCACGGCCCCCTCGTCACCAACCCCGTGGTGTACCTCGTGCGGCTCTCCTCTTCGAAGACGACCCTGACACCCAACTACGGTTTCGTACCCAACACCTTCTCTTCTAGTGAGCCCAACGCCGCCGGCGCCGTACGAACCATCTTGTCGAGTGCGTACGAGGGCTGGTGGGCCAGCGAGTACTCGCGCCCCGCCGCAGGTCAGTTCATCAATCCCGGCACCTACGCGGGCACCATCACGCTCTACGCCCCCGCCCTCGCCACCGCGCCGGTGCTCAGCGACAACCAGATCGCCCAGTACCTCGCCACGGCTGGTCTGCCCGTCACTCCCAACGCCGTCTTCGTGCTCTTCTTGCGCCTCGGTCAGGTCGTCACCATCGACACCCAGACCTCCAGCCAGGACTTCTGCGGCTACCACTCCTCGGTGACCACCCACACGTCCACCCTGGCCTACGTCGTGCTACCCAACGAGATGAACAATGTCGCCTGCCAGGGCTACGGCACCACTCCCTTCGACCAGATGACGCCGCTCCTCAGTCACGAGGTGGCCGAAGCCATCACCGACCCGGCCTCGCCCTTTGCGTGGATCACCTCGAGCAACCAAGAGGTCGGGGACCTCTGCGATGAGGGGGCTACCACCTACGCTCCCGTCAGCGACGGTGCCTATAGCTACCAGCTCGCCTACTTGTACTCCTCGACCACCCAGGCCTGCTTCGCTTCGTCCGTACCCACCAGGCTCGCGATCTACCAACCCACCTCGACCATGCTCGTGGCCACCTTGCAGATGAACGCGTACGGCTCCGTCCCGGCATCTTCGCTGCGACTCTTTAGTGCTGGTACTTTGCTCGCCACGGCCACGACCGACCAAAACGGCCAGGCCACCTTCACGCTTCCGACCCCGCTGCCCGCCACGCCGCTCACCATCTCCTACGCGGGATCGGGACCCCTAGACGCCGTCACCACCAACTTCGTGACCTCCGCAGCGGGCCCGACATCGACCACTTACGCCCTCGAGGTCATCTCGCCGACCTACCCCGAGTCCGCCCCCGACGTCATCACCTACGTGACCCCCGTCGCCACGCCCGTCTCGGTGACCGTGACCGCACCGAACCTCCCCAGCCAGGGCGCCACGACCGATCTCAACGGCTCGGCCGCCTTCACCCTGTCATCCGCCGTCAATCGGACGATGACCTACACTGCTTCTGCCGCCCTGCCCACCGCTACCGGCCTCGTGAACCTGTCAGTGGACCTCTCACTGGTCAACCCCGCGAGACCCTCACTAGTGCATCGCGGCCAGAGTCTCTGGTTGGGCTCCACCCTGGTATCGCCCAACGGTCGCTACGCGGCCGGTGTGACCACCGGTGGCCGCTTCGAGGTCCAGAGCACTGCGACGGGCCAGCCCGTCTACGTCGCCCCCGCTACCGGGGTCCTTCGCCTCGCGCTCAGCGCCACCGGCCGCTTCGCGTTGCTCGGCGCTGGTGGCCGACTCCGTTGGCAAGCCCCGCGCATGGGTGCGAACTCGGTGGCCGTGACGAATACGGGAACACTGGTGGCCTACCAGAACACCACACCCCTGTGGTCATCGCGTTAGCAGCCTCGCTAGGACCCGAAGACGTCACCAAGGTCGTCTGAAGCAGGTGGGGTACCACTCGCTCCGCTAAGACGATTGGACAAGATCTCCAGACGCTGACGCACCGAAGGTGAGGCCGTGGGGTCGTCGAGCACGCTGCCCACGACCAGCTTCATCTCGTTGATCATCCTCGTCGCCTCAGCCGACATGGCCTTAGCCTCGCTCTTGGCCTTCTCCGCTCCATCGATCGTCGCCCTCGTCGCCTCGTCGAGGGCGATCGCGCGCTGTTCGGGCGTCAAGAACCGTAGACCATCAATGGGGTTCAAGGTGGTGGGTGCTCCCATCTGGGCCCGGCTCACGGTGGCCTGCTGGACGTCGCGGTGCAACAAGAAGATCTGGCGCCGCAGGTTGTCGATGGTCTTGGCCACTCGAGTGAGCAAGTGGACCAGCCAGTTCGGGTTCTTGGCGAAGGCCTTCAAGTCGCTCGACAAGAGCGCGGCCAGCTCGGACCCGTCAACGGGCTCGTCGATGCGATTCGGTGAGGCGTCGTAGTCCATGTCCCTAGTCTCGTCCCACTGCGCACTCGTGCACCTCGCCCGCCCTGACCGCACGGTCCTGTCGAGAGCTACGTAGAGAGAGGAGAATCGTGCTCGTCATTGCCTTCATGGGTGCCCTTAGTGTGTCGCTGGTCTGCTTGCTGGTCGACCGCCTCATGACCCATGAGCGGGTGTCGACCTCGCACTCCTACTGTGCCTGCGGCCGGGCACTTCGCCTCTATGAGGTCATTCCCGTGCTGGGCTGGATTGCCGCACTCGGGCGCACCCGTTGCTGTGGTACCCGCATACCGGCTCGCTACCCGGCTCTCGAGCTGGCCGCGGGCCTTTCGTGGGCGATACTTTCGACACTCCCGATCACGGTGGTCTGGCCCCTCTACCCCCAGATATTGCTGCTCGCGGGCCTTGTCGAATTCATCGCCGTTTCCAACCCCTCGCCCCGCGCCCACGGTGGCGAGCAAGCCTCGAACAGAAAGCGACCCACGTGAGCCAGTCCGACTACTCGAATCCCCTCATCGACCTAGCCCTGGGTGACGTCGTACGCCTGCCCGATGGTCGGGCCATGACGCTTCGCTCACAGGTCACCTTGCCACTCCCCGCGGGGTCCATGGCCGCGTTCTTGATCCTGGGCGAGATGGATGCACTCTTGAGCTTGCCCAGCGTCTCCAACCAGCCCGTCTTGGTCTACGTGCCCATTGACTACCTTCCCGAGACCGCCGCGAACTCGCGCACCGTCTACGAGGGTGCCACCAACTACTGGGCCCCACACCTACCCGCCCTGCAAGGCGCCATGGGGGAGATCTTGTACCGGGTGTTGTTGGTGCGCGGATCGGTCGACCCGATCGTCATTGTCTACCGTGGCCCCGAGGTCATCGTCTTCATCCGCGCGGCCCTCACCAACTACCAAGAGCTCGGCATCTTGAAGATGCGCCGCGAGGACACCAGTCACGTCGAGGTCTCGCGCCACGCCTCGGTGGTCACGAGCCCGGCCCTCGCCCCGACACCGAGCCCCACGCCAGTCCCCGAACCGCTCCGAGCACCGCAGCCAACCAGGCGCTAGTCGCCCCTACGAGAGGGTCTATATCTCGCCCTTGGCGACAATCGCGTCGCGAATGGACAACAGGCGCTTCTGGTCGATGACGTCGTCTTCGAGCACCGCCTCGGCCACCGCGCGGTGCAGCTCGACGTGGGTCGCCAGCAGCTCGCGCGCCTCGCCAAGCGCGTTCTCGACCAAGCGGTCGACCTCCGCGCGCTCCTCGTCGGACAACTTGCCCTCGCCCAGGTGCACGTGGGCTCCCAGTTCGCTCATCGCCCAGTGGGTGACCATCGCCGTAGCGATCTTGCCCGCCTCGCGCAGGTCACTCGCCACGCCACTCGTGAAGTCGTCACCGACGAGCACCATCTCACCGGCTCGACCCGCCATCAAGACCGCGAGCTGGGCCGTCGCGCGGGACTTGGAGACGAAGTTGTGGTCCTCACCCTCCATCCAGGTGACGCCACCCGCCGCCCCGCGAGGAACGATCGATATGAGGACGGGGTCATCTGCCGCCTCGAGCACCAAGCTCGCCACCGCGTGACCCGCCTCGTGATACGCCGTCAGTCGCCGTTCGCGTTCGCTGACCACCATCGAGGTACGAGCGCGACCGATCGCGACCACTTCGAGAGCACTGACGAGGTCGTCCATGGAGATAGATGTCGCGTCGCGTCGTGCCGCTCCCAAGATC
>Ga0214192_1001141_pt1 | contig 15118 bp, 16 predicted proteins | sample TroBogEpilimnion_44_FD_153030 | JGI IMG/M metagenome (GOLD analysis project Ga0214192, IMG submission 153030) | Freshwater microbial communities from Trout Bog Lake, WI - 29JUL2008 epilimnion | ecosystem: Environmental > Aquatic > Freshwater > Lake > Epilimnion/Euphotic zone | place: Trout Bog... | reverse complement strand
GGACTGGTTTAATTATATTGGTTTGCCTTCACCTTTTGATAAAAACATACATACTGCAATGGAGGAGGCCACGAGAGCCAACTTACACGGTATGAAGTGGTATATGGACGGTAAGGATAAGGAGAAAGTGGTACAGGAGGCAATGTTTGAAATGTGTAAGAAGTACGGCTTTAAATCTAAAGACGAACACTATATGCCGCCTATTTGGTTAATGATCGGATCATTGTTACAACAGTTTGATCCTGAACATACCCCTCTATATGGTGGGGCCTGGCCAGGGTTGTTTAATGATATAGATACAAACCTCGTTTACAAGAACTTTCTTAATGCTATAAAATACCAATGTGACAAAATATCCAAACAGCAGAATAGAGTGGTTGTATCCCTGGATGAAATAGTAAGTATATGCGAAGGTACATATAAATTTTAAGCTTAATAATTTACTCCAATGCGTAATCAATACAAAATTTTAGCCGAACAGTACAACCAGGTACAGGACGAAGCCACAAGAAAAAATCTAGTCGGTATGCAAAATTATATTAATAGTTCTGAACAGGTTAAAATGAAGTACCTAGATGCTAGTGAAGCTTTTTGGAATGCTTCAGAAGCATTAACAAATGCTGCTCAAGATGCAAATGTAATAGCTTTATTTAAAAAACTAGAACATATGGTGTCACATAGCGGTGGTGATCCCGAGGTAGTATTACAGGGTACAGATTTGGATTTTTATAGGACCTGTATGGCAAATTGGCAAGAAAATCTAAGTGATAATTTTGAAGACGGCGTTTATTCGCCTACAGATGCAGTCTAATATGAGAAATCAATACAAAATTTTAGCCGAGCAGTACGACCAGGTTAATGAAGCCACTAGGGCTAATTTAACCGGTATGCAAAGCTTTGCTAATAGTCAAAGTGTTGTAGCAGAGTACAATCAACGTGCCAAGCAATTTGGTGATCAATTACAAAGTTTAATTACTTTTTGTAATGATAAAAACAATAGTAAAATTTTAAAACAAGCTTTTGTAGAGACTACAAAATTAATGGGTCCAGATGCAAATCTCGGAAACATTTCAGATATGGAATTACGGGTATTTATAAACCAGTGCTGGATCAGAACGCAAGAACATATAGGAGATGTTTTAAGCCGTTTACCTATATCTCCAGCTGATATGCGCTGAAAAAACAATTTATGAGAAACCAATACAAAATTTTAAGTGAGGCATATATGCGCGTGGTAGACACCGATATGAAAGAGGGTATGAGACCGGATTCCGGGGAAGGTGGTGGGATGGGTGGTATGGACCCAGAACAAATGCATTTAATGCTTGCTAAAGCAGCTGTATGGAAAATTGCTAACCACCTACTGAAGGGTGACTATATGGTACACTCTCCTAACGGCAAAAAGCTTAAGTTAAGCAAAATAAAGGATATGCTTGATAAAGCTAATAGTAAGGATGAGCTTGAAACGTTATGGAACGAATTAGGATTAGAATTATTTGATCCTACTAATCCGCCTGAACCGTTTGATCCTTCTTTAAATGAAAATCAATTTGATCGAATTGCTAATGAGATTGCTAACAATCTTGCCAAGAATTAATGCGTAATCAGTACAAAGTACTAGCTGAAGCATACGAGGGAGTTTCTAAGGAACCTAGACGCTATGTTGCCAAGTACCAGGGCAAACAGGCCGGCTATGCTAGTGTGGTGCCGTACAAAAATAACGGCGCAATGATTACCGTTGTTAAGATTGAGCGTCAGTATAGAGGACTTGGATTGGGTACACGTTTATTAAAGCACGTCATTAATACAGAGTTTACCAAGCGCAATACGGATTATATCGTGCTACAGGCTAAACCGGATCCAGAACTTGGATTCAATGTAAAGCAGTGGTATGAGCGTTTAGGGTTTGAGCCGCTTAACAACGATTTAATGGTTTTGTATAAACCATAAAAATTAATATAATCTTAAACTAGCTTATTGCATCCGGTTGTATAATTATAGATATATGCCGTGCCAGGTGCTATTCATTTTAAAACGTCGTGAAGATTATTACGACATTAAACACAGCCCAAAAGGACTGTCTACCGGACTATTTAATTCAGCTTCATTTATGGTTGATATGCTTAACAATAAGTGCGGTATTGCTGCTGCCATAGAGGTGGCTATTGACAATAATTGTGTCGACAGGCTAGTCACTAAACACCAACCAAAGTACGTCATTCTTGAGGCGTTGTGGGTGGTGCCTACTAAGTTTGCTGAACTTATACCTCTTCACCCGAACGTGGCCTGGATCGTGCGTTTACATAGTGAGATGCCTTTTATGGCAGGAGAGGGTATGGCGATGAATTGGCTCGGTGGGTATATGTCGTATAAAAATATTTTAATCGGGGTTAATGCTCCGAGAATGTTAAATGAGGTGCGGGTATATGCTAAGAGTTACCTTCGTTTAAGTGATAAGGAAACTAATAAAAAGGTTGTTTACCTTCCTAATTTTTACCCACAAGAGTATTGGTCACCTCGAGGTATTGTTAGAAAATTAGACACCGTTGACGTAGGGTGCTTCGGGGCAGTGAGACCGTTAAAGAACCATTTAGTACAGGCTTTTGCTGCTTTAAAATTTGCTATCTCAATTAATAAAAAATTACGTTTTCATATTAATGTAGGTAGAGAGGAAATGAAAGGACAACCAGTGCTGCACAACTTACAGGGAGTGTTTATAAATTTAGCTGGTACCGGACACGAATTAGTTATGCACGAGTGGTCAGAACGAAAACAGTTCCTACAATTGTGCCGTAATATGGATATCGGAATGCAGTGCAACTTCTCAGAAACATTTAATATTGTTGGTGCTGATTTAATTAGTCAGGGTGTACCCTTAATTGGTACTTCAGAAATACCCTGGAGTCATTGGCTATTTAATGCTATTCCAACTGATAGTGATCGTATTGCCACTGCATTAAAAGCAGCCTATTATCTTCCTTCTTTAAATGTACGGTTAAATCAATTCAAGTTGACTAAGTATACTAACCGGACGGCAACTATCTGGAAAAAACAATTCAACTAATATGTCAAAATTTACAGTAAAGTTACACAAATGGAATAACGGAGTATTAACCTGGGCAGAGCATAAGTTTCACACTCGTAAAGAGGCTGAAGAGTTTGCTGTTGATTCTGATCATCACGTCGCTAAGGTTTTTAACGAGTACGGCAATATGATTAACGAGGTCACAAAGCAACCAATGCCAAGTGAAGTTATTCCTGCAGCAGCTAAAGAAATCACCTACGCATAACTAGCATTATAGTACTTCTTAGTTAAGTACATTTAATGAAGTTTTCCATTGTTATACCCACTCTTAATCGTTGGGACTTAGTAAAGAGTTGTGTAGATAGTATTATTAGTACTATAGATCTTACTGACGGAGAGGTTATAGTTGTATCTAATGGGTGTACAGATAATACACCTCATTATGTGCAAGAGGTATATGGAAATAAAAACGTTTATTGTATACATTGGCCAAAGCCTCTAGGCTACCCCAAAGCAGTTAATATGGGTATGTCTGCTGCTACTGGAGATGTAGTTATACTATTAAACAATGATACTTCTTTCCTGGCTTCGCATTGGTTTGAGTGGTTAATGGAACCGTTTAAGACAACACCCACAGCAGGTGTAACTGGTGTAATTAAACGCTATCAAGGTGGTAAGCCCTGGATCTTGTTCTTTTGTGCAGCAATAAAACGCGACGTTATAAATACTATAGGCTTACTTGATGAAACATTTACTCCAGGGTGTGGTGAAGATATTGACTACTGTATTCGAGCTTTTAACAAAGGCTTTACTATACATCAGGTCCCCGAACAAACATTAGAACATATTGACGGTACTAATAAAATGACCGGCAGTTTTCCTATCTATCACGATGGTGGGGTTACTGTAAATAAGAACCCTGAACAAGGTTCTATATATGCTCGTAATATGAGAATAGTAGAAGAACGTTACGGCCCTCCTACTGACGGTCCGTTACCATAGTCTACGCATTTTATCGCAAAACAGGCTAAGACTGTACCAGAACTCGTTCCATACCCGGTTTCGAAACCAACTCACCGGCGCGGTATGGTTAAAGTATTTGTTAATCCAGCGATTCCTATTTTGTATTATTTCTTCAGATAATACTTTTAACGTCTCTAAACGTGAGGTGTTGTTTGTTTTTGTAAAGCTAGCAACCTCGATTTTTTCTGCTTGACCGTTAGTAAATGTTGCAGTAAATTCTATCCAGCAATCATTGCTACCTGGCCTATCGTTTGGTACATAATCATAAAAGTTAAGCTTGCCGTGATAGTTAGTATCTAACCAGTTTCCTTTTTCGGATTGTTGTAAAAGTAGTCTACCGTTCTCAATCTTGTAAGTAGACAAATACGAGTCTAAACCTTTAGTTTGAAATTCAGTACATTCGATAGGTAATCCTTCTTCCCACATTTCGTCGGTCCAAGGCAATTTATCTTTAACTATTATTACGTCGTACATTCCCATAATATTACTATTATAGCTTTATTATTAATTAAAGCAACCACTATATATTTTTATTCGGATTGAGTAAGTATATAATATGAAACGCAATGTGTACAATCTCTTAGCTGAGAAATATAGTTTAATCCAAGAAAATCCATTAGAAACAGAAATTACGCCTAATGGTACACATAAGAGTGATCATAATGTAGAAATGGCTAGAACAAAGGCTCATCAGGCTGCACAGGTTGCGCCTCAGCTACACGAAATTTTAGAAAAAATGAATCCTGAAGATCCATTACACGCTTGGATGGTAACACACGTTACTCAAGCAGCTGATATGTTACAGGATGTACTTGCTAAATTGCAAGAAGAACAAGAATCAGGCCCTGACGTAGAGCCTGTAAAAGACGAAGACTTTGAACCAACAGATGCATCTGGTGACGGAGACGGTGGTGGTTACGCTATGGGACGTCCTGACGCAAGTGGAGTTGGTAGCCCAAATGGAGCAAGCTAATTTATGAAAAAGTACGATTATACTAAAAGTAATTTATCTAACAAATATCAATTAGTTACAGAACGGTATTTTGAGGAGATTACAAAAGATAAACTTAAAGAAGGAATGTGGGATGAAGAATTAAATCACCCTATTGCAAAATGCATTAAAGAAGATGGTTCCCTTAAAGATGAATGCAGAAAAATGAATTTAGTAGCAAATGAGGAAACTGGTACAGGTCCTGGGTTAGTTGCTGGTGGTGAAGAAAGTATGCCAGGGTATGCTGGTGCAGCAAATACTGTATCAGAAGAAAGTGAACACAAACAATTATTAATGCAGCATTTAGCTAATGCTAAAGAATGTACAGGCCATATTATGGCTAATGGTATGTTAGATGAAGAAACTCATCCTAAAATGGAAGCTGTAATGGAAACATTACATCATTTAGAAGAGCTAGTAAAAGAATGCGGGTTTTAAACCTTTTCAAACAAGTCTAAACTTACATTTAAAAATGCGCCTCGTGCAGTCAAACTGCCGAGGTTTATTTTTGTAGCTACACTATCTAGATCGAGTTTGTGCCAATCCATTTTACCGGTAGATGCTACATTAACTATGTAACCTTTATCGCCTGGTTTGGTGCCAAGACGTTCATTAATTATATTTAAAAACAACTTTTTAACATATACGCTTTTATCTTCAATTACAGGCTGTAAACCGAGCTTATCATATATAGACTGTACATTGTTAATCATATTGACAACAATGTTTTCGTTACCCAAGTTAGCATTAGCATCTAATATCTTTATACATATATCTTCTACTAAATCTAAATTTTTAAATAATTCAAGTATTGCTGCACCAGTCCAGTTATCTGCATTAGAGGTCTCTATAGATATTTCTTCTTCTTCGTTTTTCTCTTTATCTTTTTCTATTACATAGTTATTAGCTGCTTCCATTGCTAATACCGGACTACTACCTTTGTTTAAATTATATGTAAAGGCCTTTACCAGTACACTATAACCAAACAATGCGTTTAACATTTTTACATTATCCATTGCTGCAGGGTCAGATATATTTCTGAATCTTCCTAGCTGCAGCATATTGTTTGAAATTTTACTATAAGATTTTACTTCTATACCTACAGGGGCACCGTCAACTACAGCTGTAAAATCTGGTTTATTACCACCACGAGTGTCTTCTATACTAATTCCGCTATTTTTAAGAAACCAATACAACGACAACTCTCCATTACCTGAACCTTTTGATTGGCCCTCTTTTTCGCCTTTTTTCTTAGGAGCACTATAAAATAGAGCTTTCCATACTGGTAAATCTGCTGGCGCAATTGATTTACTACCAATACTAATGCCGTGTAGTTTTACGTGTTGTAAATCTCCAAGTATCTCTTTAATAGTATTATCGTAATCTTCTTTAGCATTTTTAATTTGAAGATCTTTGAGAGCTGCTTTCTGTTCAGGTGTTTTATTTGTTGAACCTTTAGGTCTTCCTGCTCTCTTCTTAATTACGTCCACAGCTACTGGTTCTGAAGTTATGTTTGCTAAACTCGGGGTCTGAGCAGTAGGCGGTCTATCATCAGCGACTGCAGGTGCATCGCTTTCAAGCATATATTCATAACGTTTAGCTAAATTTATTTTGCCTATGAATTGCTTACCGTTTAAGAGATCAGTATAAATTTTTTTAAAGTCAGCCATTGTTATATTTACTTTTTAATACGTTTTACTTTTTCTGGATACTGACTTAAATAGTGTGCTACGATATCAAAGAAATTGACTTCGTAACCATCTACCATTATAGGAGTATTCGCAGGAACTCCAGCTGCTTCTGCAAAAGCTTCTTTATCATTTGTGCGCACTGCTTTGCGTAGAGCAGTTGCTGAGCTCAATCTTGGAGTTGGTACCTGTTCTATGCTTTTAAATTTATACATACCATAAACCCCCTCTTTACCGTTATATTTTATAAGTAAATCAGATAGCCAGGTTTCATCTGTATATACTTTAAGATCAACGTTTTCTCCGTGTTCTTTATATACTTTTGCTGCCAAATGTAGTAAATTCTTTTCTGGAAATACGTGCCCTTTTATTTCAGGCCAAATAGCTTCCATACAAGCTACTTTAACTTTATATGGCAAGGGATCATCTGATCCTTGTGTAGTATCATTAGTACCGATATAAAAAGAATTACAGGTTGCTGCACTTTGCCAGGCTGCTTTATGTCCCTTATGTGGTGGGTTCCAACGACCGTAACATACTCCTACAGTTTTAATTCGTGTAGGTATAAGTTCTTCAGTTATAGATTCTGGAGGTAATTCGTCTTTTTTTCGTTTGCCGCCAATTTCAAAGTTTAATTTACTAAACTCTATTCTATCTACTATTTTTACTCTATTAGCAGTAGTACCTATATATAGTACGTGTCCTTCCCCGCCTATTGGTACGTAGCTATTACCAATACGGGTAAACGATTTTAAATCCTTTAAAGCGGGTTGTACTGATCTGTTTAATATACTATGTATTATTAATTTTATTTGAGACAAATCATATGTTACTTCTATTAAGTCAAATAAAGGTGTATAATTTGTTTCAATAAAGTTTATTAAGTCTTTCTTACGAATTAATGCATTAGCTTGACCTCTAGCTTTTAATTTAGGGCTGATTGCAGCTTTATGCATTTCTGCTTCTGCATAATGTTTAAAACCATTTAAATATTCCTTTGTATTTAAATATATATCATCTGTACGAAACCTAAACATATTACTACCGCTACGTACAGTATGGTTTAAATATTTTTTAAGCAGCTCTACAACTTTTGTATTAGAGAGATATAATTTATTAAATTCGGTAGTTATACCTCCCATTGCTTCTAATGCATCGTGATAGTATTTCTGATATAGCTCTCTTACCCCTATATCAAGTTTAATGTTTAGAGGTTCCATATGTGAACCCTCAGCGAACATACCCGATACTTTGTTAAGTTTTGAAACTACTGAAGATGCATCTTGACCAGTCATTGGTAGTGTAACTAACTCTTTTTGCCAACGTTTACCGTTTTTATCTTCTACGTCAACTGTATTTACCTGTGCTTTAGATTTATAATGTACTATTATACCAACTGTTGAATTTTTAATTTTATTATACAGTTCAGATTGAGAGTCAACCGGTACTGCATATTCAATAGTGTTAGGTTGAAAAGTAAGAAATAATTCACTGTTTATTATTTTTTGTCCTACAGGTTTTTCCGGAGAGTATAATAAATCTCCGTTATATATGTAACCTGAACCGTCGTAGCCAGCTTTTAAAAGTGGAAGTACAAACTTTAAAGTGTTTCTCAAACCTTCATCAGCATCTACATATAATTCATCAATTTCTTTTTCCGAGTGTACAAGCTTTGGTTCTCTACTCTTTGAAAAGATAGTTTTAGTAGCAATAAAGAACTGATCACCTTTAACTTTCCAGGATGGTCTAGGATCTATACCCCAGAACAATGATGGTGAACCATCTATCTTTAAATTAATTTTAGTATTGTTACTTAATCCGTTTAAATGGTTATAAAAATTAGTTATCTGTTCAATAGCTTGTGCAAAACCTTCTTTACCCTTTTCTATAGCTAAATCTTCTAAATGAGTTAAATGTCCTTCTGCTTCTGCACCCACGGCATTGCCGGTATTTAATTTATCTTCAGATTCAAATACTCGTTTAGTAGAGAAAAATTTATCGAACTTTAACATTATTAATAATATTTACTTTTATTCAATCCAAGGCCATTTGTAAGATAGAAACTGTATATATTTTCAAGTATACCATTATCAGCATACCAGGCACTTAAAGAAGATACAGATTCAGATAAAGTAGTAGATAAGCCATCTACTTGAGTACTCCAGTCAATAAGATTGTTTACAGGTACATTTGTATAGCAATTATTATACACTAAAGCTCTATAATATGTAAGGAAAGGTGTCTTAACACCCCACCCATAAAACGAACTTAATGGATAACTTGTAAGAGGAAAGGCCCCAGGAGTGCCGCTAAGCGCGCTCGGAAAATAGCTTTGCATATTATTAGCGGTAATACTTGCATAAGAAGTAATAGTTGGTACTTCAATTAATTCATAAAAATTAGAATTAAATATATCATTTATTACTATTTTCTGTCCTGCTGTAACGGTTGCATTTGGACTATAAGCTGTAAGCTGTACACCTAAGTTAGTGTGACCAGACAGTACATCGAAATTGGTATTGTATTTTTCTCTTGAGCCCCACAGTCTTTCGTGAGGGGTGCTGTAAAGATCGAACTGTCTTTGTAATACAGGAGGTAATACATAATTGTAATTATCGAATTCAGTATCAATTAAGCTTGTTAAAGAGTATAACTGATTTACCCCGCCTGTAATAACGTCTTCATTGTTCGCAACAAAGTTCGATATTTTTTCATATGCTACTGTACCAAAATTTTCTGTAGGATGAACATTATCTCCTGCCATTGCAGATAAAAACGTCATTAAGTTGGTATCATTAGCTATAAAGTCTTGTAATGCGTAAGATTGTAAATTAGCACCGTAATTAAAGCTTTCATTTACTTTACGTACAAAATAAGTTTTATAAAAATCAGTAATGTTAAACGTATAACTACCTGTCAATAGCGGCGTTGATATAAAAACACCGTCAAGGTCAGAAGAATTAAGTCTTTCAGAGGCTGTATAGTAATACGGGTCGACAGTGGTACCGGAACCCAGGCTCGGTGGTGGTTCGCATATATTTGTAAAATTAACTGTAGCAGCACTTAATGTGACTGTAACACTACCACTTGAAAGTAAAGCTGAAGATAGAGGCAACGTACTGAGAATGTTTTTATAATAACCGCCTGTATTTCTATTTAAACTGTCATAACTGTTAATAACAAACGTTGGTGTATATACGTGAGCGGCTACAGGTGGGTTTACTGCTACATTTACGTTTGCAGTTGTATTATAATTTAATAAAACTTTATTACTAAAATCTGTTGCAGATAAAACCTGACTATTAATAGTAGTAAAGAAGTTAGTATCTACACTTGGCCACATTACTATAGGTAATGAAATATTCCCACCGTTTAATGTTAAACCTAAATGATCTGCAGAAAATGCTTTAACGTAAAAGTTTGCTGAAAGGGTAACTGTACTGTTAGCGTATGATGGAACATTTACATCGTTAATGTCTTGTAAGTTGTATATGTTACTAGTATTATAAACCACCCAAATAGTAGGTATATTAATCTTATTAAGGCCTTGCAGAGAAGGCATATCATCTATATAATAAAAAGGTATAGACCCGTTATAGCCTACTAAAGTACCACTAGCAGGTGTACTCACTACATTACCTGAAGAATTAATGTAAATTGGGTTGTAATTAATTGCACTAAGGGTAGTAAAAACATTTCCGTTAAGATCTGTAAATCTCCACCGCGGTCTTAAATAGGCATACTTGTTATCGGGTGTTACAGTTTCCCAAGGCTGAGATGAAGACTTATCAGCATAAAAATTAAACGAAATACTATTTAAATTAGTATTAGATGTATAATATGTAAAGGCTAACGGGGTTGCTAAAGCACTTAAAGACTTACCAATAGAACTTTGAAAAAAACCACCACCAGGGGGGCAAGATTGGTAGCCGTGAAATATTGCTCCGTCTCCAGAATGTACAGACAAATCTGGCCATTTACTATAGTCCCAGGTTAGTACGTCTCCCACAAAGTTAGTAGCTGTAAACGTATTTGAATATATACCAGTAGTAGAACCATCCTTAGGTATTACAACTAATTTAACTTCATATTGACCAGGCCATTTGTATATATGAGAAGGACTTACTATAATACTATCAGTAACCTGAGTTACTTCTATTTCAGTACTATCACCAAACTGTACTATAAGAGTATAAAGATTTAATATTTGCGCAGGCTGTTTACCTGGTTTAGTATCAACCTGTATAACTATAGGAGTAGCTAAAGTATAACCAGTAGTAACGGTTGTTAATGTATCAGCAACCTTTATTACAAACCCGTCTGAATTTATGTAATCTGAAATAGCCATTGCCTATTAAATGGTTATTACTGACGTGTCTTGTGTTACATCAGATGTTACCACTATACGATTAGAAAAATCAGTTATGTCATTAAAATACAGAGCTTGGAAATCACTTAATTGATAAGACTTGTTTGTAATAGATATATCATTATCAGGGTAAGACGGGTTCCATATTACTAGAGATAATCCTTGTAAAATTACCCCTGTATCTAAACGTTGTGTGTAAATGCTGCTTACACCCTGTATGCTTTCTATTTGCGCGGCTAATGTCAATAAGTCTATATTATAGCCTAATGTTAGCTTAGTAGGGTCAAAATATGCTTGTACTATACCAGTAATTTTATTTTGTACAAGCTGAGTTGAAATTTTAGCTGTGCGTTCCATTTTAACTATTAATCTTGTTTGTGAGATGATAGTATTAATGTCTACGTCTGTACTATCCCCGTAACCAACAGTTACAGCTTTATACACCGGATCCATTATTATAATATCAGAAGTAAGAGTCTTCTTATCCGTAGCATTATTAATAATAATAGATTTTTGTGCAGGTGTTAAATAGTTTATATTGGTTGTAGTAGTGAGCGGGGTAGCTCTAGGCAATGCATAAATGTACACATTGTTAAAATTACAAGCTGTTGAAAAAGCTATTTGATTATATAATACTCTATTATCTTGGTTTGGGTTTGTTAAACCAATGTTGTAAAGATAACGTAAATGGTTATTGACATAATCATTATTGCTATATACAGTTACATCTTGAACAATATTGTTAAATGTAGAGACAACAAAGTTTTTATAATCTTGAGCAGTTACTAGTCTGTATTGAGATTTAAACGCGCCAGGTGCATTTGCACGAATACTATCTGGTGATTCAGCATCAGTAAACAAAGTAGAAGGGCTAGCATTGTCGAACTGTAATGTGGTTATATTTGAATCAGTAAGATACTGTAAATCAGTACTGAATATGTCTGTAGTTAGAGTGTTGAATTGAGCAGTATTATAAATTACTGCCGGTAAAAAGTCTAAATCACCTGCACTAATTTCTCCATTTGAGCCTTGAGATACCAAATAGTATACTGCAACTACATCTCCAGTATTAAGAGACTTACCGTTAATACCATCACCGAATTTAAGCTCGTAGTTACGACTTTCATTGTACCTTACTTCAAAGCTTGTTGATGTAGCATTTTCAAGGTATAAAGATTCTGTACGCTTCCATTGTAACCATTTATTGGTAAAAATATCTTTTACATAAACATCAATATTAAAATGATCAACGTTTACCGCACTACCTGGTGCAACGAATACTGTTTCATTGTTAGTACCAAGAGCGGTATATAAAGGATACTCTGTCCATTTGCCTTGATATAATATGGTTTGATTGCCCACGCTCTCAACGTATTGATTAGTTGAAAGAGTTTTAGTAAAAGTTATATCTTGATTGAATGTGTAAGGTGAATTATTAACTCTAATGAAAGAATAGCGTGGTATAGTATATGAACCTATAGGTAAGTCGCTAGTAGCGGAACAGGTAAAAGTTACTGTTGCTGTTTGTTTACCAATTGGAGAATAGTTTACTAACTTAACAATACGGTTAATGTTTTCATATATTTGCGCTTCACTAAACATAGCTTCCGAAGAAGTTTTGTTTAGGTAGAACATAAGCGTATGGAAAGAATAGGCAATAATATTAGTAATAGCTGTAAGGTTAGAACCTTCGAGGTATTGATCTGTAAAACCACTTTGATTTAACCGAGCTCTAATAAAATCTCTAATAGTGGTTGCGTCAAATGCAATATATTCATTTGGCTGTATGTTTAATGCTGACGCGTCTGTATATGTAGTTGACATCTTATGAAAGGGTATAACCTGTTCTACTTAACACGCCAGGTATTTTGATAGTACTGTCGTTTAAGTATGGCATAACTATATTTAACTCAATGTAGTAAGTTTGCTCGTCAGGATTCAGTTGTATGTATATATTTTTTACTGTAACGCGTGGTTCGTAGGATATTATACCTCTAAGTATGTCTTTACCTATACGATTACCTACTGATTGAGAAACCGGTTCAAATAAGTATTGCGCTAAATTTAATCCGTATTCTGGATTTAATAAGTTTTGTCCAGGTAAAGTATTAAATAGGGAATTGATAGAATTCTTAATAGCTGCTTCGTCGTAATCTAAAGTTAAGTCTTTATTTATAGGGTTTGCAAGATCTAAATGTAAATCCGAATAAATATAACTATTAGCAGTTAATACTGGTTTTTGTAATCCTGTAAAACTTATTGATGGCATTGTAAAATACTTAGGGAAGGAGTAAGTAATATCATTATATGAAAAACAGTAAGTTTAACTCTTTACTTGAATCGGTTTACGGTAGATATTCTAACGGAGCAGGTTTTCTGGTCGGGGATGTTGTTAAATTAAAATCCAACTACGAATCTACCGAAAGCTATAAAAAATTAGGCGAAAATGTTAAAGAACGAATTAAAGAGATTATTGCTACTGGTAATAATATTCGTATCGGTAAATTACACAACACAGACACAGCAAGTAGGTATAGCGCAGAAGGTGCAGGCTTTTCACCAGCACAAATGGCAGACTGTTATGAAGAGGTAGCTCCTAGTTTTTGGCGTAATTTAATTACAATTCCTGTTGAGTGCTTAGAAGAAGTCAACGTTGGTAACAATTTACCACCTGTACCAGAAGGTCAAAAAGATACAGAAGAACGTGTATCAGGACCAGAAGAATTTGGTAAACATAAATGGCACAAAGGTAAAGCAGTTAATGATCAAAATAAACTCGGCAAAAAACAAAACTGGGTTGAAAAAGGAGATTATAAATTAGCAGAAAAAGACACCAAACTTGCTCATTCTAACAAATATGATGATGCAAAGCCGTCAAAAGTAAAAGGCTTAGAAAAAGCTAAAGAATTAAAAGAATCTATTGAAGATCTGTATATTAAAATACTCAATGAAGATGTCAACGTAGAATATGCTGAAGTACCTGATTCAGATAGTGGCCCAGTTATTAACGGTAAAACTGTAAACGCTGGTACTATTGAACTTGACGGAGTAGAACTAGATGATCCATATTATAGCAATGCTTACGTTGCAAGTGCAGAATTTACAGACGGAACACCTTTATCACCTGAAGAAATTGAAGAACTAAATCAAAATAGAGAATTAATTACTTCAATAGCCGACCAGCATTCATCTGATGTTGAAAACGATACTGACAGTGAAGAACCACATAGCGATCAAGGTGTAGGTATCGAGGACGAAGGCGGTAATGCATTGACAGGCGCTTTACATAATTCTAAAAAGGGAGATGAAATAGAGGTTGGTGGTAAAAAAATGATTAACACCACAGGTACTATTGCAGAAGAGGTTTGTCCTATTTGCGGTAAACAAGTTTGTGAATGCGAAAATATGCCACAAGCACCTACAGCAAAAGTATATGAAAGTCCTTTAAAGGGTGCTAAAGCTCCTAATAAGCCTTTCCTACCAGGTGGTAATCCAGAAACAGTAGAGATTAAAGCCTCTAAGCACTCACACCACGGAAGCTAAAGCTATAAGACAAGAGAAGAAATTAATCTCTTGATCCATTACTAAAGCGCTTCGATAAAGATATTCAGAGACTTGCAGCAATGCAAGTCTTTTTTTATCTTCTGAAATAGAGCTCTTATACACTGCATTAAACAGATCTTTCATTAACTTAGGATAGTCATTTCCAAAGGTTTGTTCCGACTCTATAACGAATTTACGTATAGACGTAAGGTCTTCTTTGTTCACGGTTTTATCCAGGATCTCTTGTGCGAATCCCTCGTTATTAATTGTGTTACTAATAGTCAATACACCATTAACAACACTACGCTGAATATAGTTAATAATTCTCCGTAAATCCGGATAGTGATAACGAATAACCTCTTTAATCTTCTCTATTTGTTCTTTCTCTACTTGTATCTTTTCCTGACGAAGAATAAAACCTATTCGTTTAGCATATTCTCCAATAGGAGGGGTAAAATCAGTGAAAACTTGGCATCGAG
>Ga0214192_1001138_pt1 | contig 15133 bp, 13 predicted proteins | sample TroBogEpilimnion_44_FD_153030 | JGI IMG/M metagenome (GOLD analysis project Ga0214192, IMG submission 153030) | Freshwater microbial communities from Trout Bog Lake, WI - 29JUL2008 epilimnion | ecosystem: Environmental > Aquatic > Freshwater > Lake > Epilimnion/Euphotic zone | place: Trout Bog... | reverse complement strand
AGGAAACTGAACTATTCTTACATCCTACACTTAAGTTCTTTTTGAAGGACTTTAAGGGGGAGTTAAACGAAGAAGCTTTAAATAACTTCCTTCATCTTGACGATGTGGATATGGAGTATGCCATCAAATGCTTGAGCAATCATTCCGATAAAGTGTTGAGTTCCCTTTGCAATAATCTTTTGAATAGAAAGTTGTTAAAAGTAAAGATTCAAGCTACCCCTTTTTCAGAGGAAGAGCTTTTGGAAAAGAGAAAATCGGCACAATCTTTGCTTTCATTTACCCAAGAAGAAGCAAAGTATTTTGTATTTACAGGCGAAACAGAGAATACATTGTACAAAACAGGCGACGAAAGAATTAATATATTATATAAAGATGGTACCATAAAGGACATTTCCGATATTACTGACCCGCTTATCCATAAAACGGTTGCAGCGCAGGTGAAAAAATTTTATATTTGTTCAATTACTTAGAATAATGAATGGTTATTGTACGCTCCAGTTACCATTCTGAGAAACATGTTAAAAACGAATTATGGAGTTTTCAGCAGAACAGATAGCAATGATAATTAATGCCCGGGTGGAAGGGAATCCATCGGCAGCAGTAGCTTCTTTTGGTAAAATTGAAGAGGCCGTTGCTGGACAATTATCATTTCTGGCAAATCCAAAGTATGAGGAATACCTTTATACTACCAATGCATCAATCGTAATAATCAATGAAAATTTTGAATTAAAGCAGCCTGTAGAAGCTACCTTATTAAGGGTAGAAGATGCCTATTCTGCTTTTGCTGTCCTTTTAAACAAGTATCAGGAATTACAAACGCAACAACTTTCGGGCATTCAACAACCGTCTTTTATAGCTCCTTCTGCTTCTTTAGGGGAGAATGTTTTTGTTGCTGCTTTCTGCTATATTAGCGAAAATGTAAAGATTGGTTACAATGTAAAACTGTTTCCAGGGGTGTTCATTGGCGATAATGTAACTATTGGCGATAACTGTATTTTACATCCTGGCGTAAAAATTTATAAGGATTGTATATTGGGAAAGAATGTAATTATTCATTCTGGAACGGTTATTGGTGGCGATGGTTTTGGATTTGCTCCAATGGCCGACGGTTCCTTTAAAAAAATACCGCAGATTGGTAATGTAATTATCGAAGATTATGTAGAAATAGGTTCCAATTCGGCTATTGATAGAGCAACAATGGGTTCCACAATTATAAAAGCTGGTGCTAAACTAGACAACCTAATTCAGGTAGCACATAATGTTGAAATAGGTCAAAATACCGTTATTGCTGCGCAGGTTGGTGTAAGTGGCAGCACAAAAATTGGCAACAATGTAATGATTGGCGGTCAGGCTGGTATTGTAGGTCATATTACTATTGCCGACGGAAGCAAGATAAATGCTCAAAGTGGTGTTTCTAAGTCTATAAAGGTTCCAGAATCTGTAGTTACAGGTTCTCCGGCATACGAATATACTGCTGCGCTTCGCAGCCAGGCTATTAGTCGTAAACTTCCGGAACTGGAGAAAAGAGTTAAGGAATTAGAGGCATTGATTCAACAAATTATAGAAGAAAAAAGCTCAATTTAATTTTTCTAGTCACTATCTTTTTACTTTTGTTTTATTTAAGAGGAGAAAATCTCATACATGGATAATAATTTTAATCCTGATAAGCAGCATACAATTGCTGGCGCAGTTAAAATAAGTGGTACAGGTTTACATACTGGAATCTTGGTAGATATGGTTATTAAACCAGCTAATCCAGGATTCGGTGTACAGTTTCAAAGAGTCGATTTGCCAGGTCAGCCTGTAATAAAAGCTGATTGTGAGTTGGTAACCGATACCAGCCGTGGTACTACTTTACAGATAGATGATGTAAAAGTTAGCACAGTCGAACATATTCTGGCTGCAATGGTGGGTATGGGTGTTGATAATGCGCTTATTGAGCTCAATGGACCAGAAGTTCCTATTATGGATGGTAGCTCACAGCCATTTGTTGCATTAATTGATCAGGCGGGTGTGGTAGAACAGGATGCTGCTAAAGCATGGTACAGTATCGACGAAAATATATACTTATACGATGATAGCAAACGCGTAGAAATGGTTGCTATGCCTGCGGTAGATTATCAGATAACAACTTTAATCGACTTTAATAGCCCAGTTTTAGGTACACAACATGCGGGATTAAAGAGCATCAAAGATTTTAAATCAGAGATTGCTCCTTGTCGTACATTCTGCTTCCTTCACGAACTGGAAACTTTACTGGAGCACGATCTTATTAAGGGTGGTGATGTAAAGAATGCCATTGTAGTAGTAGATAAAGCTATTACAGATGAGGAAATGGAACGTCTTGCAAAGATTTTTGGTAAAGATAAAATCGAAGTAAGAAGCGAAGGATATCTGAACAACCTGGAATTGCGCTTCCCTAACGAACCAGCACGTCACAAACTGTTGGATGTAGTGGGCGATTTGTCCTTGATTGGTTATCCTATTAAAGGTAGAATCATTGCAAACAGACCAGGTCATAGTACCAATGTGGAGTTTGCCAAGAAGATTAAAAGGTATATCAAGAAGAACAAACACGTAAAGGATGTTCCGGTGTATGATCCTACTACTCCTCCTGTGTTGAACTTCCAGCAGATAGAAAAAACTTTGCCACACAGACATCCGTTCTTGTTTGTAGATAAGATTATAGAATTAACCGATAAGCATATTATCGGCGTAAAGAATGTAACCTTCAATGAATGGTTCTTCCCGGGACATTTTCCTGGAAATCCAGTTCTACCAGGTGTAATTCAGATCGAAGCGCTGGCCCAAACCGGTGGTATTCTATGTATCAACTCTATGCCAGAAGGTCAGTATGATACTTATTTCCTGAAAATTGATAACTGTAAATTCAAACAAAAAGTAGTTCCAGGCGATACAATGCTCCTTAAAATGGAGTTTGTCGGACCTATCCGCCGTGGAATTTGCGAGATGAAAGGTACAGTATACGTAGGAGGAAAAGTAGCTACAGAAGCCGATTTGGTAGCTCAGGTAGTACGTAGAGGATAGTTTTTTAAACGTAGTAACAAAATTATATATTTTGTTTATTATATAATTTAGTATTGTTTTGCCCATTAATAATTTAAAAAGGATGACACATCCATACACTTACATTGATCCTAACGCCAGTGTTGCTCCGAATGTAAAAATTGACCCTTTTACAGTCATACACGGTGATGTTCAGATAGGAGAAGGCACATGGATAGGCAGTAATGTAACTATCATGGAAGGAACCCGCATTGGTAAAAACTGTAGGGTTTTCCCTGGTGCAGTATTGGGTGCAATTCCGCAGGATTTGAAATTTGGTGGCGAAAAAACCTATGTAGAAATAGGCGATAACACTACAATCAGAGAATTTGTTACCATTAATAGAGGTACTACCGAAAAAGGTAAAACCAAATTAGGCGACAACTGTCTTATCATGGCCTATAGCCACATTGCGCACGATTGTCAGATAGGCAACAACTGCGTAATGAGCAATAATTCTCAAATGGCTGGGCACGTAGTTATGGGCGACTGGTCCTGGATTGCAGGCGTTTGTGCTATTCATCAGTTTGTACATATTGGTCAGCATTCTTTCATTGCAGGCGGTAGTCTGGTAAGTAAAGATGTTCCACCATATATCAAAGCTATTCGCAACCCATTAAGTTATGGTGGCGTAAATAGCGTAGGTTTAAAAAGAAGAGGCTTCAGTATCGATCGTATCAATCACATTCTGGATATTTATCGTACTATTTATAATAAAGGACTAAATATTTCTCAGGCACTGGAATATATCGATGAAGAAATTCCTGCTTCCGATGAAAGAGATGAGATTGTAACATTCATTCGCGAAAGTACACGTGGCGTTATCAAACGTTATGTAAAGGGTTCTTTCGACGATGAATAGTACACTTATTCTTACCACATAACCATTGTTTTTACCTTCAGTAAAATTATTTACCATCCATAAAATGGTCTGATATTACTTTTGTCGGCAATGAAGAAAAAATTGTCGGCATATTGGATCTGTCAGCTCGGTGGTTGGACGTTTTATGGCTTAGCCATCCTGTTTTTCGTATACTCCCTCGACAAAAAATTAAATCCTCTTTTTACCAAAAGACTAATACTGATTATTGTATTAGGACTCATCTTCACCCATATATTTCGCTGTTTAATTCATAAGCTAAAACTTACTCCTCCCATTCGTTCCAGAAGTTTAATATCCCTTCTGATATTAGTTGCAGGCGTTTGTGTAGCATTTAGTTTTGTAAGTAGCACCTTTATTCAGTGGCTGGGCTGGTTCGATCCCTTCTTGAAAGGTGATATCTTAAAACGATTCATGTTTACGCTGATTGAAGAGTCTCCAATAATATTTGTCTGGTCTTCTCTATACTATATATGGCACTTTGTAGAAGCAGACAGAAAAGATGAAGTAAACAAAGTAAAGCTGGAAGGACTGGTAAAAGAACTGGAACTTAAAACCATAAAGTCGCACATCAATCCGCACTTTATTTTCAATTCACTCAATAGTATACGTGCGCTAGTGGATGAAAATCCTGAGCGTGCGCGTACAGCTATTACAGAATTAAGCAATATTCTTCGAAGTAGTATGCAAGCCGAAAAAACGGAAACATCCCCACTGGAAAAAGAATTAGGCATTGTAAAGGATTATCTTGCCTTGGAATATATTCGGTTTGAGGATCGCCTAAAAGTGGAGTACGATATAGACGAAGAAACTCTTTGCGAGCCTGTACCCCCAATGATGTTGCAGACCCTAGTAGAAAATGCTATTAAACATGGCGTAAGTAAACGTATTAATGGTGGTTTTGTACGCATTATTTCCCGAATCAATAATCAACAGAGAGAACTGATTGTACAGAGTACCGGTACCCTTCAGGACAATTATAAATCGGAAGGTTTTGGTGTTTCAAGTACACAAAACAGATTACATCTGATGTATGGTGAAGCAGCTAAATTTGAATTAAAAGATTTAAGTAACGGAATTGTTGAGGCTAAAGTAATCATGCCTTACATTCAATAAATATAGAACTATGGCTATTAAAAGTATTATTATCGACGATGAGCGTCTGGCAAGAAACGAACTTAAAAAGCTGGTACTTGCCCATACTGAAATTGAAATTATAGATGAGGCTTCCAATGTGGATGAGGGGTTGGAAAAGATAGAACTACATAATCCCGACCTAATTTTTCTAGACATTCAGATGCCCGGAAAAACAGGGTTCGATTTGCTTACCGAGCTGGAGCGAGCACCTAAAGTAATCTTCACTACCGCTTATGATGAATATGCATTAAAAGCTTTCGAAGTAAATGCATTGGATTATCTGTTGAAACCTATCGAGCCCAAACGTTTGGCCGATTCAGTAAGTAAACTGATCTATGAACTGGAAAAAGAAAAGCTAGGCGATCCTGCTTTCTCACGCGGTCCACTTACCGAAAACGATCAGGTATTTGTAAAAGATGGCGAACGTTGCTGGTTTGTAAAACTGAACGAAATAAGACTGTTCGAAAGTGTAGGCAACTATGCTAAAGTATTCTTCAGCAACAATAAACCACTCATTTTAAAATCGCTGAATGCTCTAGAAGAGCGACTGGATGCCAGAGTTTTTTTCCGTGCAAACAGAAAACATATTATCAATCTCAGATGGATAGAAAAGATTGAACCATACTTTAATGGAGGTCTATTGGTAGAACTTAAAGGTGGTGAAAAAATAGAAGTTAGCCGTCGCCAAACTGTAAAGTTCAAGGAAATGATGAGTTTTTAGTTTTGATTTTTTTGTTAATGATAAAGGGAGCATTTCTATGTTCCCTTTTTTTGTTCTTTACCAATATTGGCCATCCTGTTCTTATTGTTACAAATAAGTATTTTTCACTACTTGTCTGCTAGCCCCCAATCCATCTATACCAAGAGTAAGCATATCTCCCTCCTTTAAAAACACTTTTGGGTTTCTGCCCGTACCCACTCCACCTGGTGTACCAGTACACAATACATCGCCTGGCAAAAAGGTCATAAAATGGCTGATATATGCAATCAGATATGGGATATTGAAAATCAAATTTCTAGTATTACTATCTTGCATAATAGTACCATTAAGGCTTAGCCACAATCTAAGATTATGTGGGTCTTTTAGCTGATTTTTTGTTACCATCCATGGCCCCATAGGCGCAAAAGTATTGCACCCTTTACCCTTATCCCAGGTGCCGCCTCTTTCCATTTGATATTCCCTTTCGCTTAAATCATTCAGTATAGAATATCCTGCTACGTAATTCATAGCATCTGCTTCTTTTATATACGATGCTTCTTTTCCTATCACAACTGCCAGTTCTACCTCCCAATCTGTTTTTACCGAATTTAAGGGTAATAGTATATCATCATAAGGACCACTGAAAGCACTAGTAGCTTTCATGAAAATTACCGGCTCGGGTGGAGTGGGTATATTAATTTCCTTAGCGTGATCTGCATAATTCATTCCTACACAAACTATTTTAGAGGGTCTTGCAATGGGCGATCCAATTCTTATTCCCTTATCTACCATAGGAAGTGAACTTCCTTTTCTATTCATGATAGAAGATAAATAAACAAGCCCATCTTCTCTAAAAAAGGCTTCATCGTAGTCTTTTATATAACTGCTTACATCATAGCAAATATCGTTCACCAATACGCCAGGTTTTTCCTTGTTAAACGTTCCAAATCTGATTAGTTTCATATTGTTGATTGAAATTAGTAAATCAAAAATAGTTACAAAGCTACTACTCTTTACGTTTAGCTTTATTCAATTATTTCACACAAATGATTAAACGCCATTTCTTAATTACTCGTTAATAAGATAACTGTCATGTCTTTTTTAACTAAATATCATTTTTTCCCTGTTTTATTCGTTCTAGTTTTGTTCAAAACGATTTAACGATGAAAATTGCACGCCATATATCTATTGCTTTATTAGCTGTAACAGCTACTGCAGCTATTTACGGAGCTTACCATTTTATTACGGATCCTAGTGGTCAATCATTGGGATATTCAGTACAAGATTTACAACACACTCCATTCCATAATTATCTCATACCAGGTTGGTTACTATTAATATTTCCAGGTATGGGTAGTGTAGTATCCTGCGGACTTGCTATGCACGAAGAAGAAAGCTATACTAGTTACATAATGGGTGAAGGTGCTATTTGTACCTTATTTGTATTGGTACAGGTATGTATGCTTCAGCGTTTTACATTCACCCAGATTGCCTTTGTGTGTATTGGTACAGCATTGTTCTTTAGCGGAAAAAGAATTAGAAATAAACAAGAACTATACCCTCAATCAATAGTATAATTTCTCTTTACAATAATTAAACTCACGAATCACGTAATTTACGGCTCTCGATAATTGTATTTCCTTCTCCTTCGTCCTATCTCCTTGTATTAACGCTCAAACATTCTTTCTATATAGTCCTGTTTGTATTCTATATACGTAGGATTTCCGGTAGGGGTTACATTGGGGGTATTGCATTCAAACAGATCGTTTATCAATGATTTAATTTCGATTGTTCCCAGCGACTGCCCCGTTTTTATAGATTGCTGACGAGCCATACATCTTACCAGTTTCTCTCTCTTACTAAACTTCATTTCGCTTGTAAAATGTTTAAACTGTTCCAGCAATAGTTCTATAGAATGCTTTTCGTTGCCTTGTTTTATATCGGCAGGTGTGCCCTGAATAATAAAAGTATTATTACCAAAATGCTCTATCAAATAACCAAGCTGGGTAATATCAGGCAACAAGTCTTCCAGCAATATAGCATCGGCCACCGCCAGTTCCAGCGTAATGGGGAACAGTAGTTTCTGCGTAGGCATCTGTTTGCTATGCACCATCAGACTATATTTTTCGTACAGTATTCTTTCGTGTGCAAGCTGCTGATGCACCAATATAAAACCACTCTTAAACGAGGAGATTATATAGCTGTTGTGCAACTGCACACAAGTTAATTCCTGATTATCGAAAGGAGATAGTTTGGTAGTATTCAGTTCGGGCAATAAATCGTTGCTCAGCTCTCTGTTGGTAGGTAAAGGCCTTGATTCTGTCTCTATAAAAAAGTCTTTCCAGTGTTTCAGTTCGCTCTTCTCGCTTGGGTCTATTTTATGTGCCTGATTCTTTTGTGTAAACGACTGAAACAGGTTGGACGAAGAGGCGGAAGATTGTCTTTCTTCGCTAAACGGCTTACTTACCGCATCGAGCTGTTGTATCTCTGCATTCAACGAAAAATCCAGTGATGGAGCAATACTGAATTGTGCCAATGCATGTTTTACGGCTGCCTGCACAAAAGCATAGATAATCTTTTCGTCTTCAAACTTTATTTCCTGCTTGGTAGGATGCACGTTGATATCTATCTGCGATGGATCGAGATCTATATACAATACGTAAGATGGAAAACTGTCTTTTGCGACCAGATTATCAAAGCAGGTATTTACCGCATGGTTCAGATAAGCACTCTTAATAAAGCGGTTATTTACAAACAGATACTGATCACCACGGGTCTTTTTAGCTGTATCAGGTTTACCTACAAAACCATAAATGTTCATGTAGTCGGTATCCTCTTTTACGTTTACCAGTTTAGCATTATAGTTATTACCGAGTATCTGTGTAACCCTTTGTTTCAGGTTTCCTTTCTCCAGATGAAATACATCCTGACCATTGCTGGTCATAGAAAAGAAAATGTGTGGAAACGACATGGCCACCCTGATAAATTCGTCTATTATATGTCTTGTTTCTGCAGGGTTACTCTTCAGAAAATTGCGGCGGGCAGGTACATTAAAGAACAGGTTTTTCATGCTGATGCAGGTACCCACACTAAAAGCACATGGCTCTTGTTTTACCACGGTACTGTTTTCTATTTCTATAAAAGTACCCAGTTCATCTTCTGCTCTACGAGTCTTAAGTTCTACCTGTGCTACGGCAGCAATACTTGCTAACGCCTCGCCACGAAAGCCCATTGTTTTTATATGAAAAAGATCGTCTATTACTTTTATCTTGCTGGTAGCATGGCGTTCAAATGCCATACGGGCATCGGTTTCGCTCATCCCTTTGCCATTATCTATTACCTGCACCAGATTCTTTCCCGCATCGCTTATTATCAGTCTTATTTCTGTAGCCCCAGCATCTACCGCATTCTCCAGCAATTCTTTTACAGCACTACCCGGCCGTTGAATTACTTCTCCTGCTGCTATCTGATTTGCTATATTATCTGGTAATAATTGAATTATGTCTGCCACTGATTCTATTTAAAAAGGCTGCGAAAATACGATTATCAAGGTGAGCGCGTGGGATAAAATCTAAAATTACTTTCATTAATGATTTATTTTTCTAGGTTAATAATTATTTTTGCCCTTATTGATAATTAGTTACAAATTAAAAAACATGAAGCTTCAAAAATTTAGTCTACTCATTACCTACAGTATGGTTTGCTTTGTTACTATTGCCATGGCACAGAATAAGCCCGCGGCCACTGCTCCTGGTAATGTATACAATTACAAAACCATCAATGAAAAACTACAGTATGCTTTTATTGTAAATAAACCTACCTCACCGCACCCTGTGGAAGGTGATCAGGTGTCGCTGAATATGCAATCGGTTTGCAATAATAGATTGATGTTTAATACTGCACAGGCGTTTAAAGGAAAACCGGGGGTATATAGTGTAACCAAGCCTGCTTTTAAAGGCGATTTGATAGAAGCAATTTCCCTTATGACACCGGGCGATAGTATTGTGTGTCTGGTAGATGCAGTTGCTTTGTTTAAGAATTCTAAGAATAAATTACCCGACTTTATTAAGCCGGGCGATAAGGTGCAGTATTTTATAAAACTGGTTTCTATCAAACCAAAAGAGCAGGTACAGAAAGAACAACAAGCTGCTTTTATGAAACAGATGAAAGAGCAACAAGCAAAACAAAAAGCTGCTGAAACAAAGCAATTGATAAAAGACGACAAGGCTTTGAAAGATTATTTTACTAAAAAACATATTACGCCTATCAAAACGGCTTCTGGTTTGTACTATACCATTAAAGAAGAAGGTAAAGGCGATTTACCTGCTACTGGCGATAGTGTATCGATTAATTATACGGGTACCTTATTGGATGGAACCAAGTTTGATAGCAATACAGATACAGCTTTTAAGCATACTCAACCTTTTCAGTTTGTATTGGGCAGAGGAGCTGTTATTAAAGGATGGGACGAAGGTGTAGCTCTTTTAAAACCAGGTGCTAAAGCCGTATTTTATATACCGTCTCCTATGGCTTATGGTGCACAGGCAAGACCCGGTGGTGGCGCCAATCCAAAAGGTATTCCAGCTAATTCTATCTTATTGTTCGATGTAGAACTGTTGAGCAGCAAGCATCCTGCACCACCTCCTCCTCCAGTGGTAGTTCCTGCTATCGATTCTACCAAGAAGACAACTATCGATACGTTGAAAACAATTAAAACCGATTCATTAAAGGTTAGTCCAGTTATTCCTGCAGAGAAGAAAGGGTAGGATTACGCAGCTATAACCTCTTTTTTATATGCTAAATCAATAGATATTATGCTATTGATTTAGCATATTCTTTTTTAGGACCTTTACCTCTGCTATTTAAAACTACTCAAGGCAATAGTTCATTTACCAATTTATAACAATTTACTTAATAATAAGCCGATTAAAATAACCTAAAGACTTAATTCGAAAGATCACTTCATTTAAGATTTTTTCTCATAGCCGACAGGCGGCCTCACCCCCAACCCCACTCTTTCGGAGAGTGGAGAAATACAAATACACCACCACTGCTTCCTCCTTGTCTCTCCCACTAAAGTGGGCTCAACATTTTGGCATACGCCAAAACCGAACCTACTTGGCTTGAGTATGAATGGGTGAATAAGCGGATTTTAGCTGATAATTACACGAATTGAAATGAACTTTATCCAGAAAAATGGTATTACTGAGTATCTGTAGAATTTACATCATAGCTTTCAAGAATATCAAAACCAAATAAACCTTTTTGAACTTTAATTATAACACTATCTGCTTTATTTACTTTATCGGTGTTTGAATAAGTAAAAACAAGTTCTTTTTCAAAATTAAAATAATCAAAACATACTAAAGGCTGTCTTTGATTAATATTCTTGTTTGAACCAGGCATTGATGATTTTTTCTTTATTATGAATTTATACTCTTTATGATTATTATTTGGCAAATAATAATTAAATGCTAGAAATATGTAACAACTCATTAACCCCCATGACATTGTGTTTTGTAAAAAAGGAAAGATGTTACTATTAATCAAATATGTTATTTTATATCTTCTTCCATTAACAAAAAATGTAATCAAACCAACACTTAATACTAAAAATATTAGAATAAATATATTGATAATCGTTACTCTGTAAATGCTTATACTCATGAAAGTAGTAAGTAAACCAATTATTCCAGTTAAGAAGTAAAAAGATTTCCAAAATTTTTCGTCTTTATTCTTAAAGATTGAGAATAGTTTCATGCATTGATTTTTTTACTTACTAATCCTTCTTCTATCGAGATACTGCCATCAGTTGCCACCTTTTAAATACTGTTGCAAAACAGCTTGAAAGCTTTAGTCTATTTAGGTGCATTAATGTTTATATGTGTAAATTCATTCTTACTAATATCAAATAAACCTCTCCAAAAATAATTTCCACCACCACATACTACTACTGGTTTTAATTCTAAATCTTCATTTACACTAATTGCATTTTCTAATTCACTTTTATGAAATGCATTCAAATAAATATATCTCTTACTATTTATTACAATCCCAATGTATTGAATAACATAATTGTTGAGAGACATTGTACCAGCATTTGATTTATTAAAATGTAAGAATATATTTCTATATTGTTCTTTATTTGGAGTCCAAAATGAATCTACTTGATTTTTATAAAAACTACCTGAACAATCTTCTAATAAGGCTTTTCCTTTCTTGATATCTAGTAGAATACTTGTGTCGGGTATTGTAGATGCATCTTGACTAAAGACTTGTAATTTAATAAATAAGAAAATTAATGTGATAATAGTTTTAATACTCATAATGTTCCCTTTATAAAATAGATATATGTAGAATATTGATAATTGAATCAAAATATACTTTGTCTTCTTCTTGGCAAATTGAATGCTTAATCTACAATAATCTTTTGAGTATAAACCTTTCCGTTTTCTACAGTAACTTTCAATAAATAAATACCTGTTTTAAGTTTATTAATTTTACAGTCAAACTGATTAGTATTATTTATTTTTTGATCAGCAATTACTCTTCCATCTAAATCTATTACAGTAGCCTGTAGCAAATTCTTTCCATATATTTTAATGGTATTATTTTTTACCGGGTTAGGATATATCCTTATTCCATCAGCATTTGTATTGCAATTTAATAGTACCGTTTTACTATACATTATTTCGCCTTGCAATCCAATACTCTTAATTCTATAATAATTGATTGCCTCCTTTACAAAACAGGAATAATCATAAAAAGATTCCGTACTATTCTTATTCGTTCCTGCTGTTACCTTGCCTATGTTATTAAAAGTTAAGCCATCAAAAGATTGTTGAACTATATATTCTTTTATACCAGTTTCATTGGTTGTTTCCCATAATATTTCAACAGCATTAGTCCCTGTTTTTGCTGCTTTTATACTTACAAAAGTTAGCGGCACCGATCCACATAAATAAGTAGGACCGGTTTCGCATAAACTTAAAGGATGATTAGTGGCAACCGCCGTAGTATATTCATCTGCTCCAACGTCTTTTAGTAATATACTAGCGGGTCTGTTTCTACCGGCTATATCCAACGCAATAGTAGAATCATCGTTTATACCCGGAATACCCAGTATGGCAGGATAATTGCTTACACAAGCATCTATAGCTGGGCTGCCTGCGGAAATACTATAATAGCCAGCAGCATTCAACATTAATAATGGATTGGTTTTATTCATACCAGAACTAATAGTTATACCGAGTGTACCCTGATACATATTTCCGGCAAATGTTTGTCCTGCCGTGGTTCCTGAAAATATAGTAGCAGAATCGGAATAAAAGATATTATTGGCCCAGGTACAATTCTTTATGGCAGTATCTATCTGAATAGCGGTACCTCTATAAAAACTGTTATTTATAAAATTAAAATTACTGCCATAGCCTGCTCCAAAATATTCCAGATAAACCGGGGCTTTTTTGGTACCAGGCAAACTAGTATTTTGATTAATGCCACTTTGGCCAAAGTAATTATTATAACAATAAATGTTGTTCGATTCCTTGCATCTTATCCCTCCCGATTTGATAAAGAAATTTCCATAAGCAATATTATTGTCGCCATTACGGAACGAGAACATAGCATTGGGGTTATTATTGGAGGTATTATACCGCAGACAATTTTCTCTGCTTTTTACCGATATAGATTCACTATCGCCATTGCCAGTATCTTCAAAATAACAATACTCCACTACTGTTCGGGAAACGTAGGTAGAATATACACCATCGCCAATTCTAATACATTCATTTCCATAGTCGCCGCCAAAGCCGGGCATATGTTGAAAGGAGCAATACCGGATAGTGTTGTATCCAATATTTGTTGCATTAGGAATTATCTGTACCATATCGCCCGTACCTCCATGATTTACTAAATTGGTAGCTGGTTTATTCTGAAAATTACTGTACGATAAAATATTGTACTGCCCAGTTATGTAAATCATATGACCAGCATTGTAGCCATTAAAATTAATTTGTGTAAGGGTATTATTATTGCCACTGATAGTGATAGCATTTCCGGTAATTGTACCCGAGGTAAATTGAAAACCTTCAAACCTGTTATTATTACCACTGATAGTGATAGCATTTGTTCCGTTTAGAAAAACAGCACCAGAAGTTACGGACATTACGGTAATATTATTTACCGCAATAGTGAGCGTACTATTGTTGTAGGTGCCATTTGCCAGCAGTAAAGTATCGCCAGACTTTGCAGTATTGATGGCCGTTTGTAATGCAGCAATTGAAATAGAAGTAGTGGTACCTGCAAACACAATGATCTTTATAAATAGTAGAAATAAGGAAGTAATTATATATTTAATCATACATTATTTTAAAACCTTTCTTTAAGTATTGTCAGTAAATATTGTTCAATACTTATGAAGGCTTTTAGTAAAAATAATGAATTGAGAAATGTTCAAATAGATATTATTATTATTAATGATAATTTAAGTTGTATCTCCTGGTCAACAAAATTATTTCTTATGCAGCAGATTGTTTTTTTTACTCTTTTTAGCAGGGGACTATTTATGGTAGAAAGAGCGTTCTGCGGGAGAAGTACACAACTATATAACTGAATCAGTTTAAGTTCACTGAGCGATGTATTAAACCGCTTTAGCTATTCTCTGCGCCCTTTGCGTAACTGTATTTGTATTAAAGTATCCTCCGTGTTCCTCAGTGACGATGTGTCAGCTGTGGTTCAAAGTATTTTACTCCAGTTATATCTCTCGGAAACATCAGCACCTGATTTAATGCTCTGAGGGAGCGGTAAATTATTCATATAAACTGCCGATAATGAGTATTCGCAGCTACTGCTGCATTATATTACGTCACAGGCAAAGCTAGTGACGAGTGACACTCCAATTATTTAATAAGCCGAACCGAATGTTTGGCGTAGTCTCTGACTACGTCATGGTGATAGCAAATCTCAGATTTGCAGTTTAGAATATTGTACCATTTCTATACAAAGTCAATCTCTATTATTCCTTTATTCTTGAAGTAATTTCCTGCACTACTATATATATAATCTTCGGCATTTTCAACTATCATTGCTCTTACAGGATTCTGATGTATATAGTTCATTTTTTGTTGTAGAAACTTACTGCTGTTTATTTCTATGGCATGATTCTCGTGTGTCCAGAACTGGAAATCGCTGTTTCTTTTATGGCTCATTGCTGCAAACTCAAACCTTTTCAGCATCCATTCGCTTCTGCTTTCTGCATTAGTTTTTATCATTTCTAAAATAGTAGAAGCAGTATACTTTTTAAAGTCGCGGATAATATCTGAAAGTTTAAATCCTTCTTTTGCTCTTGC
>Ga0214192_1001136_pt1 | contig 15139 bp, 9 predicted proteins | sample TroBogEpilimnion_44_FD_153030 | JGI IMG/M metagenome (GOLD analysis project Ga0214192, IMG submission 153030) | Freshwater microbial communities from Trout Bog Lake, WI - 29JUL2008 epilimnion | ecosystem: Environmental > Aquatic > Freshwater > Lake > Epilimnion/Euphotic zone | place: Trout Bog... | reverse complement strand
ATTAACACAACGTATATTTAAAATTATAAAGAGCATTCCAGAGGATGCCGATGCGAATTATTTTAATGAAATATTAGATGAAAATAATTTATTAAAAAATGAAAATGAATATTTTGAAGAACGTTTAGAATATTTTAAAACCAAATATAATAATGTTCGTAATAGATACTCTGAATTAATAACATATTGTAGAGATACAAAAAATAAAAAAGATAAGTTATTTATTGATAATAAAAATATAATTAACGAGCTAGAAACAAAAAAGGAAGAAATAAAATTATATGAACATATAATAAAAAAATATAAAAATAGAATATCAACATTAAATAAAACGAATTGTGATTTATTAACTGAAATACAATTATTAAAAGAAGAACAAGAAGACAAAAAGATGAAAAATAATATTGTCGTCGAACAAAGCGGTGCAGGTAATGAAAATGAATTGTCTGAATTATATAAAATAATTGAAGAAAAAAATAAAGAAGTAAATGAATTAAAAAATAGTAATAGTAAATTAATTAATGATATTGATATATTAAAAAAAGATAATGACATACAAAATACAATTAATAAAGATTTATTAATTTCATTGATGGATATTCAAAAAGAATATAAGGAAAAGGAGAAATTAATTTTAAAAATCAATGAAGAACGAGATAATTATAAAAATGAAATAGAGAAATTAAAATTTATTAATATAGAATTGGAAATAGAAAACAATTCTTTAAAAAAACAAATAGATAATGAAGTGAGCAAATATGGAAGTGAAAATAATAGTGATTATGATACTGAATATGAAAATGAAAGTGAAAATGACACTGAGACAAGTTATGAAAGCGAAACAGAGGAACAAAAAAATATTTTTAGAGGGAATAAAAATACAAGAAAAATTACTGAACATTTTTTTAAAGATATAAGTAGAGAAAATAAAAAAAGAGACGAAGAAGACAAAAAGAAAGAAATAATACAAAAAGAAAAAATAGATTATAGTTTTTCAACTGATTATCTATGTGATATGTTGCATAATTCTCAAAAAATAAGAAAGGATATAAATGATGAGAGTAAAGATGAAAAACATATTAATAAAAACATATTTTTAAAAATAAATAAAGAATTAGAAAGTGTAAAAGAAGAACTTAATGAAGACTTAAAAGAAGAACTTGAAGAAGCAAAAGAAGAAATAAATGAAATAAAAAAGAAAGAAGAAGTTAAAAATATTATAGGTGGTAATAGAAAAAATAATAAATTATATGAATTACAAGACGTTGATGGTGAATTAAAATTATATATTAAAAATGAACTTTATACGATAACAGACCAAAATATAGATAAAAATGATATTAATGAAATTAAAAAATCTTATAATAGAAAAATAAAAAGAAATAGTAGAAATAAAAAAATTTAAAATAAAATATATAGATTTAATATATATTAATGGGATTATTAACTGCTTTTGTTGCAACTCCGATTTTAATCGGAGGTGTTTTGTTGGGTTCTCCAGCAATTCTCGGTCTTATTGGTTTGAGTTCAGTTGGTCCTGTTGCAGGTGGTATTTTTGCTTCTATGCAAGGTGCAGGTATTGCCACAGGTTCTTGGATGGCGGTAGCACAAACAATCGCAATGACTGCTGTTTCACCTACACCTTAATTTTAAAAATATTTTTAAAATTGTATAATCCTCTTGAAATTTTCATTTGTATTAATTGTATAATCTTTATTAAATTTAAATTGTCTTCCAGATGCTGATAAATTAAATTCGATTGATTCACCGTCATATAATTTTTTATATAATTCTAATTCATCAATATTCAATTCTTTGCATTTATCTTTTATTGATGGTTCATTTATTCCCTTTAATCTATAATGATATTTTGTATATATTTCACCTGTTTCTTTATCTGTTCCTTCTAATACATCAATATAAGCTTTTTTACCTAAAATAATTAACTCTTTAGAATGAATATTGATAAGTTTTTTATCAATTGTCCAATCTTTAAAATCACTTTTAAATTGTCCTAAATCTTCACCTAATAAATCTTGATTATATAATTTTTTATATTCATCTTTTAGTTTGCTTAAATCTTTTTCTAATAAATGTAAGCTGTCAGTATCTTCATAAAAAATATTAATGTTTAATGTTTCTGCCAAACAAATAACTCTATTCATAATTCGCTTTGATGCATCTAAAATATCAATTCCTATATGTGGAGCATTTTTATGTTCCATAATGTTTTTAATTAATTTTATTTTATATCTTGAATATTCATTATCTTCTCCACCAGAAATATTTATTATTTCTTGTATTTCGTCAAAATGTCTTAATATATATTTCTCATACCCTCCTTTTTGTGTTTTAATTTTTGTATTTGTCGTTATTGGTTTTAAAATTGTTCTACCATAAGAAGAATTCATTAATAATTTATATACTAATTCTTGAGGGTTATTGTCTTTTATTAAATTTAATCTTTTTTCATACATAGAACTTATCACATTTTTAATAATTGGATTATATCCATCATTAAAGTAATATCCGTTAATAATTTCGTATTCTATATTTTGATATTTTATTAAATCCTCAAAATATATATGACCTACAAACATTATTTTATTTTCCATATCATTAGTATATTCTCGTGTCCCATCTTCATTTATAATATTTGTTAGAGGCATATTGAGTTTATTATTAACTTTATTTATTTTAATTTGTATATAATAGGCATCTTGTTTTTTTAAAAATTCTAAATTCATATTTTCATTTTTTAAAATTTTTGGCACACCCTTAACAAATCCGTTAATTATTTTCATTGCCGATGAATATAATGAATTTGCATCAAGACAAATTATTTTATCCTTAATATGATATTTTTTATTTTTTGATGAAATACTACGACCTCCTACAATACATTTACTAATAAATAATTGTGGTATTCCTGACAAATTATAACAACCTTCAAAACAATTATTATTTATTAATGTTATATTTGCCATACTTGGTAATGTTAAATAGTTATCTAAATCTAAATTTATAGTCTCCTTAATATCTTTTTTAAATTTATTATAACCATTTTTTAATAATAAACAATCAATAAAACAATAATTTTCGGCGTATTTTATTATGTCAAAATTTAAATCCTTTTTATGATTGTTGTATAAATTCCATTTTATCAAATTTTCTAAAAATATTTTTTGTTCATCTGCTGTCATATATTTTTTATAATCATCAATCGAACAATATATATTTTCTATATTTTCGCAAGTGTAAAATTGATAATTGATAACCTCTTTTACTTCTTCAAGTTTGAATGCTTTTGAAAAATCTCTTAGTTTCATTGGTATCAAATTTAATGAATTTATTATTTGTATTTTATATTTTGTATTTGTGTATTTATTGTAAAACATTGCATTTACCATTATTAAATTATTTCCTTTCATTATTTCATTTTCTATGTCTGTCAAATACTCATAAATAAACTTATAATCATAAGAGGCATTATGGGCTATAAGTCTTGTATTTTCTTTTATATTACATAACCAAAGGTAAATGAAATGTTCTCCATTTTTCATAATATTGTATGTTAATTTTTTATTATTATCGTCAATACTACATACTAAATATGGTCGATGAATTCCTTTTATAGTTGTTTCTATATCAAAAAATACATTTAAATAATCTTGCTTTAATATATTTTTTGGTATTATTGCATTATGTTTTAATATATATTCATTGTCATATTCCAAATTTTCAAAATTATCTATTTTATTGTAAAATTTTGTTCCCAAAACTTCTAAATTTGCTTTAATTTCTGTTAAATATTTTTCTTTTTTATTTAATAAGATTTTAATTAAATCATAGCTATCTATAAACCGCATATTGCTTTTTTTATAAAGATCTCCTTTTTTAAAAATTATTTTATTAAAATTTTCTTCATTTTTTAGAATATCATAATTTTCAATTGAATAACTAGTATATTCAGTCATTTCTAAAATAAAATAATGTTCATCTAATAATCCTAGTTCATAAATTATTTTTGCACCTTTATTTAAAATTTTCTTTTCTGTTCTCCCTGATTCATATTCATATTTTACAGATATTGATATGTCATATTTTTTACAAATTAAATCTAAATCATTAAGACTCATATACCTATTTTTTAACATTAAATTTAAATCATTAAGTTTTTCTTCTTCCATGCCCATTAATTTTAAAGCATTATATATACAATTATTATCATAATTTTCATCATTATATTTTGTAAATATTCCATATCTTTCCAAATTAATTTTTGTGTTATTTAGATATTTAAAATATCCTCCTTTTCTTTGTCCAAATTTATAATTTCCATAACCACCTACTTTTTTTATAGTCATTGACGAACTACCATTTGTAGAATTACAATAAGCCCAAAAACTATCTGGTTCGCCTTCTATATGTTCAACATCCATAGCATCTAATAATTTATTGTAATTGGTCTCATTTAATGTTATGTAATGTCCTTTTGTATTTGACAAAATGTATTTTTCACCTTTATTATTCATTAAGTTATCAACGACTTCTTTCATTATTTTTTGATTTGTAGTTTTTTGCTGTAAATCTTTAATATTAATTGTTTGTTCTTTTGTATTACTATTGACAAATTTACTAATTTTATTTTCTATTTCATTTAATGCCGTTTGTTCTTCTTTAAGTTTTTGTTCTTGTTCCTCTTTTTCTTTCTTTTCTTGTTCTTCTTTTAATTTTTGTTCTTGTTCTTCCTTTATTTTTTGCTCTTGTTCTTTTTTAATTTTTAATTCTTCTTTAGCTTTAATTAAAGCTATTTTTTTAGGCTTAATTACATTTAAATAATAATTGCGTAAATAAGCCTTCTTATCTTCTTTACGTTTTGTTATTTGTTCTTGGGTATATTTTATTTTAGGTTTTGCACCACCTTTTATATTTTCTTCCACTTCTTTATTTTGCACTATTACTATCTTGTTATTTGTATTAACAAGCATAATATTATTTTCTTCAATTTTTTGAGGTATAGGCTTTATCTCGTCTATCGAGTTTTTATAGTGTTTTATAATCTTAAATTTTTTCATCTATAAATATTTATATATATAATTACTCCTATATATTATTTTTATTCTTTCACTTTTATTTTATTATTTTATAGTTTTATTATTATATCATAATAATAAAATATTACAAAAAAGTATTTACGCTGTTAATATTGAATTAACATTATTTAATTTTAACTTGAGATTTTCCACACGTTTTTTTAATCTATATTGTCGTTGATATTCTGTTAATTCTGCTCTTTTTTTAGTTTTGTATTCCTTTTGATAAGTATTATATTCATCATGATGCGTCATTTTCCATTCCTTAATACGTTGTTTATTTAATTCTTTTTTTTTATTATCGTATTCTTCTTTTAATTTATTAAATTCGTCCATGGTTATATTATTCATTTTTTATATATTATATCTATATAAAAATTATTTTAAATAATTTTATTCTTTCAAAATTATATTATTATTTATATTTATTATTAAAAAAAATATGCAGTAAATTCAGCTTCTAAAGCGTCTATATCATCAATAAATACTTTTTGACTTCGTCCTTTGACAATTAATACATCATTATTTTTATTTGATTCCTCATTAATCAAACATATATTTTCATTGTTAGACATGTTTATTTTATTATCTGATAATTTAATATTATTAAATTCTTCAATATCTTTATCTGTAATACCAAACATTCTATTTAATGACTCATTCATTGAAAAATTTATTTCAGATAAAAATGTTTCTTTATCATCATATTCATCAAGAATTTTTTTTTGTTTTTCGATTTTTCCATTTTTCCTTTTTACATTAGTTTTTATTTCATCAAAAAATTCTAATACATAATCAGGTAATGGCTTTCCATTATCATTCGGATTAGATATTTCTTTAATTTTGTCTATTATTTTATTTATTAATTCATATGGTGTATCTTTATTAAATTCTTGTTTATAACTGTTATAAACTAAATACAAAGCCTTATTTTTTATTAGACATGCCGAGACTAAATTATTCTTCATCATGCATAATATATATTTTTTATTAATGTCTAATAAATTTTTGAAATCGATGTAGTAGGGATCTGTTTTATCTAGTGTGACAATACACATGATTATTTTTTTTCCTAAAAAATATCCCTTTTCGTCTTTACTATTTTTTAATAAAAATATATCAAATATACTATCAAATATAATTTTATCATAGTTAAGTTCGTTAAATTGTGGATAAATTTTACATATAACTACATCATTGTCATTATGGGCAATAAATTGGTATGTATTATATATTTTAACAGGTGATGTATTTCCTTTAAATTCAGCATAGTGATTCCATAACCATTTCATTTTTGGATATTTTTTATTTATTTTTTCATATATATTTTTTATTCGTTCCATTTTAATATAATGACTTTTTAAATAGGCATCTTTTTCATCCAAAGAACTTTTTGTATAGAGATTTATTACGTCATACATATCTGATATTGGCAATATACTTTTATATTTATTTTCACATACTTCTAGCGTATGATATAAACAAATACTTTCAATTGTGTCTAATTGTATTTGCAATAGATCTTTATTATTTAATAATAAATCTATTTTCTTTTTATTATTATTTATTTTTTCTATGAGAAATTCATAAATTTGCTTGTATTCACCATTTTCATATATTAAAATTGGTATTTCTTTATTATTTTTATTAAATAGAGACGTATTATAACCCTTAGTATTTTTATATTGTGTTATTTCGTATGTTAAACAATTTTTTAATAAAGGATATATTTGTTGTGGTATAAATTCATTTCTTTTTATTTTATTATTTATAATTACACTATTAGCAATTGATAATAAAAACAAAACATGTAATGATGCGTTTCTAATACTATGATGTTTGATATCTATCATTTCTTTTATTTCTTCATCATTTTGCTTAAATTCTTTATAATCTGTGTGTTTAATAATAAGTTCATAACAAATATCATAATTTTTTTGTATTAGTTTGCTCATCATTTTTTCTAAATCTATATTTTTTGAAAAATCAATGTATGGCAAATAAGAATCTTCAGTATTATATTTTGATAATTTATTACAAATATCATCACCATTATTTTCTATGCGAATATATAATTTTTTTTTCATTCTAGTTAATGCCACGTGTAATAAAGAATCATAGATTAAATTATTAGAGTCTTCGCTATATTTTTTTAATGCATCCTCTGTCAAACCAATGACAAAAACCACATTTCTCCCATCGCCTTTTGAAGTATGTATACTTACAATTCTAGTTGAATTTTTAGATTCATCCAAGTCGATTGTAGTTCCATCTTCACTTTTGTGGAAAATACAGTAATTATGATCATTATATTTATCTGTCTTGTAATAATTTTTCCAAAATTGTCTTATTTCACGATGTAACGCTTCTACTAACGGATTTTTTTTTGTAAATGGTGTAACAATCAAAAAATCATTGGGGTTGTATTTATTGTTGACTACTTCTTCTTCAAAATAATTCATAATATTTTGAACTTCAACATTTATACTAATTTTATCTTTGCTATCTGCATATATTGTTTTTCCTTCAAATAATTTTAATTTAGAATTTTCTCCATTATCTTTATTATTAACATGTTTTTTTATTTCAGGTAAATTATATTTTTTGAACGGTATAATATCATTTACAAATTTTATTAATTTATCATCTCCAAAACGCATAATATTATTTTCCGCTATTGGTTTTATAAGTTTTATTGTATTTGGAAAATCTGTTTTTGACAAAAATGTAAAAGAATTATTTTCTGTTTTTATGCTTTGTAAAATATCTCCTACCATGTAAAAATCAACATATCTATCTCTACAAATTTTAATTATGGCTTTTACATAACTTTCATCTAAATCTTGCATTTCGTCACCAACAATTAACATTTTTTTATTTAATGTTATACCTCCTGCGTATTTATTATATCCTGATTTTTTACATTCAAAATTTTCATCAATTATAGAATTTACCATACTCATAAATTTATCTATTCCTTTTTTTTTGCCATTACTCAACGCATAAATAAAAGAATCGATCGTTGCTATAATAATTTTATGTATTTTACCTGTTTTTATATTTTTTAATTCAATATGATATTTTTTATTAATCTTATTTACATTTTGTAAATAAAAACTATCAGATAAATAATTACTTTTAAGTATATTTTTACCATTTTTTTCTTCTATAAATTCATCATATATAACTGTTTTAGCTGAATGTTGTTTTGTTAAATATAGAAATGTATCGTAGTGATGATACATTTTTTCATTATTGTTATATTTTTCACTTAATAAATTAGACGCGCGAAAGGTTTTACCATTTCCTGCTCCTTGTTGACTTACATATATTGTCGTCTGTGTTATTTTATCATCTTCAAATATTTTACTTCCTTCTTTTAATCTTTTGCAAAATTCTATATTTGATAAAGGAGCTTGAATATCTATCATTTTACTTTTAACGAGAGCTGGACATATTCTGTATATTTTATTATCAATGTCTAAATATATTACATCATAATTAATAAAACTTTCATATTTCCATTCATCATTTTTAAATTCTAAAAATATCCTGTTGCTGTGTGGTAATTCTGTCACAATAATAGATTCTGTTTCATTGTAAGTATTTCCATCTATTACCCATATAATTTCTTTGTTAACTTTGGCATAATCTTTTTTTCTGTTAGTCGCTTCCTCAAGTGTCATTCTACTATGTTGAAATTCAATAATTTGTTTCTCATTTAAATCTACATCTGCTCTTCTATATTTTTTATGCATTTCTTCAGATTCATATTTTTGTTCTGTAAATTCACCAAATTCTTCTTGCCATTTTTTATGCCATTCCGTCATCGGAATGTCTTCAGTGACTAATTTTCTAAAATATGGTTTTATTTTTTTACCTGTGCATAAAATAATTTCATTATTATCTTTATCATTAATACATAATGACCCTTTTTTATATTTTGTCATTAATTCTTGATTTTTTATAAAATCATTTATTGAATATTTTTTATTATTAATATAACATTCTTGACTATTTATGTTCATTGAATTAAGTTTTATAATTAATTAACTTTTAAATGTTTATGTTAATGTTTCAATTTTTTATATAAAAATATCTCATTGTAAAATTACTATTATAAAAGTTCATATTTCAATCTTAAATATTTCATTTTTTCTTCTAAATATTTTATTAAATAATTACTATTACCGCCATATTGTGTATCATTATTATCATCATCTGTTTCACTACCTTCACTACTTGATAAAATATCATCTGTGTCATCCTCGATTTTATTTTCTTTATTTATATTTGTAAATAATTTGTCAAATTCTTCATCATTTAATATTTCTATTTCTATTTTTTTATTTTTATCAAAAATATATTCACGTGACAAAACATTAATGTTTTGATTTGGTAATTTATCAATGTGTTTTTTTTCATAAAAATATATACAATCATCAACTAAATTTATTATATCGTTAAATGAACAATAAAACATTTCTTTGTTTTTCTTAATTGTATATTCTTTCATTTTATCTAAAACACATTTTTCAATAATTGAACTATCTTTAACTTTAATATGTTTTAAAATTTGAGTTTTATTTTTGTGTGCAGTATCATACACTAATTTTCTAGAATTCATATTTTTTGTTTTACCAAATTTCATATATATTTTTTCATTAATTTTTAAATCTAGTGTGTTTTCCACTGCTCTTATTATATATACACTATTACCTTTTTTAAATTTTTCTTTTCTAAGATTATGTTTTAATATTTCAATCTCTTCTTTTTTCTGATTCAATAATTCATTTAATTCATCAATTAATTTCTTTTCTTTACTTTGTAATTTGTATTCGCCATATTTACGTATTGACGGCATAACTTCTTCAGTTATCCATCTTGATATTTCTAATGCATTTTTTTGTTTGCTTTTTAATATAATAGAATTTAGACCAGCTTCATTTATAAATTTACTATGTCCCTGTGCATTTTTATATAATATTTTATAATTTTTAACAATGTCTTTCAAATAAAAAATATTTTCTTTTAATACATTAGTTCGTAAAGCATCTCGACAATCTAAATATTCTAACATCTTGCATACTTGTTTAGCATTAAAATAAGGTTCATTTGTTTCATAGTGAAAAGCTATATAAACTTCATGATTATTATATTTAAGTATTTTTCTATAAACATCTAATAAGGAGGTAGTCATTATGATTAAGGGATATTTCTAAAATGCTATCCCTTAGTATTATATATAAAATTCAAATTTTAATGTAGATAAAGGGGTGGGGTTACGACCCCACCCCTTTATATGCTATTAATCAAAATTTTCTATAAAAAACTCGTTAGGCATATTATAAAAAAAACTATAATCGCATTCTGTTATACCTAATCCAATGACTTGTATATCATCAAAAGCAAATATTATATAAATATCGTTGTTAATTTGCTCTGTATATATTTTTATGTTTCTTTTATATTCTGTGTCATTATAATTTTCATAATCATAACATTGAGTTAAATTTAATTGTGTGTCATATATAATAATATTTTTTGTAATATTATTAGGTATTTTATAATACAAATGCCTTTTTGGGTATTCCTCAAATATTTTTCTCGTTTTATAATAATTTAATTCTTTATTTATTTCTTCTTTCTTCCATCCATCTTTTACTTTATAAAAGTATTACTGCTTCGACGATTACACACGATTACATGACGATTAGATAAACAATTACAATTACAATGATATTTTATATAATTTTTATTATAATTAGTTGTTTACATTAATTGCTCATTTTATAATTTCATTTTTTATTCTATATTTTTTAAAATACGCAAATATTAAACTCTGTAACTTTTTCTTTCATTTTGTTCTTTTTTTATTATAAAAGGGGTATGACTTGAAACATACCCCTTTTATAATAAAAAATATATAAGAGTTAACAATAAATATAGTATTTTTGTTTGTATCGCTAGTGACAAATATACAAATTCTGTCATTTAGACCCCTATTTTTTACATTTTTTTATGCCTTCCAAATTTCACTAAAATTCAAAAAAATTCAAATGTTTACATTTACAATTACATGATTACACGATTACAATTACACAATTACAATTACAACTTTAAAAAGTATTACTATGCCGACGATTGCATAAAACAATTATAATTATTTTATTATAATTATAATTTTACACTTAAAAAATTTACTTTTCATTGATATTAAATAAAGTTGATATAAATATATAATAAATATAAATATATAATAAATATAAATATAATATGTCTAAAATTAATTGTAAATTCTGTAATAAAAAATTTGGACTTAAGGCTATTAATGATCATTTACCTGAATGTATTCCAAATTATATAAATGACAAGAGTGGATATTTAATTGAATTTATATCTGAAAGTGGTATTACTAATAAATTGTATTCAATGTTTGCTATATTTGGTAATAAATGTAAATTTACACATGTTGATGAATTTTTAAAAGAAAAATGGTGTGAATGTTGTGGTCATTTATCTACATTAGATGTTTTTGAAGAAGTAAATGAACAACAAAGCCATAAAGATGTAAAATTTAATACTTTAATTTCTAAATATGAACATGCAAATCAATTTTGTTATTGTTATGATATGGGGTCTACAACAACAATTTATTTTAGAATATTAAAAAAGTTGGAAGGTAAAGATAAAAATACTAATATTGAATTAATTTATCAAAATGAACCATTTAAATTAAAATGTAATAATTATAAAACTTGTAAGGGTGAGGCAACAAATATTTATGAACGTGATTTATTATTATGTAATGAATGTAAAAATAATGTAGAAGAATCTGAATATTTACAATTAATAGTTAATTCGCCACGAACAGGAGTATGTGGTTATGAATAATAATATATTTATTTTATATATTCAATATAAAAACTATCAATTATCGAATCTAAATTATTAAAATGTGATTCATTTAAGGAAAATGCATTTACATTTTCATCCATAATTTTATTTTTCATTTTTCTTAACATACCATTTTTATAATTAAATTTAACTGTGTATCTTTCATTCACAGAAATACTATTTAATAATTTCTCTATATCGCTCAATACAAATTTAAATTCTAAATTTTTATTTAATCTTGATTTTTCAAAATCCATAATTCTAATTTCTAAAGTATCAATTTCTAATTTTTTTAAAGTATAATCTATTTCACAAACTTTTTTATTTTTTAATAAAATGTTATCACAGTGAAAATCTCCATGTATAAATCCATTTTGATAATATGCAAGTAAATAAGCATATATTGATTGACGTAAAACATTTTTTAATAAATTTATATTTTCATTATTCCAATTATAATTTCCTATACTTCCTAATTTATAATAATTCATCGTTAATATTCCAATTTCTTCTACTCCATTTTTACAAAGATAATATGTTGTTATCATATCTTCATTTTTTATTATTTTACGTATATCATCAAAGCAAATAAATTTACAATAGTATCTGATAAAATTAGGTATGCCGAAGCAACCTTGCACTCCTTCGGAGTGGCTAGGTAATTTTTGAATTTCTTCAGCTATTTCATATTCTTTATTAATTGCTTCTTTAATACCAACTTTTATAACAATGTCCTTTTTATTATCATATAAACCTTTTAATACGACTGCACTATAGTTATCATTTTTATATAAAATATTTAATAAATTAAACCATTTATCTTTCTCTTCTTCACATTTCAAGCTAAATTTAGTAATACCTTTCCCCCTTAATGCATTTTCACTTTTGTATAGTTTCATATGTATTATAATATAAAAGAAAGATTATATTAAAGCGTAATTGATGCATATTAAATATTTATTTGTTATTTGTCCCACAATAATACATTTTTTGTATTATGATGTATATTAAAAAGTTTTACAATTACACACCACTAACCAAAATCATCGTTAATATAATAATTAACTTTATTGTATTACCGCCTTTAAAATATTTTTTTTAAATAAAAGGAATTAAAAAAATATTAAAAATAAGATGCAAAAAGAACAAAAAATAATATCTAACACTATTTTAGTATGGTTTATTCTACCTCTAAAAGAATTAACAAATCCATGGGTAAAAATTATATTTACCCACCCAGTTATTTTGAAACAAATAGCCAATATAATACAATTATCTATGATGATGAATGTAATATAGAAGGAGTTATTTATTTTGATTTATTTGTAAAATATACAAATTACAAAGATACATTAAATAATTGTATTTACACAATTATAAATTATTTAATTAATAAATATAATTATATTGGAGCTACTCATAATTTAGAAGATAGATTATGGTATCATATGCACAATAAAGGAATGAATAATATGATAGTATTAACATATGCACCAACAAAAAATATATCTATAAGATTAGAAAAAGATTTAATTAAATATTTTAAAAAGGTTAATAATCTTAATCAAAGTGGTGGAGGAGAAGGAATTAAATATGAAAATAATTTTATCTATGTAATGCTTCCATAATATATTTTTTTCAAGTAAAAATTTTTTATTAAAAAACTACATTATTCAAATTTGAATTTTCAAATAATTATAATTTACGAAGAGTATAGTATTTGAACAGTTCAAATAATTCAAATTTGAATAAGAAAAAAGTATAATAGAATAAGTATTTGAAATGTTCAAATTTGAATTATTTGAATTTGAATTTATTTGAAAAGTATTATGTCATCTCAAAAAATATTTTATTTTTTGTATGCACCAGCCTAACAGGCGTCTGGTGTCATAATTTGAAATGTCATAATTTGAAAAGTAAAAATTAATTGAAAGTTCAAATTTGAATATTTGAATTTGAAAAAAAAATTACGGTAAAAGTGTGTTTTCGCTAACGCTCCCAACACGAAGGGTATCAAGAGATACCCGCCCCCGTAAATTATCCAAATGTCATAATGTCATAATGTCATAATGTGTAGCATAAATACAAAAAAATAAAATATTATAAATCTCATAATGTCATAAATTTTGAAAAAGTCATATTTTTGAATATGTCATAAATTTTGAAAAAAGTCATATTTTTGAATATGTCATAATTTTGAAAAGTCATATTTTTGAATTGTCATAAAATGTCATATTTTGAAATTGTCATAATTTCAAAAAAGTCATAATTTCAAAAAACTCATAATTTCAAAAAAGTCATATTTTTGTAAATGTCATATTTTTGAAATTGTCATAATTTTGAAAAGTCATATTTTTGAAATTGTCATAATTTCATGTGTCATCTCAAAAAATATATTTTTTGGATGCACCAGCCGAACAGGCGTCAGGTGTCATAATTTATCATAAAAAATATGCCCTAAAAATTCTTATAAAAATCAGACCATAAAGAAGAGCTTATTTTTTTGTGTAGATTTTTAGAAAATAGACCCCATAAGAGCAAGGAACAAAAATAACAAAAGTTAAATTTTAAAAATTTCATTTTGATAGAATAATAAAAAAACGAAATAATAAAAAATTAAACTTTTGTTATTTTTGTTCCTTGCTCTTATGGGGTCTATTTTCTAAAAATTCTTATAAAAAAGAGACCATAAAGAAGAGCTTAATTTTTTCTGAAGATTTTTAGAAAAAAGACCCCATAAGAGCAAGGAACAAAAATAACAAAAGTTTAATTTTAAAAATTCATTTTGATAGAATAATAAAAAAACGAAATAATAAAAAATTCTTATAAAAAAAGAGACCATAAAGAAGAGCTTATTTTTTTGTGTAGATTTTTAGAAAAAAGACCCCATAAGAGCAAGGAACAAAAATAACAAAAGTTTAATTTTAAAAATTCATTTTGATAGAATAATAAAAAAACGAAATAATAAAAAATAAAAAGAGTGTAAAATAGAGAAGCATATATACATTTTTATAATTGTCATAATTGTCATAATTGTCATAATTGTCATAATTTCATGTGTCATCTCAAAAAATATATTTTTTGGATGCACCAGCCGAACAGGCGTCAGGTGTCATAATTTATCATAAAAACTATGCCCTAAAAAT
>Ga0214192_1001135_pt1 | contig 15141 bp, 13 predicted proteins | sample TroBogEpilimnion_44_FD_153030 | JGI IMG/M metagenome (GOLD analysis project Ga0214192, IMG submission 153030) | Freshwater microbial communities from Trout Bog Lake, WI - 29JUL2008 epilimnion | ecosystem: Environmental > Aquatic > Freshwater > Lake > Epilimnion/Euphotic zone | place: Trout Bog... | reverse complement strand
TCTTAAATAAGTTAGAGTCTGAAGTGAATAGTTTAAATACTACACAAAATAATATTATTTCTGGTGTAAATTCTGTAATGAACTTTGAAAATACAAATACTGATATAACAAATGTAGCAAAATCCGGAAATACACCAAATGTAGATTTAATAAAACAGGTTTCTCTTACAATGGGAATGACAGCAAAAAATTTACAACCAATGGGCAACGGACCATCTGGTAATAATTCAGCAAATACTGTACAATTTTGTGCTCCACAAAATTCGGATGGTACTACTAAATGTATTAAATTACCAGATTCATCCGGTAACACATATTTAACAACTTTAACTCCTTCAGGAAGTATTATATTAGATGCTCCAACTAATTTTACAAATACCTTATATTTTAATAATGGTATAAGCAGTAATGGACAATTATCAACTGATGCCAATGGCAATTTATATTTAAATCCAAGTAATAATATTGGTATTAGTAATAGTACTTCATTTTCTAACCCAACTGCTTTATTACATGTACAAGGATTAGCAAATGGAAATGATATATTTACAGTTAGTAAACAAACTATTACAAAAAGTAATACTACAAATAGCAAGGCTTTAAATGTTGATAATAATGGAAATATTAACATTTACGGAGCCATAAATATATTTAGTGCAGATGGATCTAAATTATTAGGAACATTAGGTGATAATGGTAATGGTAAACTAATGATACATTCAAATAATTCAACAATACCAGTGGATATGGACTTTGTCAATGTTACCAAACATTTAAATGCTCCAAATGAAACAAACCGATATTTAACAACTCACTCAATACAAACTGATTTAATAAATAATCAACCGATTTTTAATAATAAAAAATAGTCGTCCATCTATTGGTTATACCGATAGTGATCCAAACATTCGTAATGCATGCCATACACCATCAGATCATCCTTGTTTTGTATCACCATATGTACCACAATAATGTTAATAGTTAAATCTTTTTATTTTTTAATATATATTAATAGCAGTTAATATGACAGATTTTATAGAAAATATAGTAAATTACCTAGGTGGTTTATTTGGGTTTGGTCCAAATTCATATGGGTCAACGAATCAATCATACGATGTTACAGTTATTTCTGAAAATAAAAATACAGTAACACCTGTATTTAATGGTGTTCCTTCGTCTGCACCAGTGTCTGCACCAGTGTCTGCACCAGTGTCTGCACCTGCGTCTACTTTGCAGATGAATTATGTTCCTTCTACTTCTTCAGGTAATTTAGTAATAATGCCAACAAATACTCCTTCAACAGCAAATTTTGATAATTCAAGTAGTACTCTTTCATATAATAGCGGGTCTTATAATTCTAGTGCACAATCTCCATATGTATCTCCATTGCTTGCTCCTGCATTTTTATCAATACCGTCGTCGGTACAATATTCTCCATCTGGCAATACTTATTTACAAAATTACGGTATTTCTTCCATAAATGGCTCAAGTATAACATCTCCTTCAAGTAATGGAAGTAGTACTGGAGGCGGAGGTGGAGGGGGGAGTGGAGGAAACTTAGATGGTGGAAATGTAAATCCTATTTTTAATAGCCCTAGTTCTATTCCAGCTCAAGCACCTAGTTCAGTAGCAAGTTCTAGCATATATCCTCCAGAAACTGAAATAGTAACTACTATTAATACTCCCGATATTCATATTGGCAGTAGAAAATTAGACGATGGTCGTTTATTTATGTGGCCTGCATTTACAAATGGGGTAGCTATTTTTGATCCAAATACAAATAATTATACAAAAATAGCAGATTTAGGTAAAAATATACCAACTAATCCAAATTTAGCAATAACAGTAAATGATCTAACACAGAATAATAATAATTTTGATCCAATTTCATTTGAAAGATTATTATTATCAGTTCCAAAATATAAAGCTGCATTAGTTACATCTCAATATATTAAGGGAAATAGCAATGATTACAATATTGAAAAATTTGTTTCAAAAAGCGATGAGGATGAATTAAGATTATTGACAACCGGAGATGCTTTTTCTTTAATGACACCTAAACAAGCAGCTGATATTTTATTTCTTCTATCGCCACCAGAACAAACTTTAATTTTAAATAACATGAACTCGCAGAAATCAGCGATAGTGACTGATATTTTAAAATCAATGTCATCTAATATATACCCACCATCTGCACCATTAATCCCTTCTACACCAATTCCTGCAAATCCAACTCCTAAAAATTCAAATCCTGTGATTAACCCTTCCGCAACTCCATCAAATCCTATGTTTAATGGACCATCGTCTAATCCGCCAACTATTATGCCATCTTTTTATTCTACACCTTCAATTACACCAGTTATATCACCATCAATATCATCGCAATCACCATCATCATCATCGCCACCAGCGCCGCCCCACCCCGTGACGCCATCGTCATCACCATCGTCATCTGGAAATATCTTAGATAATGGGTTTTCACGATTTCCATCGCCCTATAGTGCATCAGGTCCATTATCATACAATCCATCACCACCAGTAGTAAGAACAGCATCGTATGGAGTATCTACTTATAGTAATTCTCCATCTACTTATAATCAAGATCTTCCACAACAAATAGGAAAAACTATCAATGCATTTATGCAGAATGAAAATTTAAATGAAATCGATATTAACATTAGAATAAAACCACAATATGGTCAAGATTCATCTTCCCGTGTTGACCGCATAACTTCACCTTCGTCTTCATCTTCATCTTCGCCTTCGCCTTCAAAGTAATTAACTTTTCTATTTTTAGTATAAGATATATAGGATATGCCTATCTTAAAAAAAATAAAACAAAATGTGCAAGTCTGTTTAACTATTTTACTAGTATTTATTTTAACATTTATACTATTAATACCTCGTAAACATAATGTTGAAAAATTCATTGATAATACTTATATAATGGATGGTGATACACCAGGATCACTTTACAAAAGAGTAGGAAATTATAGAAGATATATTAGTTTAAGAGATCAAGATAATTCTAAACATGTATTTGGTAATTCTTATTTAAATAATTTACTTATTATGAAAAAATGTATAAAATTATCAGGTACACTTAATAAGATTATAGATAATAAATATAAAGTTGTTATGGTTAGTTCTTTTAAAGATTTAGAAAATTTAATACTGCAAGATTTAATCGATATTAAATCTAGTAAAAATAATTTTCCATTACAAAATATTTATGGTGTATTAATTACACAAGTTCCATATATAAGAAACGGGTTTAATGATGTTATTCCTTTAACATCACATAATAATAGTGGTAATGATGCAAATAACTATCAACCATATATTAATCCAAATAATATTATAAATCAAACTTTAATGTATGCATATCGTATTTATAATACAAGTACTGATTCTTCTTATTTAAATAATATTATGAATCCTAAAAATATTTCATATGATGAACAATGTTATATTCGAGGTATTAATACTTCACATAATGATTATAAATTTGGAGGTTGTGCTTCACTTCAAACTCCTTTATCTACATCAAGTATTCCTGATAGTAATCAATATACTTCCAAATGTAGTAACACAAAAGATTCAGAAAATTTAACATATTTAATCGCATATGATATAAATATTAATTATTTAAATAATCAAATACTTCCTGTATAATTCTGATTATTCATCATCAGATTCATCTAGAAATGAATACGTACATTTTTGTTTTTTTACAGTTTCATTATCATTATGAGGTTGATCGTAGTTAAGATTGGATTTTGAAGTATTATCTTGTTCTGATCTTATTCTAATTACATCCTTCCAAAATAATTCTAATTGTGGTGTTAACGATTCCCATAGTTTTTCATCAAATATTACTCTTTTAATTAAAATTTTTCGTAATTTCCAATAAACAATATAATGATTCTTATAATCAGAATTTTGAATTGTTTCATTTACTTTCGATGTTACCCAATTTATACATTCCGTTGTTGTAAAATATTCATCACTATACATAAATTTATGTTCATTTGTTTTTGTAATATATTCTAATATAATCCCATGATCAGTGCTTGCAGATAAAGAAATAGAAGATAGATATTCATCTCTTAATACTGTTTGTATTTCAGCATCAACGAAATCACATTCTTGTATATTACAAGCAGCCATTTGACCTTGCATTTGTAATATATATTCTTCAGGAATATTCCCATCAACCTTACGACGATACGGTGTTTTTATTTCTACCATAATACCAAGTTCATTAATTGCATCGGGCGAAGCACCTATATATTCAATAGTTGGATGAGAGATCATCCCAAATAAATTTAATTTTATATTACCCTTTCTCTGTGAATAACATCTTGCGGTCATATCTTCTAACATAATTCCATGTCTTAAAGGAGCTATTTTCATAGAATCTTGTTTCTTTTCATTTTCTGGAAAAGCTTTTGTCATAAGTAAATCATGTCTTGATCCAAATTTACCTTTATTTATAGCTTGCGCAAATGCACTAGCTGTAAGTTTATTTTTCCTTTGATCATACCATTCTAGTGTACGTTGTTCTACTTTAGGAAGTGTTTTTAAATATTCTAATTGTTTACGATATAACCGAATTTGTTCAATTCGCTCTTTTATTATATTATAAAGAGGAAAATGCTCAGAAATATTATCGATGTAGTGTGTTGATTGTAATCCAATTTCTCTTTTATCTAGAATAAGTTTTTCAATATACTTTACAATATTATCTATTTCTAAAGAATCAACTATATTAGATGGTAAATAATTATATAAATTCCATAATTCAGTTTCAATTATATTATGAATAAGCATTTCTCTATTTAATCATTAATTACTGTATTGTTCTTTGCTTTAAGTCTAGATTCTTTAAGATCGTCTTTTTCCTTTAACTTTACAATAATTTCTTCTCTTTTAATTTTTAACTTTTGATTTAAAGTTTTTTCAAAAATATCCATACACTATCCAGTATATTTACACTTAATTTATCTGTTAAATCATTTTTTATTATAATTATGTGATCTCTATAATACGAAAACTATCATCGCTGTTCTCATTTTCTACATTAGATAATATTTCTAATATTTGAGACCTTGGGAATCCATATGCACGTGAAAATCCAGCATCAACTAGAAATAACCTGCCGTTTGCAAGAGGTGTTATATTTTGAACAGTATTATGACCACAACATATGGTCTTAGAATCGGTTCTTGTTAAAATTTCATTTAACAGCGGTATTAATTCATCTTGATTATTTGCTAATTCCATATATTTTCTAGTCCAGAGTATACCATTGTCATCCATCAGACAATTTTTATAGACTTCTACTTCATTTGGTTCAAACTGTTCTTTTCTTAATAATTTGCGAATAGTACTATTAAATATATGTATATTATTACCAACATAATCTAAGTGTTGAGGAAGTAATCCTCCGTGACAGAATAAATATTTACCAATTTTTAAAACAATATTTCTTTTTGCTAAAATATCAGTTGCAATTTGTCCTCCCATTGTAAACAATTTATGTCTATATTCAACTCCGGTTGCATCAAGGCTTGTTTTAGATACATAATCAAAAAGCCCCATTACATTCATTAATTCATGATTGCCTAATAATGAAAGAACTCTTCCGCCATGTAATTTTGCAATATCATCTAACTTATCCATCATTTTCAATACTTCAATATCTGATAATTTTTCCCATGACGGATCACCTTGGCCTCTAGAAGCACTATCAACTTGATCACCTAATTGAACAATGATTGTATTCTTTGGTTGTGCTATCCATTGTAAGTTTTCATTAAATATATTGTTTGAATACATACATTTCATTAATCTTCCAATATCACCATGAATATCTCCAATAACAATTATTCTTGGAGGAGTTGTTAATATAGATGTAGGTTGATCATTCGTATACATTTAGAGAAAAAAAAGGATTTTATCTTTAAGTATAAATATTATTAACAATTACGTTCTTTGATTACTTATATTATTTAGCCAATTAATTTGTTTATTTATTTTACCATATTTTAAAAATATTATAACAATAACTAAATTTAAAATACCAGATACTATAATCGATAATAATTTATATGAAGGATTTACTTCAGGGACATCTCCATTGTCTCTATAAGCTTTTCTGATCTCTCCTTCTGTATCTTTAATATAATTTAATATTGGACCCATCCCAGGTGTAGGACTTAGTGACAATACACTAATTAAGAATGGTTTAACTATATATGGTACAAGATATTCTTTAGAAAATATATACAGTACAATCCAAACTAAACTGTCAATAATTAGAAAGATTGATAAATATATCATTTTAACTAATTTACTTTTACTTGTATCTGAAGGAACTTCAAGATGTGAATTATCAGTATACGTTGGTTCATATTTCTTTATTACATCATTGCTACTTGGAGCTGCTATATTTGATGATACTAGAAATGATGGATGTAAATAATTATTTGAATTCTGCGCGTGACTTGAAATTGGCACTAATCCACTTTTATCAAAACATATTTGATTTTTACCAATCATTGATAAAGCACTCGAATCATTATTGTTGCAAAATAATGCTGTACACGCTTGTTTTAATATAGTTTTTTTAGTTTGAAGTACTTTAGGATCATTATTATCAGATGATAGTTTATTAGTAAATTCAGTTTCATTTGTTTTTAAATTATTACATATATTATAAGCTTTATTCAATCTATCAATAGTATAAAGCTTTTTACATGCAGTTAATGCTTGCTGCGAAGGGGGCAATACATTGTCATATAAACTATTACATGTTGTATATAAATTATTTGCTTGGGTATTTAATGAATTTTCACTTATAGCATGAATGTAAGCATCTGTAGTTACTTTACTATCATCATTCTTTAAATTTAAATATTGTTCTTTAATTATTTCTTTGAAATCTTCTTTTGTTTGACCAATTCGATAAATCCATGCAAGAGGACAAAATTCACTATCATTTGCATATTTTCCTGAAAAATAATCAGCTTTTGATATACATTGTGTTTGATCATCATCAGAAGTAAAATTTAGAGGTGTTCCGTCTATTGGATCTTTTGCATAAAATGGTATTTCATATGGACTACATGGACTATAACAAACTCCTGTAGTTTTCTGGTATATACCATTTCCTAGATGATAATTATTTATAGTAAACCAATCATTCCATGCTTCATCGCAATTTTCTTGAATGCTTACGGTTGCATCTGCTAATGGTTTTTTACAACTAGAACCATCTTTTTTAAAACCAGTGCTTGAATCAGGACAATCATAAACTACACAAGTATCATCTGTTCCACTTTTTCTAACATATCCCATTCCAAACTGATCTATACAATTACGATAAGCTTTTGAATCATCTGAAGAAGTAGTGCAAACTGTTTTTGTGCGATTTCCTAAATTATCAAAAGTATCATTATATGTTTTATAATCATTATAATCTTGACCAGTAATTTTTACGGTTGGATTATCATCATATATTCCCAGAGATTTTGCTCTTTCCATACTGCAAACTTCTCCCGCAGTTAATTGTATTGAACCATTTTGGCAATCTACCATCTCTATAGTTTTCTATTATAAATTTTTATTGCTTTTATTTTTATTTTTACAGTAATTTGATTTACCAGTAGAAGTTAACCCATTATCCTTAGAAGTTAACCCATTATCCTTACTAGTATTACTATTACATATACTAGTATTTGTATATGATTGCGATTTTTGTTTTTTTAATGCGCATGACAATCCTAAATCATCGAATAATGGAGCTGGCTGGCATGTTGATAAATCATTTACATCAGTACATGTATCATAATATACCGCTTTATCACATTGAGGTACATAGAAAGATGCTTCGGGACTTTTATCATATGGAATTAATATATTTCTGTATTTACTATTATTATTTTTAATCTTATCTGGAAGATTTGAATAATCTGAACCCATTTTTGAAAGATCTAAAGACCATATAATATCTTTTGGTCTTTGTGTTGCATCACATTTTGATTTATCACTTGCATTTGGAATCCATTTAGTCATATCACATCTTCCAGGTATTAAATTTCTTGGAACTGTTGCTCCTGTGCTTCCTAATGGATTTAATGCTGACATAAATTGATTTATTTGCCATGATGAACTTTTTGGCATATTATAAGTATTATCACTTATTATACCTTTACTTGTATCGCTACTATTCTTTTTCTTTTTCTTTTTTAAATATGCAATATAGAATATAATTAAAATTATACATATTATTGGTGCAATATATAATGCTAATTTATCAATTATTGCTTTGTATGTTGTCCTTATAAAACCAACAAATGCATTTGGATTTTTTCTTAATTGTGCTAATGCATTTAAATTTTGAGCACGAGAACCATGAACTGATGCATATACTTGTTTATTTCGATTTACTTGTTCAATCGCTACATTTCGTATATTTTGCATAACTAATTCATTATGTTGAGTTATGGGAAATTCAAATAACATTTTTGCAAAACCTATTCCCATTTTAATTAATGGAAACCCTCTATTTTAATAGTATAGAGTAATTTTCGCGGAAAATAATAATAAACAAAATAATGTAATATATTAATGTATTTAATTTTTTTTATAATTTGTATATTAATAGTGTATATTTTAGGTTATTATAGATGGCCAAAAACAATATCATTATTACAAACTTCATTAATAGAATTTAGTTTTACTATGTTACTAGAAAAACAACCAATAGTTATTGAAGATAAAAATACTGATTTATCTAAAATAAATAATTTACTATTTAAATATGCGTATTCTAATAGTTTTACTTTACAATCAAATGAAATATGGCACCGTAATCGATACAAGTATTGTTTATTTAGGTTTGAAGATGATGGAGAAATTTATTTATTAAATCCCCGGGCAAAGATAGTAAATAATATACCAAATAATGATGAGAATATTATAGCTATACAAGCTAAAAAAGGTCAAATTATAATACTACCATTTCATTGGAATTATATGATTCCATTTAAAAATAATAATGAGAATGTTTTTACTCCAAATACATTAGAAACAATAGGTATACATGATCTGATAACTTATTTTCTTCCTTAAGTGTCTTAAAAGTACTTAAGAATTTAATAATAATGCTTACTATTACAATCATCTAAAAATGCCTGATTCTACATCTTCTACTAATACCACCAGCCAATCCAGTGATATTGCAATTGGTATTGATCTCGGTACAACATATTCATGTGTTGCAGTATGGCAGAATGATCGTGTAGAAATTATTGCAAATGATCAAGGTAATCGTACAACTCCAAGCTATGTAGCATTCACCGACACTGAACGTCTGATTGGTGATGCTGCAAAAAATCAAGCAGCAATGAATCCAGTAAATACAGTATATGATGCAAAACGTCTTATTGGACGTAATATCAATGATTCTCATGTGCAATCGGATATGAAACTCTGGCCTTTTAAGGTAAAGGCGGGTAAAGATGACAAGCCACTCCTTGAAGTTACTTCTCAAGGTGAAACAAAGACATTTCATCCAGAAGAAATCTCATCAATGGTACTTGTAAAAATGAAGGAAATTGCAGAAGCATATATCGGAAAGACAGTAACAAAGGCAGTTATTACAGTTCCAGCTTATTTTGATAATGCACAACGCCAAGCCACAAAGGATGCTGGTGTAATTGCTGGACTTGAAGTTTTACGTATTATTAATGAACCAACTGCAGCGGCAATTGCATACGGTCTTGATAAGCAAACTAGTGGTGAAAAGAATATTATTGTATTTGATTGTGGGGGTTTTTATATTTAAGATTATAATAATAATTATTATAAACTTATTGTGCGGCTCCCTGAGGTGAAAACCCTCACTGATGAAAATCAGGAACGCTGTGAATTGACGGGAACACCCTAAAGTTTTCTCTACCAAACTATTCATGTGAATGAGATAGTGGCCAGAATAATTACCTGGGTATGGTAAAAAAGAGAAAAATGATGTTATATAAACTGAAATGGGCAATCCGCATCCAAGCCTCTTTGAAAAAAGTGGAAGGTTCAACGACTAACGAAAGTAATCTAAAGAAATTTTAATTTTTAAATTTCCATGATAAAATCGACACGAGTGCAGCGGTTAGATTAATTATCTAAATAATATTAATCTAATAAGATATAGTCTGGGCTTACGTGAAAGCGTAAGAAGTTAGGATAAAGAGCCTAACGATAACAATGTGTGGGCACACACGATGTATCACTTCTAACACTTGATGATGGTGTTTTTGAAGTAAAAGCAACGGCCGGCGATTGCCATCTTGGTGGTGAAGATATTGATAATCGCCTAGTTGATCATTTTGTAAAAGAATTTAAGCGTAAGAACGGCGGTAAGGATATTAGTGGTAACGCTCGTGCTATTAAGCGTCTTAAGACACAATGTGAGCGTGTAAAGCGCAATCTATCAGCAAGTGCAACTACAGCAATTGAAATCGATGGTCTATTTGAAGGTATTGATTTCAATTCTACTATTACTCGTGCACGTTTTGAAGAACTATGTGCTGATATTTTTCGTCGTACTATTGAACCAGTAGAAAAGGTTCTAACTGATGCTAAGATGGATAAGTCATCTATTCATGATATTGTGCTTGTTGGTGGTTCAACTCGTATTCCAAAAATTCAACAACTTCTTCAAGATTTCTTCAATGGAAAGGAACTAAATAAGAGTATTAATCCAGATGAAGCCGTTGCATATGGTGCAGCAGTACAAGGTGCAATTTTAACTGGCCAAGGTAATGCTCAGACAAAGGATCTTCTTCTTCTTGATGTCACGCCACTTTCTCTAGGAATTGAAACTGCAGGAGGAGTAATGACTAAGATTATTGAAAGGAATACTACAATTCCAACTAAGCGATCTCAAATCTTCTCTACATATGCTGATAATCAACCAGGTGTACATATTCAAGTATTTGAAGGTGAACGTGCTTTTACTAAGGATAATAATCAACTCGGTACTTTTAATCTAGATGGTATTCCTCCCGCTCCTCGTGGTGTACCACAAATTGAAGTATCATTTGATCTAGATGCAAATGGTATTCTAAATGTAAGTGCAGTAGAGAAGGGAACTGGCAAGAGTCAAAAGATTACAATTACAAATGATAATGGTCGTCTAAGCAAGGATCAAATTGATGAAATGGTAAAGTCTAGTGAAAAGTTTAAGGAAGAAGATGAACAAGCTAAGAAACGTATTGATGCAAAGAATGACTTTGAAAATTATATTTACAGTAGCCGTAATTCAGTAACATCTGCAACAACTGATGCAGCAAAAGAAATTAAACCAGACGTTGAAAAGATTGTAAAGGAAGCCACTGATTGGCTTGATGCAAATACAACAGCAACTGCAGAAGAATTCACTAATATGAAGAAGGAAATTGAAGAAAAATTATCACCACTTATGGCAAAGCTATACACTACTACTAGTAGCCCAGGTATGAATGGTGCTGCTGGTTTCCAAGCAGGAGGTGTTCCACCAACTACTCCCTCTTCTTCTGCAGATACAAATAAAGTAAATGTTGAAGATATTGATTAATTTTAGATATTAATAAAAAAAAATTAAATTAAGATTATTTTTTTAGATAGATTCGAGAATAATACGATCTGCATAACTAAATGATGAATTTGCAAATACTATATTATATAATTGTGTTGGCAATATAGCACCACCTTCGCCATCGCCGCTTTTTCCAATATAAGTATATACATCACTTCCACTAGTTATATTTAAGTTTATGGGATTACTATTATTTACTACTCCATCTACAAATAAATATATTCGAGTGGCAATACTATCATATATTACTGATACTACAGCATTTTGTTCTACACGTGGATTGACTCCAAAAACATCATACATAGAATCTAACCAAACGAAATATCTTTGAGGAGGATTTATTGTTAATAAAGTAAATATATTATTACCAAAAGGACGAGCATTTCTACCGGTAAAATATACTACCCCATTATTCGGATCTCCTATTTTTACTGATGTAGTTTTACTACCAGTACCTGTTGCTACTACACCAGGAGGAACATTAAAATATCCAGAATTTACAGTAAAATTAATTCTTTTATTAGTATCATCATATCCAGGCTGTGAACTTTGGGTAGTTTGTGTAGCATGATTATTATTTCCTGACTGATCATACCAAGTAGTTACATATGCAGTATTTGAACTTATCCAAGAAGAATAAGTTGTACCAGTTGATGTAGTCAAGTTACCATTTATATCAGCATAAAAATCGGATACTGCTCCCGAAGAACTTCTTAAATTTAGAACTGGACCAGTATATGATGATAAAAGCAATTTGCATGCATAAACACCACTTAAAGTAGATTTTGCTCCAGAACTTAAACTATCTAATATACCAGGAGGTGATGTAGGTGATAATGTAAAATTAATTATACCATTATTTGAATTGAGTAATTTTATAATGCCATTATTTGTATTAGATAATACAATTGATGACATTCTAATTATAAATACTATCTGTTAAATAATTACATTATTTATTCTTCGTATTTAACTCTATATGTTTTATTTTTTGATGAAAATTTATATCTTTATTTTGATATTGCATATTCATTCTTTGTGAATATGTTATTCGCGGTACAAAGTTTTCAAATATTTCTAAATTTTCTTTAATTTTTGATATTTTTGGATCATTTCCTTGTTCCTCTTCGAATTGTTCAATACAATGTTTCCAAATATTTATAACATTACTAGTAATTTTATCCATTTTTTCTTGATCATTTAAATTCCAATTAGTTATTGTATTTTGTTGCATTAAAAATGGTATTCCCCATAAAAGACCATATCTATCATTTTTATAAGATTTTTTCCAATGAAATGAATAAAGTTCCCAATGTGTAGCTACTTTTTTATTGTTAAAATAAAAACATAACAATGCTCCCCAAAGAAACCATGAAGGGTCGCCTTCTGTTGCTTCATTTTCATTTGGCGCTGGCCAATATCCATTTTTACTTTCATCATTCTGTATATCACAATGATCATCTGATAAAAGTAATGATTCTAAAGAAAAACTATTTTTACTAGATTTTGTAGCTATATTCACATTTATTGGAATGACTAATTTTTTTCTTGAAAGATATTCTAAAGCTAATCGAAGCTCTAATGTTTTATTTTCACTTAATAATTTACTTAATCCTGCAAGAATACGAATACAAAATTTATATATATCTGAATTTGGATCAGATGGTAAAATTTTTCTAAAAGTTATTTTACCAGTAACATTTAAATTTGCAAGTTCAGGGAAATGTTGTATTATATCTGAGCGTAATTTTTGTACATTTATCAGTTTTTTTTTTGAATCTGAAGAAACTACCTTTACTTTTTTATATAATAAAAATAATTTTGTTGTAAACAATAATGCAATTGATACGTTAATAGTACTTGATCTTACTAAATCTAAAAGTTCATTATTCATTTTAATCCATAACTCGCTATAATCAAAATCCTCCTGTTTTCCAATTTCTGATGTCATTGCAATCCATTCGTCAAGTAAATCATCAATATGATTATAATATAAATATTTACATGTTATTAATAATGCATGCGATGTATTATCTTCAATCAATGATTGATATAAGCCATTTTTTTTTGGCATTTCTATTCATTATCAGTATAAAACTTAATTCAAATTAAGCGTATATTTAAAAAATGATTTATTATATAAATAGTAAATAGGTTAAAAGAAATACAACTACACAATGCACAGTAATGAAGAACTTTTACAAGAAGATAAGAGTCGTTATGTAATGTTTCCAGTAAAATATCAAGATGTATTTGAAATGTATAAAAAAGAAGCATCAGTATATTGGGTTGCTGATGAAATTAATTTTTCTCAAGATTTGATTGACATTGAAAAGCTAAATGAAAATGAAAAATATTTTATTTACCATATTCTTGCATTTTTTGCAGCAAGTGATGGAATTGTTATGGAAAATCTAGCATCTCGATTTTCAAAAGAAATACCTCATGCAGAAGTTCGAGCTTTCTATGCTTTTCAAAATGCAATGGAAGCAGTTCATGGAGAAACATACAGTCTTCTAATTGATACTTATGTAAAGGATCCTATTGAAAAAAATAAGCTATTTAATGCAGTAGATAACTTTCCTGCTATTAAGAAAAAAGCCGATTGGGCTATTAAGTGGATTGAAGACAAACACGCACCTTTTTCACAAAGGTTGATTGCATTTGCAATAGTCGAAGGTCTGTTCTTTTCCGCAAGTTTTTGCGCAATCTTCTGGCTTCGTGAACGTGGTATTCTTCCAGGGTTAAGTTTTGCAAATCAATTAATTGCCCGTGATGAATCTATGCATACTGATTTCGCTTGTCTTTTATATAGTAAAATTCAAAATAAATTACCTAAAGAAACAATATATAAAATGATTCAAGAAGCAGTTGATATTGAAAAGTCATTTATCTTAGAATCAATCCCATGCTCAATGATTGGAATGAACAGTGATTTAATGACTGATTATATTCTTTATATTGCAGATCGGTTAATTGTATTATTAGGGTATGAAAAGGTATATAATAAAACTAATCCTTTTCAATTTATGGAAATGAGCGCAAGCGAAACAAAGGCCTCTTTCTTTGAAGTGCGCAATTCTAGTTATGCAAAGAGTGGAATGTCGCTAAAAGCAGGTCAAACAACCGTAATGTCAGATTTCACTATTTCTGAAGAATTCTAAGTTTTATTTAAATTTAAAACTAGAAATTAAAAATAAAGCAGGTATACTGGGGCTCGAACCCAGATCGTCATCTTAGAAGGATGATAGACTATCCATTGTCCTATATACCCATTTTTCTAATAGTTATATAATAACTCTAATCTTTATATCTTTTTTGTTTAGACCTTTGAAATTTTAAAATGGACGATTAAATCCAAAAAAAAATATCAAAGTTGCGGTATTTCAACCACATCTAAAATTTGGTTTTGTAATACCGAAGTAGTATTACTGACAATTTGTTTTCGTTGCAAATAGACAGGTCTTTCTTTTCCTGCTATTTTTGCTTCCACTATCTTGAAT
>Ga0214192_1001134_pt1 | contig 15164 bp, 16 predicted proteins | sample TroBogEpilimnion_44_FD_153030 | JGI IMG/M metagenome (GOLD analysis project Ga0214192, IMG submission 153030) | Freshwater microbial communities from Trout Bog Lake, WI - 29JUL2008 epilimnion | ecosystem: Environmental > Aquatic > Freshwater > Lake > Epilimnion/Euphotic zone | place: Trout Bog... | reverse complement strand
GTTCGCCGAGTTGATTGTGAAAGAATGTGCTCAAGTTGCTAATTTGACTGAAGACTATGATACTGATGATTATAAATCAGGACGGCAGTGGGCAGCATTTGATATTAAAAACCATTTCGGAGTTGAACTATGAACGAACGAGCCATAGAGGATAGTTGGCGTGGGGTTGACAGGCAGGGCGGAATTTAGTATAATACATACATCGCAACAAGGAGCACACTATGGACTGGAACTTAGAAGGCAAGCGTATAAACGGTATCTACTTGGGCCTGTTCCCCTACAAGGGCATGGTCATGGAAAGCCGAGTCAAATACGGTGGACAGGTTCAGCACACCGTGGCGCTGGATGAGACTATCAAGGTCTTCGGCGAAGTTCGCGAATACATCCTTGTGGACACAGGCACTGGCGAGATCAATCGCATCCTGGACGAGCAGGACGACCTGTTCGATCGTATGACAGCACAAGAGCAAGAAGCTTTCTTGTATGGCTATGAGATGGCCAAAGAAGACACCTACTACGGAGCCTAATATGAAAGACCTAATCAAACTGTTCACAATGTTCACTCTGATCATCCTGGCCTTTACCCTAGTATTCCTAGAGCCAGCGGAAGCCAAGACCCGCTGCCTCAAGTGGGAAAAGAGCACTCGCAGTGAGTTGATCTGCGCAGAGTGGCGCTGGTAAATCGGTTGACAAGAACTCCAAATCGCAGTATAATACACACATGAAACAGAAATACCAAATTATGCGTGAGACTACCATGTGGGAAGATGGTAGTATGGACACAGGTCGCCATGTCTACATCTTCTCTAACTATAAGAAGGGCGCTCGTGATGCCAAGGTCGTGGCCTTCTGTGGCTTTGGCCGGCATCCTGTTCGCAAGTATCCCAAACCCATCGTCATTGACCTGTGTGGTCGTACATTCGAGGAAGTAGTATGAACAAAGAAGAAATCACCATCACCGGACTTACACCTATCCAAAAGATGATCTGCGAACTGCTATGGCGTATGCCTTCTATGCACGCCGTAGAAGATCTCTGCAAGGCAGGTGGGCCCGAATACTATGCCATGCGAGATCTCATGGTAGCGGCACAGTTCGACAAGGACAATGATATCCATCCTGACCTCAAAGAATACCTAACCAAATTTTAATCTAGGAGCTCATATGAACAAGACTACCCCATCCTCTACCGGCGGCACTATTACCTACACCAAGACCGGACTTATCCACAAGGCGGGCAGCACCTACTCCGGCAAATTGGCTGCACTGGAAGCAAAGAATAAGCCTAAAAAAGGTTGACACCCTGCCCTACTGAGAGTATAATACATACATCGCAACAAGGAGTAGATGTATGTTTAAAACAGATGCACAAGTAGAGTTTGAAAAGGTTCTCAAAGAGTTCTCCGCTACAACCTTCGAAGTCTACAATAGCCACTCTTATGCCACAGGCTACTATGAAAGCCTCATGGTTGAGATGTTCCGCTCACTGAGCAAGAAGTCACAGCAAGAACTGATTCGTGACATGGACCTGGCCACAGAACGTCAACACGAAATTATGTTGACAAAGGCCTAATTTGGCCTTATAATACTAACATCGTAACAAGGAGCACACTATATGAACTGGCCCTTTGATGAACGTGATCGTAAACGGAGCAAACTATGAATAACCCCATCCCCAAGTCCAATATGTTCGCTACTCCTATCAACTTGGAGGCGCTGATGTTGCAGATCGATAACATCTCCAACCGGAGTGAGCGTGCCACTGTTATGACCTATGTGATGATGGCACTGAACACGGCTCACAATTTAGTTGAGCAAGAACTTAAAAAAGAGTTGACAGAAGTCTAAAAGAGCAGTATAATACATACATGAACAAGATAATAACACACTTAACACAAAAGGAACACAAAATGAAACCCTCGCTGACAGTGGCAGAATTGATCGCAATCTTGAGCAAGTTGGATGGCACGATGTCAGTTGAGATTGGTATGAACCAAGAATACCAACGCGGTATTGATTCTGAAGACATTCGTGTTGAATCGTTTGATTCCCACAACAACGGCGAGCCGTATGTGTTTATTGGCGATTAACCCTAGAGGTTGACAGAAGTCTAAAAGAGCAGTATAATACACACACTAACACAGCAAAGGAGCTAATATGGAACTCACCGCAACTCAAGTCCAAACAATCGTTAACGATGCAATGACCACAGCCCGTGAGGCAGCCCAGCGAGCCCTGGCCCAACACGGCGACGCAGATGCCTGTGGCTTTGCTTGGGTCAACATCTGGGAACACAATGGCCGGAAGATCCGCGCCAACTCCAAGTTGGGCAAGGCCCTGATCGCCGCAGGTGTTCGCAAAGACTACACCGGCGCCTACTGCCTGTGGAATCCATCCAAGTTGGGCGTTCAGAGTGTGGGCATCCTGGAAGCAGGTGCTGATGCGGCCGCAGAAGTGTTCAAGTTGGCAGGCTTCACAGCCTACGCCGGCTCACGTTTGGACTAATTAACACTAGACAGGGCTCAACAGCCCTGTTATAATACAATTTTAAACAGAAAGGAACATCATGGCCAAAGCCAAACCCAGTCCCGCTAACATCATTGAGTTTGATACAGATGCTATCAAGGCTCGTGAGCAAGAAGTAGCTCGTGAAAGCGATGAAGAGATCATCAGCCGACTCAAAGAGCGTTTCGACATTCTCACCGACATGACCAAGGCAGTCAAGCAGGGTGATATTCGTGCTATGATCGTATCCGGTCCCCCTGGCGTGGGCAAGAGCTTTGGTGTTGAAGAAGTTCTGGCCAAAGACGGCCTCTTTGACACTCTGGGCGAACGCAAACCCAAGTTCGAAATCGTCAAAGGCGCCATGAGCTCAATCGGTCTCTACGCCAAACTCTTCGAGTACTCCAAAGCAGGCAACGTTGTGGTCTTCGATGACTGCGACTCAATCCTTATGGAGGACTTATCCCTAAACATCTTGAAGGGTGCACTGGACTCATCCAATCGCCGCTTTATCAGCTGGAACACTGACAGCCGTGTATTACGTTCAGAAGGCATTCCGGATCGTTTCGAGTTCTGTGCAGGTGCTATCTTTATCACCAACATCAAGTTCGAACATGTCCGCTCTAAGAAGTTAAGAGACCACTTGGATGCTCTGGAAAGCCGTTGCCACTACATTGATCTACAGATGGACACCAACCGCGAGAAGATCCTCCGTATCAAGCAGATCACCCGCGATGGTATGTTGGACAAGTATGAGTTCACTGCGACAACCAAGGACATCATCATTGACTTCATTGAGCAGAACCAGCACAAGCTTCGTGAGCTGAGCCTGCGCATGGTGCTCAAGATTGCGGACCTGCGCAAGAGCTTCCCCAACAACTGGGAATCCATGGCACGTACTACCTGTATGAAGCGAGGTTAATTGTATGTGGGACATCATCACAGGGCCCACAGTCCAACGCTTGGTCTGCTTCTCGGGCATTGCCCTAGCACTCACAGCAGGAGGGCTAGCGTGGGACAATACATTGTTCTGGTGTATCATTACCCTGGTCTTCATAGTGGATTGGCTGTCAGATCGTCAGGGTGCTACCCGTGCCGCTGACTACCTGCTGAACATGCCTAGGGAGAACCTGATCAAGCTCAAGGATGGCTTTGATGGATTGCATCGTGGAGAGGACACACTGACTGTAGAAGAGATCAATGAGCTGATGCGTAAGGACGACGGCAATGAGTAACAACAACATCAGCTACAGTCCTACATGCATGTACATGGGCGAGGGTCAGCAGAGCTTAGAGGGTTGCTGTGGTAAACCTTCCATAGAGCACAAGAGCTACTGCTCAGAGCACGTTTGGACAGTGTATCAACAAGGGTCAAACCTGGCCCGTAGGCACAAGGACATCCGTAGGGCAGAAGCCTATTGGAACTTGGAATCAGAGTTTCATCAGGCTGTGGAGGAACTCATCGAGGAGGGTGAGATCACCGGCTGAGGAGGTGGTAGGCCGGTGGGGCTTCACCTAGGGTGGGGCCGGGGGTGGGGCCGGTGCTTGCACAAGCTGCTGCTTTTTTAAGCAGCTGCCGCTTGCCAAAAGTTCTCCAAATGACCCCACCTTTCTTCCACTCTTCCTTTCTCAAATCCCTCCACCGCTAAAACCTTGACTTAGAGTAAAACCCCTGGTTGAGAGATCTTGAAAACCACAAAAATTTGCGCGGCTATTTTTTTGCCCTATATATAGACCGGGCCCAGCAAGGGTTCGGTCAGTAGCTTACTCAGTACTATATCCGCCCTTGTAAAACTTCTCCCCACTCGCAAACCTGGGATTTAAAATTTTTTTTGCTAGAAATTTTGCTCTACTATATAGACCGGGCTTAAATAAGTGTGCTATACTATGAGTCTATACGCTCTATATAGTGTATATAGTACTTACAGGAGACCCACTCACATGTTTATTATTAAAGCCCTAGTTTCTAAATTATCCTCACTGTTCACTCGTGCAGAAAAGGACGTATTTGCCGAGTTCGATCGTGTAAAACGTGCTCACACCATAGCTGCCAGTGATGTAGTTCGTGCTCGTGCTGCACTGGCTGCTAGCATACGCAGAGCCACTGAACTAGCTGAATCAGCTCGTGCTGCTGCTGAAACTGCTGCCAACAAGGCCACTGCCAATGCTGCTAGACTGGCACTGGAAGCTCGTGCTGCTGCTGAATCCTTGGAATTTCATCGTGCACAAGCTCAAGAACTCAACTCAGACACCAGTAGTACAACACTAGAAGTCAGTGTAGAGACTACTGTAGATTCATACAGTAAGTAAGCTCTAAGTAAGTTCTTTCTAAAATTTCATCCATTTGCGTGTAAATATCTACATGCAAATGCTCTATGATCGACATCCTAGACTGCCATATCACGCTATAGTGCCTTGGCCCGTGATCAGCGTTGATGGGCATCAGTTGGATTGGATCATGGCCTGTACCAGTATAGAAGATTGGTTGGAAGCCAGTGTAGGTCCGCATTGGTCCTCATGGTCTTGGGACATGTACAACGTGGATAACTCTAGACTCTGTGGAGTTCGCTTTCTGCGTGAGACAGACAGTCTACTGTTTGTACTGCGTTGGGGATAGGGTGTGTAGAGGTAGGGAGTTTTATCAGAGATATATTATATGGGTAGATAATAGGGTGGGAAAATCTCTTTAAACCGAATTTTTGTGCGCTTCGCGCTTCGCGGGTAGGGGCTCTTATCACGCATAAATATCCCATATATACAGGACACTTGGCTAGCTTCTATGGCAATCACGATCACAGGCAATATTCAATTCACTGGCGGATTCACTTGGATCAATCCTCCCGTTACCTACTTCACTGATCCCTACTACAACCTCACTACTCTACAGTTGAATGGGGAGACTCCTAGTATAAGCTGGATCACTGATGCCAGCCCGCAGGTCAATGCCATTACCACTTCGGGCAACGTTACTCCCAATCGCTTTTCACCCATTGGCCCTGTGGGCTACTACAGCAACTACTTCAATGGATCCAGCGTACTGACCACTCCCTCTAACAGCCAGTTTGCTTGGGGCACTGGGGACTTTACCGTTGAACTTTGGTTCTACAACACTGTGGCCTTTGTCTCTGGGGGCAACGTGGTTGCAGGTACGCTGGCTGCTGGGGGCGGGCTGCTCTACGGTAATACCTCATTTGGCATGGCTTGGAACGTGTTTGGAGGATCCAACATCGTTCAATATACACCGCAACTGGCTTTGAACTCTTGGTATCACATTGCCTACTCTCGTCGATCTAGCACAGGCTATCTCTTCATCAACGGCGCACTAGTAGGCTCTGCTGCTGACACCACCAACTATACCTATGCCACATTTGCCATTGGGGGCACTTCATCCCAGCGTATCACAGGCTATGTGTCCAACCTTCGTGTGGTCAAGGGTCAGGCTCTGTATACCACAGCATTTACCCCCGCTACACAGCCTTTGACTGCCATAGGCACACAAACTTCACTGCTGACTGCCATGGGTCCTAGTTTCACTGACTACAGCCCCAATGGATTTGCCTTTACCCTAACTGGTACTCCCAGCGTACAGCTTGCTCAACCCTTTGGCCCTGTGCCCAACCCGGCCACGGTGCCTGCTCGTCAAGATGGCTACTACAGCAACTACTTCAATGGCACTGCAGCTTATCTAAAGACACAGAGCTTGCCCACCTTTAGCCCTACCAGTCAAGCCTTTACCATGGAGTGCTGGATCTACATGCCAGCACTGCCCGGGGGCAACGTAGGCGTTATCATGGCAGGCAGTGCCAACACAAATCCCAACTGCGTGGGTATGTACGTCAATTCCTCCGGTGTGTTAAATTGGTACAATGGCTCTGTGTTGGCCACGTATACATTGACTACTAATCAATGGTACCATGTGGCCTATGTTAGAGTGGGCACAGGAACTAGCCAAGGCTACGCCTATGTCAATGGGCAACTAGTGGCCCTATTCACTGACTCATCGACTTATACTTCTCCTATGCCATTGTATGTGGGTGTATCAGTCTACGGTGCTGCTAATAACACTGAATACTTCCCAGGGTATATTTCCAACGCTAGAATGGTCATTGGCACCGCGCTGTATACCAGTACAGCATTCACACCAAGTACTCAACCACTGACCATTGTCAACAATACCCAAACTGTGCTGCTGACATCATTGAACGGTATTATTTCTGACAGCAGCTCCTATGCCAACACAGTGACCAATAACTCATCGGCTACCATAGTAGCTGCTGTTCAATCACCTTTTACCCTGCCCACAGTGAGCTTGCCCACTGCTAGCTTGGGCTCGGGGTTCTTTGACGGATCTACGGGGTATTTGTCAACTCCGTTTAATGCTAACTTTGTGTTGGGTTCGGGTAGCTATACAGCCGAAGCCTGGATATATTTAACCAGTGGCACCGGCGCCACCTATGGGCAACAGGTGATGGGCACTTACCAGGGCGGCAGTAATATTCCAGGTTGGGCTATACTTGTAAATTATACAACTGGAGCCAAGGGCATATCCTGGGTTATTAACAATACGTCTATTGCATCATATACTTCATATCTTCTCGCCGGGCAATGGTATCATATTGCAATAGTTAGAAATGGTACAGGAACCAATAACACAACAATATATCTTAACGGAATATCTGTAGCACAGGTTACAGATAATACACTTGATTCAAACACATCGAATCCGTTGAACATAGGAATTCAAACTAATGCTAGTGGAAGTTATTTTCCAGGCTATATATCTAATGCAAGATTTGTAAAAGGCACTGCCATATACACCACAAACTTTGCCCCCAGCAACCAACCACTGACCGCTGTGGCGGGCACTAGTCTGTTGACTCTGCAGAATCGTCAAGGCAATAACAACAACATCTTCCAAGACGATAGTCCCAACAACTTTGCCATCACTCGGGTAGGTACTCCCACTCAGGGCTCATTCTCACCGTTCAGCCAAAATGGGTGGAGCGTTTACTTTGATGGTAGCAGTGGATACCTTGCACCACAGACCGGTGCGCTGACTTTTAATGGTAACTTTACCATAGAGTGTTGGGTCTACGATTTTGGTACAGTTTCTTATTCTACTCCATGGGGCGCAAGAACTGGTACCAGCGGATTTACTGGCGGAACACTGCAGAGAAATAATGGTAACAATTTACAGTTTGCGTGGAACAATGGCGGCGGTACTATTACACAAACCAACGGTAGTTACACTCCCAATACATGGCACCATGTTGCTCTAACGCTATCTGGCACTACACTTACTCTATGGGTTGACGGTGTTAATGTGGGTACAGGGTCATTAACTCCGCCATTCGTCCTGGGCACTAATACACTTAACATTGGTATCGATCCGTATAATAGAGTTTCGGCATGTTACTTCCCAGGTTATATCAGTAACTTCCGTATTACCAACGGTGCTGCACTCTATACCACTGCCTTTACACCTAGTACAGTGGCCTTGACCACTGCCACAGGTTCAACTGGTACTGTTACTCTGCTCACCGCACAGGCCAATAGGCTCGTCGATGTGAGCTCATCGGCTACCACCATTACACCTTCGGGCACTGTGTCAGTTCAGCCTATATCACCCTTTACCAACATGAGCTCGGGCACTGTGCCCACAGGTGTGTATAGCTATTATTTTAATGGGGGATACCTAACTATTCCTTGGAACACTGCATTTGGTATGGGTACCGGGGCGTTTACTGTTGAAGCTTGGTTCTATCTTACCGGTGCTCTAGGAATTTTACCACTGTGGGGGAATTTAGATTCTTCAGGATCTGAACAGGGCCTTGGTATTACAATCAGTGCAACAGGGATACAGGTAGCTCGAGTCAACGTTGCATCCGATGTCAACGCTAGCTTTACTTTTGCATCAAACATATGGTATCATCTTGCAGTGTCAAGAGACGGTACCGGTACCATGAGAATTTTTGTCAACGGAATTCAATGCTTCTCGGGATCAAATACACAGAACTATACCAACCCGCAGGCAAGTACCATGGCGATCGGTCAAGAATACACTGCGGGGATGCCAACTGGATACATTTCTAATTTTAGATTGGTTGTTGGCACAGGAGTATACACAGCAGCATTTACTCCCCCAACAACAGCATTGACTGCCATACCTGGCACAGTATTATTAACTGCACAGTCTAGTTCATTTACTGATGCCAGCACACTGTCTAATACATTAACTGTAACAGGCAATGTGCAGCCACGCCAACAATCGCCCTTCATACTTACTACACAGAGTCTAACATCTAATCAGTATTCTACTACGCTAGTCGGCGGCAGCATGTACTTCAATGGTACCACTGATTATTTGACAGCTTCGTCAAGTGCATTATTATCTAGCACATTTACTATAGAATTGTGGATATATCCAACAAGCACATCGGGAACTCAGGTACCCTTTTATTGGAACGGAACCTCCGGTAGTCCTGGAGTTTCAGGAGTTACTTTACAACTCACAGGCGGATCACCATCTGCAGCACTTACACTTTATGCTAGTACTAATGGCACTAGTTGGTCAGTTACTGGAGCCTCACTAGGATCGATATCACCATATGCATGGAGTCACTATGCACTTGTACGCAACGGATCCTCTGGTACTTTTACCTCATATGTTAACGGTGTATTGGCAGCAACAGTTTCACTGGCCGGATCGTTATATGCAGGAACGACAAATCTAGTCGGAGCGTATCCGCCATCAGTGGCTGCTGAATATTTTAATGGATATATTTCTAATTTCCGTATTGTTAATAATACGGCATTATATACTACTAATTTTACCCCGCCAACTGCACCTTTACAACCAATAGCACCGATCACTGTGGTCAGTACATCAACTTCTACCATAGCCTCTACTGGCCTACTGCTGCTAGGTACCAATGGGGGCATTGTGGATCAATCTGGTCGTAGTAATCTAGTTACAGTAGGCACAGCCGCAATCAGTAATAATGTGTTTAAGACTGGTACTGGCAGTATGTACTTTAACGGTACAACTGATTATTTGACATTTCCTAGTAGCCCTAACCTTGCATTCGGAACTGGCAATTTCACCATCGAAGCGTGGATCTATTTAACCGGAACTGGTCAGTCTACTATTTTTGTATCTGGAATTACTAACTCAGCAAACAATGCAGCTCTTTATGTGCAACAAAGCGGTACAGCTAATATTGCGTTATACAATAATGGTGTTGCCCCCGCTAAACTGTCTGTTACAACTTCATTTACTTTATATACCTGGTATCATATTGCCGTTGTAAGATTGGGAAGCACAAACACCGCATATGTAAATGGAGTTTTAGTTGGCTCATCGACGGATAGTACAACCTGGGCATCTACAGGTGGAGCAAGAATCGGAAATGACGGAATAGGCGGAAATCCTTTCTCGGGTTATATAGACGATCTACGCATAACCAACGGGTACGCTCGTTATCAATCTACAGCAACCTTTACACCATCCTCTATAGGATTGCCTGTACAGTAAAATCTGCTAGTATAAATAAGCCATATAAAAGGATTATTTGTCGATATGTTAATTTCCAATGGCATCAGTTTCAGCGGTGGCGTCACAATCACCGCTCCTATTCCAATTACCTATCTAACTGATCCTTACTACTACAATACCGTACTGCATCTCAACGGCGAAACACCTACACCAATTTGGATCGCTGATGCTAGTACAGTGACCAACGCCATTACCACTTCTGGTAATGTTGTACCCAGTAGATTCAGCCCCATACTACCACAGGGTTATTACAGTAATCAATTTGATGGTAGTACTGGGTATTTGACATTCGCACCAGGAAACTTGACTAAATTCGGTACAAATAATTTTACCTTCGAAGCATGGGTATATTTTACATCTGCACAAAATTTACAATATTTATTTGATGCTAGAGATGCAACAAATACCACAGCATGGGCATTTGTATGGGGTGGAGGCACAGTATCAAACGGGCAATTGGAATGGTATAACGGATCTTCTAGCCTTGTGGTGGATGCCTCTACTACCGATTTTGGAACCAACGTATGGAACCATGTTGCCTACGTAAGAAATGGTTCAGTTGGTACTATATATAAGAATGGTATTGCTGTCAGTAGTGCTACTGATACAACAAATTATACAGTATCCGGTGTTACTAACTATATTGGTAGCAGATACAATTCATCGGCAGGTACACTCTTTACAGGATATATTAGTAATTTAAGAATTGTAAATGGTACCGCTCTCTACACCTCAAACTTTACCCCAAGCACAGTTCCATTAACTGCAGCAACATCACAGACATCTCTATTAACCTGCCTTGGTCCTAGTTTTACAGACTATGCCAATAATTTTCCTATAACAGTTGCAGGCACTGTCAAGGTGCAAACCTTTCAACCATTTGGTGCACTACCAAGTACTGTGTCTAACCCTACTAATGGTTATTATAGCAACTACTTTAACGGCAGCAGCTATTTTGGAGTTGCATCGTTGCCTATATTTGCCTTTGGTACAAATAACTTTACTGTAGAAGTATGGGTTAACTTAACATCGTTTACTAATGTTAGATTTATAGAAGGTATTACAGGCACCGGCGGGCTCGAGTTGAGTTTTAACAGCACCGGCAACGTTACCTGGGGCAAATACGGTGTAGGGAACATTTTAACTTCTACTACTCCTATTACCTTAAACACCTGGTACCATGTTGCTGTGGTTAGAACTAACAGCATCACTGCGATCTACATTAACGGTGTAGCTTCGGGGTTTATTGGCGATACCTACAGTTATCCTCAAACTGCAATTAGAGTTGGTGCTGATGCAGGCCCAACATATTACTTCAACGGTCAGATGTCTAATCTTCGTATCGTCAATGGTACTGCTCTATATACCAATAACTTTACTGTACCTTCACAACCCCTTACTGTAGTCAACTCAACACAGACATCACTGTTGACTGGGTTGAATCAACAGTTATCTGATGCCAGCGGCTATGCTAATACCCTTACCAACAGTGGTGTTGTTGTAACTTCAATATCCCCATTCACTGTGCCCACTACCACAACCAATGTGATCAGCTATGGCTCGGGACTGTTTGACGGTAGTAGTGGGTATTTGTCAGGCAATGGTGCGTTAACCAATGGTGCAGTGGCTGTAACAATAGAATGTTGGTTTTATCTAACAGGTTCTTATTCTGGCTGGGCTGCATTATTTTCTAATATGTCAGTTAGTGCAGGCAGTGGTTTCCAAGTAGGCATTAATGTCAGTGGAGTCCCTTCATTCTCAAGAGGTAATGGCGGTAACGGTACTGTTGTTGCCGGCTCTACTGCTGTAAGTTTATACACTTGGTATCACGTTGCCTTTGTTAGAACCAGTAGTGGTGCAATGACCGTATACCTAAATGGTGTAAGTGTTGCAACAGGCAGCGACAGCGGACTCACTGGAACTACAAAATGGGTTATTGGCAATGGCTACTACGATACACCTGGAAATTATTGGCCAGGATATATTAGTAATCTCCGTATAGTATCGGGTGCAGCACTCTATACCTCAAACTTTGCCCCAAGTAACCAACCATTGACCGTGGCCACCAACACCACTGGTACCACAGTGTTGCTGACCTTGCAGAATCGTCAGAGCAATAACAACAACATCTTCTACGATGATAGTCCTAACAATTTTGCTATCACTAGGGCTGGCACACCTACACAGGGCTCGTTTACTCCATTTAGTCAGAATGGTTGGAGTAATTATTTCGATGGTAGTACTGGGAAATTAACATTCTCCTCGTTGTCTTCGATGTCGCTCAGTGGTCAATTCACCATTGAGTGCTGGGTGTATTGGACAGGAAGCACTACCTATTATCAAAACTTCATCGGCTCTAACGATACTTTTACATCTAATGCTTCATATTTTAGAGTTTGGGGCACATCATCACCCTCTAATGCCAATAAAATAGGTATTGGTAACCCTACACATGATGGAGCATCTGCTGTTTATTCTACAAATAATCTAGTTCCTAATACTTGGAATCACGTTGCTGCAACCAGGGATAGCAGTAATATTATCCGTGTCTTTATCAATGGCAACTTAGAAAAGACAGGATCAACTGATTCAAGTTTATATAATTTTGGTCAAGGTGGCACCTGCATCGGTGATAGCCCCTGGGACGGATCAAATGGTTGGTACTCGGGATATATATCTAACCTACGAGTAATTAACGGTGCTGCTATCTATACCGCATCATTTACATCGCCTACTCTAGCATTGACCACTGCTACAGGCACTACTGGCACAGTTTCCCTACTAACAGCTCAGAGTAATAGGTTCCTTGACAACAGTACATACTCTAACACTCTAACAGTCACTGGATCAGTACAGGTTATACCTTATAGTCCGTTTGCCAACCAATCCCTAGTGTCTAATAGTTATTCAACTACTCTAGTCGGCGGCAGCATGTACTTCAATGGTTCGACTGATTATTTGAGTTACTCTGGCATTGTGATCGGCGCTAATGCATTTACTATAGAATTTTGGTTCTATGCAAATAATTTTACCAATACTGTTGCCCCGTTTGGAACAGGCAATAACAACGGGTTGAGTGTTAGAATAAGTCCTACTACTACTCAATTTACTATAGATTCATTCGGCACATCAAATACATCATTTACAGTGCCTGCTATGTCGACTAATACATGGTACCATGTGGCCGTTGTTAGAAATTCGTCAAATGCCACTACTATATTTCTAAATGGGGTTAGATCAACCACCGGAGCAGTGACAGTGACCACTAACTTTAGCGGCATATCTAATTGGATAGGATATTTTGGTTCTGGTTATTATTTCCCAGGATACATCAGTAATATGCGTGTTATCACCGGTACTAGTATATACGATCCAACCCAGTCTACTATTACAGTACCTACTACAATCCCTAATGCTGTGGCCTATGTCACATCTAGTACCACTGCCTCTACCAGCTTGCTGCTGCTAGGCACAAACAGTGGTATCGTTGATCAAACTGGCCGTAACGATTTAATCAGTGTAGGCACTGCTACTATCAGTGCTAGCACATTTAAAAATGGAGTAGGTTCTCTATCGTTTGGTGGTAACAATTATACATCAAGTCCTTATAGCCCGGCTTGGATATTAGCGGGCAACTTTACCATCGAATGTTGGTTATATTGGTCGGCACATGGATCTTATGGCGGCATAGTAGGTAGTGCCAATAATAATACAGGTGCCGCTATCTCTGCAGGTTGGTACCTAGATTTTAACAGTACTAATAATACTATTCAATTTGAAGGACAGGGCAGTGTTGCTGTAGTTTCTACAAACCCAATACCACAAAATCAATGGGTGCATATTGCTGTGGTTAGATCAGGTTCTACCATTACTCACTTCCTAAACGGTGTTCCTAATGGCAGCGGAACTAGCTCTCAAGTGTTCAACTCTGCTAGTTATCCGTTATATGTGGGAGTTGACCGAGGAGTCGCTTCCTACCTAACAGGTTACATCGATGACCTGCGTATCACAAACGGAACTGCACGTTATTCGACTAGCACCAGTTTTACACCTCCACTATCGCAACCAGTTCAATAACCTACCTGTAGGTTATACACCTATATAAATATTTGTACAAATTAGCCGACTGGAAGAGTTTTTAGTCCTAATATATTGCTTTATTTTAAAATGACCAGTAAAATTAAAAAGACCATACCTAAAAGGAAAACCATGATTGCCCAAGATACTCCTGTAGTAGTTTCCGAAACCGGAATCGAATTACCTGCTGATCTAACTCCAGTACAAGATACTAATACCACTGCTGACGCTGTTGCACCTACTACAGAAGCCGCCCCTGAACCTGCAAAGACCAATAACGAACTACAGGTAATGAGCTACTTCCCCAGCGCAGTTTATTCCATTGTTAAACCAGAATTTCTATCTTCGGTAAGAAAGGTATCTACAGAGTTTCTTATGAAGCGCAAGAAAGAGCAGCCACGCATGGATCCAATTTATCCATTGTATCAAACTGAGAACATGTTCAACGATCCACGCATCACAGACTTCTGTCAATATGTAGGTGCCACTGCTTGGAACATTCTAAATGGTCAAGGGTTTGCCATGGCTGACAAGAGTGTGTTCTTTATGGAACTATGGTGCCAAGAACACTACAAGCACTCTGCTATGGACGAACATACACACGGTTATGGCGCACAACTAGCAGGTTTCTACTTTCTAGAAACTCCACCAGACTGCTCTAGAATCATTATTCACGATCCACGCCCTGCTAAAAAGCAAATCAACTTGCCCGAAGCTGACATGGCCAAGGTAACCTATGGTAGCAATGCCATTAACTTTACTCCAGAACCTGGATTGTTGTTCTTTGCCAATTCTTGGTTGCCACATCAATTTAGCCGTCACTCTAACAACACCAAACCGATTCGCTTCATTCACTTTACCATTGGCGTAAAACAAAATGATGCATCGACTGTTGTGGCTAAAAATGCAGCAGCGCCGGCACAACAACAGGCTACCCAACCTGCTGCGCCTACCAATGCACCAATCATTGTATAAACCATATGAACAAATATCACATAAGATTTAACAAGAGCAGAGGCCAGCCCGGACGTG
>Ga0214192_1001132_pt1 | contig 15174 bp, 27 predicted proteins | sample TroBogEpilimnion_44_FD_153030 | JGI IMG/M metagenome (GOLD analysis project Ga0214192, IMG submission 153030) | Freshwater microbial communities from Trout Bog Lake, WI - 29JUL2008 epilimnion | ecosystem: Environmental > Aquatic > Freshwater > Lake > Epilimnion/Euphotic zone | place: Trout Bog... | reverse complement strand
TAACGCCTAACCTACAATTATGTTGTTCACCGCTATCGCCTCCACGCTTATTGTCGGCATCATCGCTGGCATCTTCATTGAGCGCAACAATTCTTCTCGTGTAGAGAAGCTAATCAATCAAGCACTACAAGACGCAAAGACTGTAAAAGATGATGCGTCGAAGATTGCTGCAGACATTAAGCAGTAATGAAGTTCGTCGCCACGGCAGTCTCTATCCTTTTGGTTTCATGCTCTTGCGTGGACAAGTGGGGGGACTCCTGTGGCGATGTTCCTGTTGTTGAAGTAAAGCAAGACAGGAACAATTCTTCTCTATCCGCAATCCTTGCGGTAGCCTCAGAGAACGCAGACAAGCCGAGCGTCGTTAAAAACGAACTCGGTATTGCTTCTGCTTATTTGCCTTTACCTAGCGTCAATGAATTGAACTTAGTCCGTCAAAGAGTTCAACGCAACGACACAAAAGAGTATGAAGCAGAAATCAAAAAAGCCAAGCAAGCGAACATTGAGGTCATCAATGAAAGCGAGAAACTCAAAAAGAAGTTTGATGCTCTCGCTAGCGAGAACCATCAACTTAAAACTGAACTCACTAAATCAAAGTCTGATGCTGACAGGAATCTCTACTCCATGGCTTCAGTCTGTTTGCTGGCACTTGGCGGTGTAGCGATTGCCTTGGGAAGAGTCCCTGCTGGAGCAGGGCTATTCCTGTCTGGAATCATCGCCGCCTCTATCCCATATTTGCTGGACTCTCCCTACTACCTTATGTCCGTGGGCGGTCTGTTCGTGGTAGCCCAAGGGTTTGTTGTCTGGCACTTGTTCAAACAAGATGGAGCCCCCAAGCAACCTACCGCCTAATCTGTGCGACTTTGCACTTGGTGCACTCATAGGCGTACTGTCGTTCCTCGTCCGTGTATGGACTTCAGTTGAAAAGCACTCGCTAGCCTACATCATCCGCAGGACAGCGATTGCTGGACTCGCATCATTTTTGGTAGGCATGGCTGTTGGTTCATACTTTTCAAACATAGGAATCTCTTACGCGGCCTCAGGAATGGCAGGATACGCCTCGCCAGAGTTGGTTGAGTGGTTTCTGAAAAGAATCAAGAGGGGTCCCTAAAAAGGGGGGTTGGGGGCTTTGCCCCGACCTACCACTTAAAACGCCTCCTTGACCCCTTATCGTTGCCTGTAGAGGCATCCCCTTCGGTGGGAGGGGACAGGTCCTCGGGGGTAGCGTACTCCCAGCGAATCTGCCCTAAGGCTCTTGAATGTCGAATCATGATTTCCCCGGCGAACTCGCCGTAGTAGTTTTTCATGCCAGCCCTACCTCTACGCTTGGTTAGTCCAAACTTGAAGATGGGCTGTTCTCCCTGCTGACGGCTAAGCACTGCTACCTCACGAAAGTAGTTCACGAACTCAGCGGAACCAGCACCAGAGTATGCCATGTCGGATACAGTCTGCTTGTCCTTGTCCTTGGACGAACTTGGCTTGGTAGTGTGGTGCATGGCAATCATCACCGCTTGCGTCTCTACGAGAACCCGATTGATTCCGTGACGCAGGAACTTGGACGCTTGCTCTTGGTTGGCGATGTCTATCCCAGCGAATGAAAGAACAGGGTCAATGAAAACCAAGTCAGCCCTGTGGTCCTTAATCAGTTCACGGAGCATAGGTGGAAAGTCCTCACCTACACTTGTCGAGTCTCGATAAATCGCTAAGTTGTCTTTCATGTGGAACAGTTCGTCCGAGAACAATCCTGCACCCTTGACTACGTCTTGGTATGCTTCGGCAACATCACCAAAATCATTTTCTGCCTGAATCACTAAAACCCGCAAGGGTTTGATTGCCTTAATCCCGAAGAAATCTTTCCTGCCTCCAACTGACCAATTCACTGCTGCCTGCATCAGCAACGATGATTTGCCTACACCTGACTGAGAGACAATCAGCGCTGAACCACCCTTGCACAACCAGCGATTGCCAAGCACAGTGTTGGGGTCATCCGAGCGATTGAAGTTAAACAACTCATCGTGGGATAGAGGTTTAGGTTTGTTGCGGACGCTTGACTTGCCTACTGAGTTAAACTTGTTGAAAGCGAAATCAATAATCTGTTCGGGTATGCAGGAATCGTCCTCGGACAGTTCCGAAATCTTTTCAACCACTTCCTTGATTTGACGCAGTCTTGACTGACGCTTAACTTCATCAGACCAAGCTTGGTTCATTGGCGTGTAGCCACATTCAGTGACCATGTCGGAGACATAAAAGGCGTCAACCTTTGAACCCTTGTTCCTGAGTTCCACGGTGACGCTTGCCTCGTCCACGGCAACGCCTGATGCACACATCAGTCGGATACAGTGAGCGATGTCTTGATGCTTCGGCTCCACAAAGTCGCTCGGCTCAAGCAACTCTGGAAGGTTCTTTGAATCTCTCAAGCAAGTTCCAAGCACTGCTCTTTCGAGAAAGATAGTTATTTTATTTATTTTTCGTGTCATGTTTTGGGGGGAAAGTTTCTTTTCTTTTTCACCTGCCCAAAGGCAAGCGGAAAATTACTGCAACAGATTTACTCTGTGTAGTTGTTTTATGGGAACGATGATTATTTTACTGCTGTTGTTGTCTCCTCCTACGGACACCCTTGCACCATAGTCCGATGGACGTAAATAAACCTTACGCAGGAATACTTTTAGTTCGTGTACACGGAAGCCGTAGGCTCCAACAATCTTGCCTTCAAAGGATAGTAGGTGAAACCAGTAGTCCGCTTCGGTGACAGAGATTCCAGACTTCTTTCCTCTGGACTCAAATTCAAAAACGACATTACCTGTCGTGAACCAAGCATCACGCTCAGTCTTTACTTCAATCTTTGCACCGTCAGGTGCACCTAGAAGTTTAAGCCATAGTTCCCCAGATTCGCCGAACTTTAAGTCCAAATCAAATCTGGGGTTCCAAGCCATAGCCTAATCTGAGTTAGGCAGTCCAGGCAGTAAGGACCAATGAGTGAAATCGTCGCAATCAACTATCCAACCTTCATCAAGCACTAAGTAAATCTTGATTTGATTTTCTTCAATTTGAATTTCGTTTGCTTGGTACTTCACTACCTGAATGTCTCCATTTTTGTGGACGACAAGGAATCTTTGCTTGATGGGGAAACCTCTATCCGACATCTTCACCCATTGAATGAATTGTCTTGATTTCATGCCACACTCCATTCCATGTCCTTTTCAAGTTCAATAAACTCTGCTCCGTCGTACTCTCTGACGGAGAACCTAGTCCCGGGAGTTAGCCAATGAACCCTGAGTCCATCAACTCCTCCAAGGTAAACACCTTCAGGGTATTCCGTGAGGCAGTGCTTTTCAACTGCTTCATTGAAGTCGTCCCAAGACATTGATTCGTTTCTGAACTTTTCAACAAGCAAGACAATCTCTGGGTCAAACAGTAATTGTTCATCACTGTGCCAAGTGGACCATCCTGCTCCGTATCCGTGGCTCACAAGTACGGCAATCATGCCGTTTCTGATTAGTTTTTTCATTTGTTTTTTCTTCTCCATGTTTTTTTGCGTTTGGTTTTTCGTGTGTATTCGGGGGAAAGTAAGTGGTAAAGGCTGGCACGTCCATTGGGAGGAACTAACTTAGTGTTTGGAGAGAACTGAACGCCCAAGGAGGATAACTCCTCGACGCTCATGCCCATCATCTCTGCCGTGTCGGATAGAGAAATACCAATCCTGCTTGCTTCCATAATTTGAACCATAGGGTCGTAGGGGATGAAGTATCTCTTGTTGCCGTCTCCAATGTTGTCCTCAGTGTGGGAGCATTTGGCAAGGAACAATGCTCGTTCTGGAGTGAAGCCGAAACCCATAGCCAATTCCACAAAGTTAGCTATTCTTTTTGCCTCGTTTAATTTATTCTCTTCGTTCAACTTTTCGTGCTCCCGCGTTCTCGTTCCCACTTCATCATTTGTCGCTCAATCACTAAGCGATACTGTTCGCCTCGTGATTTGATTTCCTTCGCTTGATTCTCTTGAAACAAGAGGTCGTAGTCAAAGTTCACTTCCCTGATGTTTCGTCCGATAGAGGTTGCTTCGGTTTCACAGGCAGGAATGTTGTTCGCCTTCGTGATGATTGCGGTCTTGAGGAACCAATGCTGGTCAGGCATCTTGTTCATGTTCTCCACGAATGCCTTAATGAAAAAGTATTCGTTCACGTATCGCCAATCGGGGATGACGAAAATCTGCCGCTTGTCTTTCTGCGTTTCAGAGCAAGCCTCAATCTCCCTGCCAACGAACGCTGCAAATACTTCTGGATTAATGTGCCGGGCAATAGTGCCACCGAGGATTAAAAATTTGCGGTGAGCAACTTTGAACTCTTCGTTGTGGAACGAATTAGTTTTGCTGTACACACCAAGCGTGTTGAGGAATAAATCTGCTGCGGTTTTCAACGACTCAGAGAAAGGCACCTTGTAGGTGCCTAACGCTGAATCGTTTTCAACCATCATGCCGTCGGCTAGCGTGTCCTTTCCAGAACGAGCATAGCCTGTGACCATAAGGATTGTTCGAGTAATCACGTTAAAAAGGAACGTCTTGGTCGTTCTTTGTCTGTTGCACGGAATCGTCGTTCAATGGCTTGATGCTGACGATTTTGTACTTGTACTGTTTCTTGCCCTGCCACTCTCCATCCTCCGAGACGTCTAATTCAAACTCCGCTTTCTTGCCGAAGGCAGGAGAGCAGTATTCAATCAGGTCATCAATGGAGATGTTGCTCGCAGGTTCTGCGAGGAACTCCTTGGTGAGTTTGCCAATCAGCATAGCGAGTCCCTTGGGATACTGTGCCGAATAGTTCTTCGTCATGCACAGTCCTTCTGGAGACAGAAAGAATAGCCGGCAGGATGAATAGCCACTTTTGTTGGTCTTGAAACGCTCAAGCAGTTTCTCGTCCTTAGGACGAACTAACTTGAGTTTGTACTTTCCCGACTTGGTGATGCTCACTAAGGGTGGGAGGTCGTTGTTTGGTTGTGTCATGGTGTTTGTGTTTGGGGGGAAATTAAGCCTCAACGACAACAGGAGTAGTTGGGTAGGCAGGCCATAAGCCGTGGACTGTTCCTTGACGGTAAGCCTCTATCGCTTTCGCTAAGTCAAACTCAGCAAGTTTCTCGAATGACTTGCCTACCTCGAACACTGATGCTGCATAGGGTCCTTCTTTCTCGCAAGCGATGAAACGAAAACCCTTAGGCTTTACGCCTGTGACCTTTTCAAAAATCTTCGTGTACATCAGTGCTTGAAGATTGTATTTGTATTTGTAAATGCTGGACTTGAATCCTGAGTAGGATGCGTCCTCAGTTGTCTTGAGGTCGTAGAGGTAGCCGTCATCTCCGAGAGCATCAATGGTGCACTTAACGGCAACGTCCTCAAGGGAGCAGGATAGAGAGAACTCAACTGCCGAGAAGGATACGCCAAGTGACTTTAGCGTTTGAATCATGGAGTTGGCTACACTAGCACAAACGACGATTTCTTCGTGCTTGAGAGAAGTCTTGTCTCCACAGTTGGCTTCAAACTCTGCGTAGATTTTTTTGCCTTCAGTAGTGCGACGGTCACAGTCAGGACGAGTAATGAATCGGTCATTGACCGTTTCAGGTTCAAGCACCATAGCGTGGGTAAGTGAACCCATACGTAAGGCGGATGAATCCGTGGACTCCTCCTTGAGCCATTGTTGGTAGTGAGCAGGAGATTTAAGGATTTGCTTGGCACCAGAATAGTTGAGTGCGGCAATAGCCTTGTAATCTTGTCTGCTTAGTTTTGGTAGGGTGCTGATTGTTGGTAGGTTTTGTTTCATGTTGTTTGGGGGGAAAGAACTGTTTTGGCTGGGGGGAAGGGGGAAGGCAAGCCCAATCTTTTGTCAGTTTGCTACTGACGCTGGATTGACTGTTGCCCAAGTATTGCCATACTTGACGAAGTATTTAATGTGTCTTTTCCTGTTGATGTTTGGGTATGTGAGTTTAACCCATCGCCAATAAAAGTAGCTAAAGTCATCTCTGCCCCATACGACGAACTCTGGGTTCTCCACTACGCCATCAATTATGAGTACCAGCGCGTAGCACGTCTTGGGCATCTTCTGGCAGATGCTTCTGACCTGATGGTTTACTTCCGTGTACGAGATTTCTTTCACCAAAGCCATAAGTCTTTTATTGTGTAGTTGGAGGTTTTAAGGATTTGTTCTTTTTGCTTCTCCCAGATTTCAATCTTCTGTTTCTGGCTCAGGTTGATGAACTGTTCCACGTCAGTCAATGAATTAATCTGGTAGCACCAATCAAGTCCACTGTTGCCCACAGGGGCAACTGAAGGGACGCCTGCATACACGGCGTGGTAGGCTCTGCCTGTTCGCCATCCACAGATGGCGTGTTTCTCGTCGTACACGGAAAGGCATCCAGAAAACATCCGATAGAAACCTGCTCGGTTTCTCTGCTGAGGGATTTCAAGTAGAGGAACTCCCGGGTATTCTGCCCATTCCTTGGGCTTGCCGACAATCCTGATGTGTGGAGAGTAGGCAAATCCTCTGCCTTCTTTTTTGAAGTAAATTCCTCTGCTGTTTGGGCGACCTATGTAGCACAACTGATTCAACTTAGGCGTAGCCGCTGGTTTGAAAGTCATGTTGCTGTGCATGGGCATATCCACCACCTTGCAGGCAGATGGACACTTGAGGACCATCTTCGCTAACTCAGCATTAACGGCATTGACCGCTACCGTCCATCGGGAGTAATCCTCGTCAGGTAATCGGTTCCACGGAAAACTCAAATCAGGGTCGTCGTTGATGAAAACAATCTTGCCCTTATGGTTCTTGATGAGTTCAAGTGTCCGCCTCCAATCGTCGCCGAAGAACATCATGTTCGTTCCGCCAAACTCCAGCATCAGTATCTCGCACTCAACATGCTTCCCGGGTTCACCCGCTATGTTGCGTATGCCATGCTTCGCCGTGGCATCTGTTAGTTCTCCTATTGGCTGCACTCTATAATTGTTTGCTTGGAGTCTCTCTATAATTGATTTCCGTTTCTCTACCCAAGCACCCCTTACGCCATTCTCTTCCTTCGTCAGAGCAAACTTACCTGCCACACGGCGGTAGCCGATGACAGGTCCGTTGTTGCGTAGGTTATTGTTGTTGAAGGTATCCGTGTCGCTCATGGTTCATGGTGCTTCCTCCCTTGCGTTCCTCCATGCGTACATGGACTTGTCCATTTCAAAAGCATCAACAGGACGTGACCAAGTCCTGCGTCCAGCATTAACCATCCACTGGTGCATAGCGTCTCCCGACTCATTGAGTCTCTCTACGTGCTGCTTTAGCTTATTGAACTCTTGCTCAAGTTGTTCGGCTTTAGGTTTTTTCAATCCGTTCCACACACTGTCAAACTCGTTGATTGCGTAGTAGAGACTGCTTGGGTAGTTCAATGGTTGCTGCAGGAAGTTCTTTCCACAGTTCTCCCGAATGACTTTTGCGTACAACTCAGACATAGTCCTCAAGTTTAGGCAAACCTCCACCAACTTATTGCTGAGTTCATTGTTCTTCATCAATTCAATAACTCGCTCGTTCTCCTCAATCTTCTTCTTGAGTTCACTGATTTGTTCTCGCTGCTGACGATTCTCTTTCACGTACACAGTGTACGAGTCATTAATCGCACTCAGGTTTCTTTCGTGCGTGTAAATTTCAATTCTGTTTTTTTCAATCTGCTCATCCCTTTCCTTGTTTGAGGAAATCAAAGCATCCACGTTTTTCTCCAATGAATCAATGTGTGCTTTTGAAGAATCCAAACTGCGGACAAGGTCGCAGTTCTGCTCGGCAAGCATATTCTTTTGCCTGATTAATTCGTTGATGCGTACACTGTTTTGTCCATCGGACTGGAAGTATGGACGCTCTTTGATTGTGCAACCAGCGTCGTGCAACTGTTTCTGCAAATCAAGTACTTGCATGGACAGTTCAAGCACATACTCTAAGTGGTCGCAGTAAAGGACATACTCACCTAACTCGTTTTTGAGTGGACCGAATATGCCCATTGTGTAGCGTTGCGGATTTCTCATGGTTTGTTCTGTTTGAGGGTTAAAATCTCTGATTCAAGTTTGGCAATCTTTTTTTCAAGTTCCTCCATGGCTAGTTCTGCGATGGACACAGGTATCCACGTAGTCCGTCCACGATTGCTTTTGAGTTCAGTATTCTCTTTGAGCAAACTCTCGACGAGTTTCTTGGAGTGGTACAGTTCAATCCGCAGCGTAGCGATTTCGGACTGTTCTTCGCTCTGATTTTCTCGACTCATATTTGATTACTTCTTGGAGTTTGCTTCAAATTCACGAACAGCCTTGATGAACTTAGGCAGTTGGCTGGAGATTGTGTCTTGGACAGATGCGGACACGTCATCAAACTTTTGTCCATCCTTAAGCCATCCCTTGGACACAATGAACTTGAGTGATGCTTCTCTCACGTCCACAGGAATCATCTGCCACCATGCTACGTTAGGCACACTAACCTTGCTGGCAACATTAGCGTCATCGTCGTTGTCCACAGAAATACCGCAGGCAATCTGGAGGGAGTGACGTCGCAGGTAAGTCAGCGCGGAGCCTAACTGCTGAGGATTCATTGATTCAGTCTTGGCTGAAACAGAGACACCGTCAAGGTGTCCGCCGTCAGCGTGAATAATCATCGTGGACACAGTCGTGACTCCATCAGCGTAGGAGCAAAGTTGCCTGACGGCAAGATTGTAGTCCTTGGCTACTTCTTTCACTGACTTGAGTATCTCCGACAGAGAAGAATACCTGCTCTTGTAGGCAGGGTTAAACTTATCTGCGTGGACGTTCTCCATCGCGTTAAGGAAAGCGATGAAGTCATTTCGTTGTTTTGTTTTTTCCATGTTTTTATTTTGGGGGGAAATTAAATCTTGCCGTTGATGCCTGCGTGAAGGATGAGCAGAGCATCAGAGGTCTTGAGGGTCACAGGACAGTCAGGATAGAGGTCGCATGCCTTGTCCTTGAGGACATTCTTCCACTCAGTGGTGGTGCGTTCGCCTTTCTTTCCTACGTCATGTGTCTTTTGCCACGCCTGAGGCGTGACGATTTTTACAGTCATGCCAAACGCTACGGCTGAGCCTAGGCATAATCCGTAGTTGTGCATCATTTTTCCTACTGAATAACCCGGGATATGTTTGTTGGTGAAAAGTGGAGGTTTCTCTAGGAACAACTTACGTTCGCTGTAGTTGCTGCATATGCTTGAAATCTTTTCAACGATACCGAAGTCTCCGTCTGGCATGGACACACAGTATGTTTTGCCCGATTCATCTGTCCACGCAATACCTCCGTTTACTCCGGGGTCAATCGCCATAGTCAATTGCTTTGGTTTCGCCATAGCCAAGTGAAAGCCTGTTTCCGTCCACGGAGCAAGCCTTTTATTTTCAACATTTGGTTGTTCTTTTTGACGCTGTCCAAAACTACAGCACCCACCACGGAAGGGGGGAGGGGAGGCAAGCCCCCAAGCCGTCCATCAAAACGCCTTAAAACGCCTGCTAGGGGGTCAGGAACGGCATCCCTGCAAGCGGATGGGGACGGCACTTTGGGTTCGGGGAACGCCTCAGCCGTCTGATGGACACAAACGGATAGAGGTTCACGCTCTGAGGACATGCGGTGAAGGCTGAACTCTACTCCCCCCCCTAAAGGGGGGGAGAGAGAGGGGTCAGTCACAGGCACATCAGCAGCAGTAGTGCAGTGAGGGCAAGAATGTAGAAAACTACACATTCAATTAGTTCGGTTTTCATTCTTCGCAGTAGTAGTTCCGTTCCACGTAATCCTTGAGGCACTGAAATCCAAAACAGGCAGAGCCACAGGTCAAATAGAGGTGCGGATTGCTTTCAACTTCACGGATGAAGTCAATGATGAGTTCAAAATCTTCTGGCACAGGCTCCAAGCCAAGGATGACTTTGTACATGTGGAAGTAATTTTTACTCATCCTCTTGTTCCTCCTCTTCGTCATCCGTGTACCATGCGGAGCAGTCAAAGTCCACATAGCGAAGCACTACTCCAAGCACTGAGTGGTAGTCAGCGCCTGATTTAATGGACGCATCCACGTCAGCCTTGAATTTGTTGTAGGTTTCAACGCCTAACTGATTCTTGATTTCTTTACCCGCCAGACCAAGAATCATGAAGATGTTTCCGTCGGGTTGTTGTTTGATTGTTGCTTTCATGTTGTGTAGGGAAAAGTTTAGAGTAAATCCTCAGGGTAAATCAGGAAACCGTAATTGCGGTACCATGATTTGAACTCCTCGTTGTCCTTGTAGTCCTTCGGGATTTCATTCAGCCAGAAGCATCTCCTTTTATCTCCTGACAGATTAGTGGCAGGAATGATGAGCGTGCCAGCAGGAATGTCTGCCCATTTCGTCATGCCCCACCATCCGTAGGGCAACCTGACGTCCTTCTTTAGTTTCTGTTTTTTAATCATTTGATGATTTTGGTGATGGTGAAACTCTTGATTCCGACAGTGTTTTGAAGCACGAACAGTTCACGGTGACGCTTCATGAAAGCTACCTGCTGTTTGATGTTCAGTTCAAAGTCAGAATTGTTGTTTTCGTCCATCGTGTCGCACAGGAGAGCCATGTGCTCGAGTTCAAGATGAAAATCAACAGGCGACATAAATTCACCGGTGTCTGTTTTGAACAGAGAACTACACGTTGCCGTGTAGTTCATCGCTTGGTCATTCCCTAGGACAACACGCACATTGACGTAAAGATACGCCAAGTGTTTATTGTTCAGGTAATTACGCATTATTTCTTGTTTCATGTTTTTCATTGTGGGGAAATTTGATTTCGTTGTTTGGCAATCCTGACCACCTCAGCGTCCACTGGAATCCTCCACTTAGTGAACGTCTCATCAGCGTAGTGACTGTTCGTCCACAGACCCCAGTGGTCAATCACGTCTTGGTCCGTGAGGTGGTAGTTCCAGTACTCGCCTGATTTGTCCAGCACAGCACCCTTCCAGTATTCAGGCTCTGCTTTGACCATCTCTAGGCCGGGAAGGATTGGTTCAATAAAACCTAAGGCACGTAGGTACTGAACACGCTTGAGCACCTCACGCTTACTTTTCGCACCACCTTGAAGGTGGCGTCGTGTAATCAACGTCAGCCAGATGAGCAAGTTGAGTTTGGCACCCATCCGCTCTTGACGCTTACCATTGTAAACCCATCGGTTTACTCTCAGGTGTTCAGGTACTTTACTGTAGTTGTAGTTTAGGGACATGTTTTTATTTGTTTGTGGTTATTGTTGGTTGGGGAAAGTATCTTTTCGTGGCAGAATTATGTACGTAGGGTAATCGTCAGGAGTCAGCACACTGCCAGAGAAGTGCATGAGGGTGTAGCCACTGAAGTAGCATTGTTGCTTCAGTTTGCTCACCTTGGCTTGGTAGCGTGCTAAGCCGATGATTTGTGCAAGTTTGTATCCTGTCTCGCCTGAGAGAAGTTTCTTCTTCTCGATTAGGTAAGTCACAGACCTACGCTTGCTATTGATTTTTGTTTTCATGTTTTTGTGGATTTGTTTTTTGTGGTTCGCTTCAAACGAACACCCTAAGCAAAAACCTTTTCCAGCGAAAAGGCAAGCCTTTTATTTTGAAGATTTGGAGGATAGAGTTTCACAGTTTTGAATTGAGTTTCTCAGTTTTGAGTTTGAGTAATTAAAAGGAACGCGGCTGACACGTGTACACTCGAGCGTTGAGGTTTCAGGGGTTCGGTTCGTCGTGCAGTCACCCGATTTCACCCCTCTATCCGACGTTTCTAGGGGGGGTTGGTCCCCCGAAAGGGGGAAGGGCGAGGGGCGAGAAGAAGCCCCCCTTAAAACGCCTTCTAGACGGTTCACGTTTCTCACCTTGTCGCACCCTCCACGCCATAGTTCCAGCAACGCATGAGCATCCACGTACTAGGGTTCTCGTACCCACGCTTGCTCAGGCGTATGCGTATCACACGCAGATACGCCAAAGCCATCTTGTCCTGCACATCTGCATCTCTCCACGAAGCCCGGTCACACGTGGACGTGCCTTCACGCATGAGTTGCACATTTGCGTCCATCCACGCCTCCACGTGCATCTGGTAGGCACCTAACGCTCTACCGCCATCACCGATGGCGTGACGTCTCATATTTGATTCTTTTACCCCTATCTCTCTCAGGACGATTAAATCCTGAGAGGTTTGCCCATGGAGACATACACACGTAATGAGTAGTGTGATAGTTTTCATCGGTTGAAATAAAAGTAGAAGTAGCTACCTTCGCCTTGCCAGAAGTCCCCAGAGAGCATCAAGTCTCTAGCATAAAACTCAAAGTCAAAGTAAAGGTAAAGCGGACTACCTATCGGTAATTCATCAAACAGACCATTAAGTTCTGCGATGTACACACCAAAATCCTCTAGCGACTTGAACCGTCCAACGAAGCAGTCTTGAAACTGCTCAAAATGCTCGGATAGAGGTTCGGTGATGTGGTGGTTGTCGCAGAACTCAGCCATACCCTCAGAGTCCACGGAAGAGAAATGGGAGTCCTCGTCCTTCATTTTCTCTATCTTGTCCAACAGTATTTGTCTATTTTGTTTTTCTGTACTCATATTTGATTGTGTTTGAAGTTTTTACCACCAGCAGGAATAAAGGATGATTCGTCCGCGCTTGATTTCAGCCTCAGCCATAGAGATAAACTTTAAGTCATTCTCGTAATCTTCTGGCGTTGATTCACCCCAGAAGAATCCTGAAGCATGAGGAAGTTCTCCTGTGCCAGTAATCTCGTCTTTGAGTTCTTTGAGGTCGGACAAAGTAATCACCAAGTCCACACAGTTGAATTGGTCCACTGTGTCCACTACCTCCTTCTCTACGGCAAGTTGAGACATCCATCCGTTCAGGTTGGCGTGCTTACGCCACACAGCAATACTGACACGCTCAGGCTGAACGTAGGTGTCCCAATATTCACTTGCCTGACTTGAAAGACGTTCTCTATCCTCTTGAGTTTCAGCCATTCGTGAAACCTCTTTTAATTTCTCGTAAATCTCCACCCTGCGAGCATACTTTTGGGAGACAGAGTGAGCGTATTGGTCGAGTCCCATAATTTTATTTGTTGTTTAGTTGAACCATGGAGCATTTCTTGAGCACGTCAATAGGCTCAAATGGACAGTCATTGATTGAGTGCTTGAGGCTGCGGAGCATCAGCACAGGACCAAACATAGGGATAGTTCGTGACACGACTACGCCATGCTTTACTCTAGGATTTAATTCAATGAACCGAGGACTGTGGACACACCACATACCGATACGTGAAATCTTCACGTATTCTTTACGCAGGAATGGCAGTTCTTCTGCTGACCAGATTGAACCAAGTCCACGAACACCGGTGAAATCTTTCTCATACGGTGTCTCGAACAGTGGCAATCCTGCCAGAAGAATGTCGTCAGGCTCAGGAGAATACTGCCTGACGAGTATTTTGCCTGCTCTGATGAACCTAAATTCATCATCAGCAGAAGTGAGGAGCATAGCCTTCAAGAGAGGGCTAGCCATGCAACTATCGTTTGTCTGTTTCATGTTTTTGTGTTGGGGTGAAATTACTTATTCTTGTTTTTGTGGTAGCGTAGTTTTTGGTAGTGATTCATGCATGGACGGCAGTATGCCGAACCATACTCTAGTTTACCTTGACGAAGAGTACTGAACTTATTGCGAAGTTTTACAGTTTCGCACATTGAGCAGTATTTCAACTTCAGTGATGGCAGGATTCGTCCAACCGTCAGGTTGAACAAAGCTACCGTATTATTTTTGCTATTTTTCATGTTTTGTGTGGGGGGAAATTAATGAGGGCATTAGCCCTCAATGTTGCGTAGTTCAGTCATGTACAGTTTGACTAGGTCACACAAGTCATTGATTTGATTAATCAAGTACTCGGACTCAGGGTCAAGTCCCGGGGTAGGCAGTATTTCACTAGCCTTATTTTTAATCTTGGACGACAGGAAGATGACGAAGTCAGGTTCAACCAGTCCACAGACATCAATCTTGAGTTCATGGGCAAGCGTCACTGTTGCGCTGAATGATTCCTGACACTGAACAGTCAGCAGTTCATGTGCCGACTTATCCTTGCAGTATTCAGGACGTACAGTCAGCACAAGATTGACTGCTGCACAACTCAGGTGAAGTCTCCAGTCAGTCGGCTGATTAATCTCTGCAGGCTTCAAGTTCTGTGACTTGAAGAACAGACATTTAGCCATGGACATGACTTTGTCCTTCAGTTCATTTAATTCATTCTGGTATTTCATGTTTTTATGGGTTTGAGGAAAAGGGGTGCCCCCCCATTTCTGGGGGGGACTTTTGGTTAGGGATTACTGATTTTGGAGTTCAGGAGGGAGATTTCCGACCATCAACTTGCTGCCGAGTTTCACAGCCAACTTTTTACGCTCGCTCAGGATTTGAGCATTACGCTGTGCTTTGGCTTGGACTTTTTTAGTGACCGCAGCCTTGGCAGAGCCTAATTTACGCATCATTTCTTTAGGCAACTTGATTTTGGCTTTCAACTTAGGCTTGGATTCTTCATCTTCACCTTCGTCTTCATCCTCATCCTCATCAGTTTCTTTAACCTTCTCTGGTTTACGGACGATTGCTTCAAGAGCAGAATTAACGATTTCTGCTGCTTTACGCACATCACCCTCAGCATCTGCGGAGCAGTTGAGGTAGCGTGAAGAAGGAAGGACTACATTCACGAGTAAGCCGACAATTAATTCTTGAGCGTCACTCAAGGCCTTGTCTGCAACCTCACCAGTGATTTTGTCGTCACGCAATAACTTGCGAGACTTCTTCACTGAGCGAAGTGCTCGCTTTACCTTTCGGTAAGCACGAGACACCTCACGGAGAGAGTTGATGAATCCTTCTTGATTCACGATTTGGTTGCTGCCATCTTTCGCCGTGGCAACTTCAGCGTTCATGTTTTGTGGTTTCATGGGGGGAAATTGACCCGCCCTGATTCACAGAGCAGAACCAGAGAGAAGTAGGCTTTCAAGGAACGAGTTGTTCAGTTTCCCGAACACCTTAACTAAAAACCTCCTGCAGCAAAAAGGCAAGCCCATAACGCTTGATAGGGCAAACTTTGTTAAGCCGATTTTCGGCGTATTTCGGTTTCAAGCGTCTAAGGGGTGCAGAAGGCTTGTAGACTGCCCACCCCCCCCAAAGCGGGCAAG
>Ga0214192_1001128_pt1 | contig 15197 bp, 41 predicted proteins | sample TroBogEpilimnion_44_FD_153030 | JGI IMG/M metagenome (GOLD analysis project Ga0214192, IMG submission 153030) | Freshwater microbial communities from Trout Bog Lake, WI - 29JUL2008 epilimnion | ecosystem: Environmental > Aquatic > Freshwater > Lake > Epilimnion/Euphotic zone | place: Trout Bog... | reverse complement strand
TATTTTCCGATGGAGATAAATCTTTAAGTTTATCAAGGACTTAGCTCCTTTTGTTAATGTTGTGTGATTTTGTGTGCTTGTTGAAAGTGTTACATTAATACAACACTATTGATTCTTAACTACATACTGATAGTCATTGATGGTGTAGTCCTTTAAGGGTTCTACATAGTGCCTATATATGCCTTGCTTCTCTAGACCTGTCTTAACTGAGTGGCACTCCATACAAAGGGATTGCCATACATTATGGGAGAATGCTGCCTTCCCTATGCTTGCCCATGCGAACAAGTGATCCACATGATTGGCTTGGCTTACTCGACCAGACAATAAGCACGCTTGGCAGAGTGGCTGCTTGCTTAGTTGTGTTTGTCTTATTTGTTTCCATAATGATGATTGGTACATAGACTTGAATGCTGTACGCTCATCGCCAACTGTGTAATTCTTGCCACCATGATCCATGCAAAAGGTGTTTAATTTGCTTCTTGAATTCTTGCACCCTAACTGTGAACACTTAGTATAGGTTGGTAGGCTTGGCATTATATTTTCTTTGGTTTACTTGGTGCTTTAACTTTTAATGGTGCAACTGCCAAATATGATTTAGGCATCTTTGCTGAGTGTTGTTTTACTTTGGCAACACCTGCTAAATGCTCTCTATGATGCAATGGGTCTTGTGGCTTATTGTGTATTACTTTTACTCCATGAAGTTTCTCATGGTGTTTTAATGGCATTTTGGGCACATTTCTGATGTGCTTAGTTTTTGGTGGCTTTTTCATTAATCTTCTGAATCTGGGTCTTGAATAATATGAATTGGGTTGTTATCAATCCAAATATCAATATCAATGCCTAATTTCTTAACAAATGGCATTTTTGCTTTGCCCATTGTGAAAATAATATGGTCTTTGTCTAATACTTTGCCTAGACTATCCATTAATTTGTCATTTTGCTTTTGACCTGTGTGATGAGTTACGCAATAAACTTCCCATTTCCGCATCCAGCACATATAAATAAAAGTATCCCAAAATTTAGGATCGGCTGAATAAGTATTGTGATAATCAAGAGCAACTGTAAGATTTTTATCTCTTTTTTCTTGAAATCCGCTTGCATGAGCAGCAATGCCAACATCAACAGCTTTTTGCTTAGTTGCATAAGGTCCATGAGTATTCCCCCACCACCATCCATCTGGTCTTTTTGTAACTGGCATAAAAACTCCAAAAAAATGGCTACTTTCCTAAGATTTCGCCTAATCACTTCTCACGCTTCGATTATAACAGTCTTACTTGTCCATCATCATCTTCAAAAATTTTTATATAAATTTTTTTATCTGGGAATTTAGGCTGATCTTTTGGGTATCTATTATTTTCGACATAATATGCAAAAACTTTACAAGCTAATTCATCCAGTCCGCATCTTAAAGTGTGTTCGCAATTGATACAGGGTTCTGGAGATACCATACTTGTCCTCATAATATCAAAATATCTTATTCTGCTCATTTATCACTCCATTTACCTATAAAAATAGCCATAAAAACGCAAATAATTAAAAGAAAATAACAAATTATTTCTTGTTTATCACTCATTTCTCACTCGCTTTCTTTAAACAACTTTTTGTTTTTCTGCTGAAATAATTTCATCTGAAAAAACCCATTCACTTTTTCTTGTTGACCCATCCCAATATCTAATCTGATATTGCATACCGTCTGAATTCAAAATAATTTGTTGCACAACTCCGTAAAGATTTGCATCAGGTATCCAAACTTTTTGCCCTATGAAAAAAGCTAAATCAATCATTTCTCACTCGCTTTCTTTAACCAACTCAACATCTACCCATTGACCAGCACTTCCTGATGGGCTATTAGCAATACATACATCAAACTCTGTGCTGTGCCACCATTGTTGTAATACTTTACGATTGTCCTTCTCTACAAATCTAAGGTAATTTGTTGGATTCATTTCTCACTCCAAAATTAAAAGCAATTAACTGGCAAAATAAGCGATATTGCTCTAGGTGTGTTTGATTGTCCTTATGTGTTTTTTCAATTTCTTCTGAAAATTCATTGACAGTTCCACTAAAACATCCACAATTTACCCTAACACCTAAATTTTTATCAATGTGTGATGTAGTAAAGCGACCTGTTGATTTAGCAGGCCCAATAAGTAGCCATTGAACATTATTCTCAATAGTAGCATCGCCAGACACCCAAGCATCGCCAGATACCTGAGCATTACCATACACCCGAGCATTACCATACACCCGAGCATTACCATACACACAAGCATTGCCATACACCCGAGCATCGCCATACACCCGAGCATCGCCATACACCCAAGCATCGCCAGACACCCGAGCATTGTCATACACACAAGCATTGTCATACACACAAGAATCGCCATACACCCAAGCATCGCCAGACACCTGAGCATTACCATACACCCGAGCATTACCAGACACCCGAGCATTACCAGACACCCAAGCATCGCTAGACACCTGAGCATTACCATACACCCGAGCATTACCATACACCCGAGCATTACCAGACACCCAAGCATCGCTAGACTGGTCTAAATTTTTTTCGCTTTCAATGTAGCCACCTAAATCACCAGTAGATACCAATGAACCAATAGAAACTAAAGCCTTAATACGCTTTAAAGTTTTTCCACCCAAAAAAATTTTATCGTTATCTAACATTTCGTATTTTTTGTTCATTTCTCACTCGCTTTCTTTAGTATTGCTCTAGCAAAATACAATCTATCAGGATAGCAACTGCTTATTTGCATAATTTCAAAATCACTTAACTCTCTTGGTGCTGTGTAAAGTGGTTCAGCATCTTTAATTCTTGTTTGCCAATCAGAGCCACTACCACTATCTATATAAAGATAACCATAACCATCAAAGTCATATCTCATTGCAACAGGTTCTTGTTTCATTTTTTAGCCTTTTCTAGCTTTTTTTCAAGCAACTCTAATTTTTTAATCAATTCTTTATTTGATGCATATAAAAATTCTATTTTTTCTGTAAATACAACCTCAAATCTATCAAGAATGTCAAAAATTGCCAGCAGCTTCACTTTCATCTTCGGAATTTTTCCATAATAAAGAAGCAATAGATTTTGCTTGTTCTAATTTAAAACCAGCATCTTGTAAACCGCATAAATCCCATAATTGTTCATTTAATAATTTTTTCATTTTGTCTTATCCTTTTATTTGTTAAATTCCATGCCAAACCCGATGTGGGTATTCTTGTTCTACAAAAAAGCATCTTTTTTCATTTTTTTCTGAAATTGTCCGATAACCTTTCCAAACAACTCCTTTTTTTGTGTAGCTAGTGCATTCATCAATATGCTCAATATATTGCCCCCATGAACCATATCCAAATCCACCCATAAACACAACAATCAGACCTAATACAGTTAAATATTCTTTCATATTTCTCCTTTCAAGCTCAAATGTCGCATATTTTGCTTACATATACCTTACCGCCTATTTCTTAATTCATAGCATTTTTGACATAGCCATTTTTGTGTTAATTCATTAACTGGCACATATCGCCCAGTTTCTTTTGGTTTTCTTGTGTTGCAAACCTGACAAATTCTAAGTGTTAGGTCATTTTTAATTTTATTATGGTCAAACATTGATATATCCATTTTCAAATAGCCAACCAATTGTTGATCTATGAGCTTCATCCCACATTTCAAACTTTGATTGTTTGTTTAATTCTGGGCTTTGGTCTATTACCCAATGACATTTATGGCATAAATAAGCAATTCTATAATCATGTGCTTTTAATCCTCGCCCTTTGCCATCCCTTAATTGATTGCTATGAGCAGCTACTATTGTGTTATCTTGTATTCCGCATACTTGACATGGTGAAAATTGGGCTAATTTAAGTAATTTTGGATTTCTATACATTTAATCTCCTATATACCTTACCATCATTCCATTGCTCATCTTTAGATTGTTGGTACAAATAGATTAATTTCTCTGGATAAACCAATATAGGTAGCTCATTGCCTTTTAAACAGAATGCATAGAGCAACTGAGCATCCTTAGATGAATAACAAGCTATAAGCTCTGTAAGAATGGTCATTTCTTCTTTTTTGATGCAGTTTGTGCCTTTGACATTTACTACAAAAGTAGCAGTTGGAGTATTAACAATATAATCTGGCAGATTGCGAATCATTGGGTTTAATTTAAAGAAATTTGGCACATTCCCAGCTTTCTCATCAAAACCAACTCTATGCAATACATACTGCTTTTCTCGACAATATTTCTCAAACATTTCCTCGCCAAAGTTGACTACAGTTTGTCTTTCAGCATAAGTATTATTGCCATTCATCTTGTAACCCTATCTTGTGATCTATTGCTTGCTTCAGTTGTTCGCCAAATCTCAGCTCTTAGCCTAGCTGCTTCCAAAAAATATTTGAGCTTTTCTTCTTCAAGCATTGATATTTTTATGCCCTCAACTATTACCAAATAATCTGGATGAGCTAGAGCATAGGTTTCAGCTCTGCCAATAGATGATTCAGTTTTGCAATCTTGCATAATCTGGGCTTTCTTAACCTTTAGGAAGTTCTCCAGATATACCCTTTGGCTTTTTGCTTCTGCATACTTAGGAGCATTTTCAATAATGAATGTAACCGCTTTATTTGGGTCAATCGAAGTCATGCTCTGCTGTATCTCGGTCTTTTCCATCTCTTATCCTTATTCCATGAGCTTTCTCAATTAATCTGGCAAATTCCATAACTATTTGAGCTGTTACGCTTTCGCCATGCCAATACTGCCTGTCTACTTTTAGCCATAATCGGCTTATTTCATAATCTGTCAATGGTTGCAATAACTCTGGACAACCTACAATTATTTCGAGCTTTTCTTTTTCCATAGCTCTGTTAAAGAACCTTTTAAATTATTTGCAGCAGTTAAACCTCTTTTTTCTTGTACATCAGCTAGGAATAACCGCCTATCTTGCAAAGATAATCTGGATAACCATTTTACTTCACATTGATGGCGATATTCTTCGCTATAAGTATCAGTTAAAAGGTCCATTAAGCCTTAACTCCAGTTTTCCATGCTCTGATAGCAGCAATCGCTTCATCTCTTGCTTTAGCATTTTTTTCAATTTCTGCTTGAGTTGGTTGATGAATAATTGTTCGCTCTGGTTTAACAGGTATTCTTCCAGCTTGGCTACATAAATCTTTGAATGCTATGGCTGATGGCACAAAAGACTTGTCCATAGAATTTAATGCAAAATCTATTGTTGGTTTATAAGTTGCATAAACTCCAAGCATTTCTTTCCAAGTACCCCGAACCAATCCTAAATCTACTCCATCCCAATGGCGAGTAAAAGCAGCACCATAAATTGCACCCATTTTCCCAAAAATATAGTCCAATCCTTGATCTGCTGTGCAAAAATCATATTCAGAGTAATTTGATGTCATTATTGCCCCCAATTAATCCTCTTGTTAATCCAGATAAAACATCCCTAGTTTTGTCCGCTTGAGTTCTAAAGATTTTCTTTTCTTCTGGTTTAAGCCAAGATGCTTCTAATCCCTGAGAACCTCTTAAACACCATATTTTTAAAAAATCTTCTAAAGATAATTCAGCTTTATTAGCTTCTTTTCTAGCTCCATCTAAAACTGTTTTGGTTACTGATGCTTTCTTAATTTTTCTAAGTTGTAACCAATCATTCCATACTTGTTCATTGACATCAGAAGGGCAAGCGATTTTAAGAGCTTTATCTTTAATATGGTTATTGGTTATTGGTTCTTGGTTATTGGTTGCATTCTGAATCGGCTCTGATTTCAGTTCTGATTTCAACTCTGATTTCTTAGCTAATTTAGCTTTATTTGCATTTCTAGCTGAATCTGCTTTGGCATGATACTTAGCAATTTCTTCATCGGCTCGCTTATTTCTCCATCCATCTTCTGATTTCACAAAGTATTCAGACAAGAGAACAGAGATGATTTCAGGTGTGGAATTGACCTTTCTCGCAACTGATTCAGAATCTTTAAAAGGTTGCTCAGATTGATAATACAAATCAATCATTCTTCTATAAGCTAAATCTTCAGCATCAGAAAGATGCCTAGTATGGGATATGTAATCCCCAATATGGAATGGATAATAATTCATATTTTCCCTAGTCAAAGGTGGTCGCATTAAAAAAGGTTGGCAGGTGGGCGACTAAACCACTTTTCGGATAAAGTAATGAGCTTTCTCCTAGCCTTCCAAGCGATATTAAACCATATTTTTAATCAATGCAATAGCTTCATCAATATTATTTATTCGCACCAATTTACCGCCTTGCCAGTTTTTCCAAAATTGAATTTGAGCATCTGTTAGCCTAGCATTGGTATTTCTTTTAATTTCTGCTAATATTGTTACCCCTTTGTAAGCAATTAAAATATCTGGTATTCCTCGCCCTATTTCATGCAACAAATAGACATTAGCACCCATAGACCGCAATGCTTCTACAATCTGTTTCTGATTAATATCGGTTCTTTTTGCATACATAAAAATATTTTAACCTAGTAAGGATTATGTAAGCTAAATAGCGGAGTATGACCCTGTAGCACAAATTTTTAACAACAAAAGGAGTAACAAAAATGAAATCAGTTTTAGAATTTATTGGTGTAGCAATCCTAGCAATTATCTTTGCAGCAATGTTTGTATATGGATGGAGCATTTAATATGACTTATGAAGAACTCCACGAAAAAGTATGTGATGCCATTCTTAACAAAGAAGTTATTAGATATGGTTCTCGCAAAGACTTACAAATATCCCCATTTTTCCACAACGATTTAAACGATAAGTTATATGGTTTAAGTGGTGAAGTTTTGCTTAATTACATTCTTGGCAATGATGAGTATTTGCTAAGACTTGTCAAAACTGCTTGTGCAGAAGAAATTGATTCCTTAATTGACTTGGTAGGACCATAAAATGAAATATAAAGAACTTCGAACAGTTGATGTAAGCCAATACATCCGCAAAAAAGGCAAACTTAACTATATTTCTTGGGCAGTTGCAGTAGACCAATTACTTCAACAAGATTCAAGAGCATCTTGGAATTTTCCGCAACCTAAGACATTCCCAGATGGCACTATGATGGTTTATTGCATTTTGTATGCATTTGGTAAAAAAATTACTATGCACTTGCCTGTTTTGTCTAGTAATAATCAACCAGTTGCTAACCCTAATGCTTTCCAAGTAAATACAGCGATGATGCGATGCCTTACAAAAGCCATTAGTTGTACTGGGATTGGGCTTTTACAGCTTTATGGCAATGAGGATTTGCCTTTGGATGAAGATAGCATAGATGATCTGTTAAACAGAATCTCTAGTGCAGAATCTTTAACAGAGCTTCAAAAGGTATATGCTGAAGCCTACAATGCATCCAAAAAAGACAAAGAAACTAACAAACTATTAACAACTGCTAAAGACAAAAGAAAAGAGGAATTAAATGCCTAAAGATTATTCAGAATTATTGCTTGAGTTGGTTGCTGAAACCAAGAAATTGCATAAATTCACACTTACCAATGATTTAATTGAAGCTGCTAATTGTGCCCATCGCTGTGGAAAATTGGCTTATAAACTTGAAATGTTTTTTTTACAATTAGGTGAATAAAATGAAAGCATTTCCTACTTATTATTATCATCAAGAACAAGGTGGCATGGATTTAAGAGATTATTTTGCTGCTAAAGCTATGCAAGGACAAATATCTAATTCTGATATTGTAAAAAGTCATATTGATATTGCTAATGAAGAATGTGTTATTCCAGCTCAAATATTGGCAAAACAATCTTATGAAATAGCAGATGCAATGATGAAAGCGAGAGAACAAAATGGAAACAATTGAACAAGGCACAGATGCATGGAAACAATTGCGATTAGGAAAAATTACCGCAAGCAGAATTAATGATTTAATGGCTAAAACCAAGTCTGGTTGGTCTACATCCAGAGAAAACTATATGTATGAGTTGGCACTAGAGCGATTAACTGGTGTACCGACTGAATCATTTACTTCTGAAGCAATGCGACATGGTACTGAAAATGAACCATTAGCTCGAAGTGCCTATGAAGTTAAGATGGGGCAATTTGTTAGCCAAGTCCCATTTGTTAATCATTTTGCAGTTAAAAATTCTGGTTGTAGTCCAGATGGCATGATTGATGATGGAAAAGGCATCATTGAGATCAAATGCCCTATGACTAAGAACCATATTAAATGGATTTTGGATGGTGTGCCACCTAAAGAGCATATTAACCAAATGATGTGGCAGATGGCTGTAACAGGTCGCTACTATTGTGATTTCATATCCTTTGACCCAAGATTGCCTGATGATCTACAGCTCTTTGTAGTTCGCTTGCATCGCGATGATGAGTATATTGAAAAGCTGACTGATGAAGTCGCAAAGTTCGAAGAAGAAGTAACAAACCTAGTAACCAAATTGAAAGGATTGAAAAATGGCAGTTAAATATGAAATTATCACTAAAAATGGCACTTACAAAGATAAGACAACTGGTGAAGATAAGCAAAGTTGGCTTAAAGTTGGTGTTTTAGTTGATACAAAGAATGGTGGACAAGCAATTAAGATTGATTATTTGCCACCTCAGTTTGATGGTTGGTTTCAGCTAAGAGAGCCAAAACAAGTTGCTTCAACTGCTCCAGTTGCACCTAAAGCATCTATTGATGATGATACTGTCCCATTTTAAGGATTAATATGTCTGAAACTGAATTTGAACAAGTCATACAAGACTTAAATAAATGGGTACAAGCAGTTCTTGAAAGGGTACAAATCCTTAGTGATAATCAAGATTCTTACTCAATGGCTCTGGGCACAATTATTGATATTTTAGAAAAAAATAATTTGTTACCAGAAGAAGATAAACCAGAATAAAAATAGGGGCTTTTGCCCCTTACCAATTATGCCAATTAACTTTGAAACAAAAACAAATCAAGAAAATATAGAAAAAATCTTTGCTTTAATGGAAGATGGATTGCTGACATCAAAAGAACTTATTGAAGAAACAGGCTTTAGATCAGCAACTGTGATGGCTTACCTTAGATATTTAATGGACATTGAAAAGGTATATGTTAGTTCTTATCGCTTTCAAGATGGATACCATGAAAGGATATATGCTATAGGTAATAGACCAAGTGTAAATAAAGCATCATTTTTAAAGAATAAAAAGAACTTTAACCCATATATTAAGAAAACAACCCCTAAACCAGATAAGGCAGCTTCTTGGCTGTTTAACCCATGCTAAATTTTATAATTACTGTTGCAACTATATTTTTTGTTGGATTTGGTGTTTTATCTGCCTTGTCCATACTGACTTTATTCATTCTTTGGTGGATAGAAAAAGATGAGTGAAGCCACTTTTTTTGGATTTGCCCCAGCTTATTGTGTTTTGTGTAACAATGAAATGGAATTAATAGATATAAAACCAATTGTGGCTGATGATGAAAGTTATACAGAAAAAACCTATAAATGCTCCCAGTGCGGAGATCAAGTTAAATCATATTTTGAATATGTACACAGTAATGACCAGGCAGGAAGTAGCTGATAAACTGAATATTACACAGGAAGCAGTCTGGTATTTTGAGAAAAATGCCTTTAGAAAGATTAGGCAAAAGTTGGCAAGTTTAAAGGTTTATAACTTAGATGGGATTGTATGAGCTGGAATTATAGAATTGTTGATATAGCTGCGGATGATGAGTTGCCTATCTATGAGATTAGGGAAGTCTACTATAACAAAAATGGCAATCCATTTGGGCATAGCGATGCGACCATTGTAGGAGAATCATCTAGCGAGATGAAGGAAGTTATGGAGCTGATGGAATTAGCCTTTAAAAAGCCGATTTTGATGGCTTCTGTAGACTTTGAGCATGACTATGACGATTAGCCACTTTATTGTAGCTTTAACTGGGATTGGATATGCTATTGTGGGTATTCAACAAGGTTATAAAGGCAATATCTCAGGGTTTATTACTTGGTTAGGATATGCCTTCGCTCAAATTGGGCTTTATATGACCTTAAAATTATAATTCCAAGTGGTCCAATCCTAATTCTTTGCCAATACTGTTAGCTCTACGCTTAAATGTTGCATCATGTTTGCACCAAGCATCGGTAATGGTATCGTGCCTAGAAGCATGAATCATCTCATGTGCCATAGTTCGTATGACCGTATCAAGAAAACCGCACCTAGCCTTGCTAATGGTGATTGTATGGGCAAATTTCTCACCATCATCATACATATAAGTGCCCATGACATCTTGCTCATCTGTAACAATAAATTGAACTTCATCAGGCAAAGGCAATTTCCACTTAGTAAAAGGTTCACAAACCATAAGCATGGAATAGATTTCCTTGAGAACTAAAAAAAACTAGAACTCTGCCTTTTTCTAAAGCAATTCCTCGCCTTACATTGTGTTCTGCTTGTCTAAGTCTTTCATTTAACTTTTCTTGGTCAAACTTTTTAGTATTGCCTTGTTGATTTGTAGTTTCTAAATTAAATCCTTTAGTTACTAAATTATTTCTTCTGCGATATACATTTCTTAAATCTAATCCTAAAGCAGTTGCTACAGCTAATGGGCTTCCTAATTGATTCCAAACTGCTATAAATTGCTCATCAGAAACTTTAAGTGTCATATTAGCCTATATAGGGTCTTGTTCCCTGTTTGTCTATAATTAAAAGCTGCTTTCTAGGCGATTCATTAGGATTATTCGTAACACTAATGTGTGTCCAAGAATCAAACTCCCTTATTAACTGATCGAATTGTATATCAGAACCCATAATAGCTTGTACTACTTGGTCTGGGGTCATTCCACCGACTTTGACATCGGCTGCACATCCTAACCTATGCTGACTTGTATCTTTTGAGCCTACAGCATCATTAACTAGCTTTGAGCGATACCCAGAATTGATTAATAATGGCTTACCAAGAAGTGATCTGACTTCTTCTAGCATATTAGCTAATCGAATAAGATTAGTAACAACTGGAGCTGGTGCTGTGTTATCCCACCCTTTTCTTTCTGCTACTTCTGAATGAGTAAGTTCTTCAAGAGTGAAATTAGTTGTTAAGTTCATTTGATAGGTGTTGAATTATGAATCATTTGGTCTTTTTCTTGTGAACCTGCACTAGAACCAAAATAAAATGAAAGGATAAGAATTACACCATCTCTTAAAGTGGTTAATAAATCTTGAATAGTAGGGTCTTGACCCATTGAATAACCAAGAATTTTCATGGCAGTAATAATTGCAAAACCGCCAATGATAATAAAAGAAAGAATTGCAGGGATTAAAGATTTAGTTGAAATCTGCATATCTCTAGCTGATTTTCTATCTGCCACAGCTAATTGTTCAAAATCTAAGCCTAATTCTTGAGCTTTAGCTTTTAAAGCAATTTCTGCTTGTTGTACACCAGCAATTTGATCTGAAGTTAGCTTGCCAGTTTCTAGCATTTGCTTGGCTGAATCTGTGCTAACACCAAGAACTTTACTAATTGCTTCATAAGCTAAACCGCCAAATGGACCACCAAGGGCAGTTGCAATAGTTGGTGCTATTTGTTTAAGCCAATCCATATTTATTCCTTTGTAGTAACAGAATCTTCGCCTTTTGTTACAGTTACTTTTCCATCTTCTACATTAACTCGCATAGGCTCTTTTTCTGCTAATTTATCCAAGCGAGTAATTAATTCTTTCATAATTTCAAATTCAGGTTTTTCTTCTTTAGGTGTTTCATTAGCAATGCTGTTAAGCATAGAAATTAAAGCCACAAGAGCAGAGCCTAATAAGCCCATGACAGCAGCTATTTTGCCTTCATCTAAAAATAAAGATGAACCAACACCAATAATAACTATTAAAGTAATATAGAAAAGACCTTGTTTTCCAATAGCCTTTCCAGCTACTTCTTTTGCAGTTTCAATATTATTCATTATCTATTCATCCAAGTATGAGTTAAGTACCCAATAAATGTAGAAAATGCCGAAACTATCGACATACCAACCCAAAAACCACCTCGACCTTTATTAGCTAAAGCTAAAAGTTCTTTGACATCGGTTCTAAGTTCTGCGACTTCTTTTTCCATCGCTTCAACTTTTTGCCACATCACACCAACTTTAACTGGGTCAATATCCATCTTAAAACTCTTAAATAGGGGTTAAAGGGTCTTATCTTGTTGATGTCTGTAGGAATTTTAGCACAACATCTGGGCTAACAAATTTGTTACTATCATGCTCTACAAACTCCCACCAAAAGAATTGATTAGGGCATAAATTAGCTTTATCTTTCAAAAGGTTAATATTCTCAGAATGCCCAAAAATCAATGGGTCGCTAACAGACCAAAGCACAATTCCTTGCTTGCCTTCATCCCATCCTAAATGCTGAAAAAAACTATCGCAACTAATCCAGATTCGACATTCTTGTATTAATTTTCTAAGTTCTGGCAAAGGTAAATTTTTCCTAAAATCAGGCACTAATTGTTCTTCGCCCTCTATACCAACTTGAATAATGGGCTCATCTATTAAAGCTATTAATTCTTTCCAAAAAGGGTAGTTTTTAGGGTTATTTTTGCCATTTCTAAGAGCTTTTGCATAAGGCGATATGATTATCATAGATACATCTTTCTGAAAGCATCTTCTAGGCTTCCTTTCCAATTCCATTCATGCATCTTTTTATAGATATTGTATTGGTCCAATTCGCCAAATAGTTCTTGAGCTTCTGCAATAGATTGCCCTTGAACTATCTCAGGATAACAAGTAAAAACTACAGGATTCTTTATCTCTGGCAGAACATGGTTAAAAACAATATGATCGCCCATGCCACAATTAAGAACCACAATAGTTTTATCTCTGAAATTAAGAATATTTCTAAATATCTTTTCATCATGCTCAAACATTCCTTGATTAGTTTCGCTTCTAATACCGCCTTGTGGATTCTTTAAATGCCAAGAAACTGCCCCAGGACAAAAAACAATCCTATATCCTTTTTGCTTTAATCCATAAGTAAATAAAGTTTCTTCTCTATGAGCAACTCTTGAAAGACCTAAATTGTAATCATGCAACCCAGATCGATATAAAAATGAACAATGAAGATGGTCTACTTCTTTCCAGATTTCTGTTTTACCCCATTGGACATTTAACTCGCTATCAATATCTTGTATTTTTCCAGTTGATTTATCTGTATTGGGAATATTTGGGGGGGTAAGAATAGAGCCACCAACTGCACCAATATCATTTCCTCTGTGTATGTCCATATTTAAATTGAGCAATACATTAGGCTCTGGAATGCAGTCATCATCTACTCGCCATACAAATTCATACCCCATAGTATTGGCTCTTTGATGAATATGATGCTGTCCCTTTTTTTCAGCAAATTGCCATTCCCAATCAATACTTTTTTCTTGAAAAATATTAAATATATGCTGATATAAGAATTCATTTCTCATATCTTGTGGTTCATCATTATCATCAAAAATGATTAACTTATCTGGCAATCTTGTTTGATTGGCAATAGCCATCAATACCAATGGCAAAGTAGTGAAATATCGCCCTCTAGTAGCAACTGAACATAGGATTTTAGACATTATCCCACCTCAAAATCATTAAATTGCAGACATTAGTCGGACTTATTGATTCAGGGAAATCTGAAATATACCCATGTTCATTAATAAATTGAATCTTGAAATCAAGAAAATCTGATTCGGATAATCCATGCAACTTATGATGTTCACCCCAAAACCCTTTCGGTTCTTTATATGGGACTGTAATTAAAAGCATTTTGCAATGCTTCTTGAGCTTTTCAACAATTTCTAAGCCATTATCTAAATGCTCAATAACTTCAAAAGCGATGATAGTGTCATGTTGAAGTAATTGAATTTTATTAATGTCTGCATGAACAAATATTGCATTATTTCGCCATTTTTGACTGGCTGCTACATCAATGATTCTAAGGTCATAATCCATACCGACATAGTTAATATCATTAGGAAGAAACTGGATGCCATAACCAGTAGAGCATCCAATTTCCAAAATATCTTTCCCTAGAAGATGCTCATTAGCCCATATATATCTAGTGGCTTCTCTAGGGAATACTGGATCACCTTTTAAAAATACTGCTCGCTCAAAATTATTGGTTAATTCCTGTCTTATATCTTGAATTGTCATATCTTATATTTTCCATATTAGTGCGGATAAACCAATGATACCAAATTACCTGCTGATAATCCTGTGGCAAATACTACTTGAGTTCCGCTTGTAACAGTTACATCAGTACCATTAATCATTCTTACACCATTACAATACACATCAATCTTTCCTGATGTATAACTTAATGAAGTTGTAAAAGTTGTTTGTGATGCAGTAGCAGTAAAAGAATCATAAGTTAATGCAATACCATAACCGCTGTATCCGCTATAACCTGAATATCCACTTGTTCCTGTTGCTCCAGCAGAACCATTTTGACCAGAATAACCAGAATATCCAGAAGCTCCATTAGTACCATTAGTACCATTGATGCCTGAATAACCAGAATATCCGCTTGTACCTTGTGAACCATTTTGACCAGAATATCCGCTTAAACCTTGTGCCCCTGTCGCTCCACTATATCCTGAGTAGCCACTAATACCTTGAGAGCCATTTTGACCAGAATAACCTGAGTATCCAGAAATACCTGATCCAGAATAACCTGATATTCCAGAAAATCCTGAATATCCAGAAATACCAGAATAACCAGATTGTGTGTACATTACCTGAGTAGCAGTAACAATAACACCTGGTGTTACTGGTACAGTTGGTCCAGTTTGTGCAGCAGATGTAGCAATTGAAATATTTGTATTAGATACCGCCCAAGCTAATTGTAAATAATCGCCAGCATTAACAGTTAAAACATAATTAACTGCTGCAATTAAAGCACCTGCTCCACCATGAGCTGTTCCTGGGACATTGTAAATAGAATTACTATCCGCAACATCTGAACCATTTTTACGCAACCATACATCAACATTATCGCCATTGGCATCAGAGTTTTGGAATTGCAAAGAATATTCAAGATTGTATGTACCAGCATTAGCAAAATAAATTTGATTACCAGAAACAACGCTTACGCCATTCGCTTCAAATTGATTTCCAATATTGACAACATAAGCTGCAGTAGTGCTAGATGCTGTTTGAGTTGTTATGTCATAGAAAGAACCATAAAAACCTTGAACA
>Ga0214192_1001127_pt1 | contig 15210 bp, 33 predicted proteins | sample TroBogEpilimnion_44_FD_153030 | JGI IMG/M metagenome (GOLD analysis project Ga0214192, IMG submission 153030) | Freshwater microbial communities from Trout Bog Lake, WI - 29JUL2008 epilimnion | ecosystem: Environmental > Aquatic > Freshwater > Lake > Epilimnion/Euphotic zone | place: Trout Bog... | reverse complement strand
GACCAGATCGACGTTCTATGGCACAAGGCCATGCAGATCGCCGTCAGCAAGGGTGACGACTTCACCCGCTACGAGTTCGCCTCCCTCGTCGTCGCCGCAGAGCGCGAGGCGTGCGCGAAGGTGTGCATGAAGGAATATCCAGAATTCACCGACGGACTTATCGAATTCATCCCGTGTTTCGATACACCCGCCGAGTGCGCCGAGGCTATCCGCGAGAGGGGCAAGCCGTGATGCGCGCTTATATGGTCAACGTCATTGTCTGGGCAGGGATGGCACTCATCCAAGAGAGGGACAAACTAGGCCATTCAATGTAGTTGTTAATCAGGCAAACGGGTGTGATCGAATCGTTGAAAATCTTGATGACTTTGAATGGGACGGGGAAAAGCTGAGTCTTTATAGAGAAAATAAAACACTTGTTGGTGTTTTTGTTAATCCTATGGGTTGGTTTATTCCTGAATGGGTGAAAAATGAGTTTAAGGTGAATTATGAATAATGTAGTTGATATCGTTCCTTATCTTAAGGGAGAGGAGGAGCGTCCTATAATTTCAATCGAAAATATCAAGGGAATTGAGAAAGCAATAAGTGTTGATGATATTCAGTTTGTCATTCGACTTATTGAAGTTGTTGATAGCAGAGATGCCTTTAGGTATGATGAAGCTGAAATTGTAAAAGCTGTGTATTACAGATTACGTGAGTTTGTAGCAGCATCAACAGTTTCTGTTGACAAGTGATTACAATCTATGTACAATAACAGTGTAGACTGTAAAGTGAATAATCTTAATGATACTAATGGTGGTTAATATGAAATTGAATAGAAATTCTTGGCACTACTGGCTTGCTACAAAGTATTCTAATGAAATTAAATGGAAACTAGAAGATTTTCCAACTGATATCTGTACCTATAGTAAAATGGTTCTTAAAGGTCTTCTTTTTGCCATTTTCATGGCAGTAACTATTTCTTTTCTTACACTTCCTCTCATTTATTGTGGTTTTTGGTTGATCATGGCATCAATCACGGGTGACTTCTCTTTTCCTAAGATTATTATTCTTGATTTGTTATTTAGATTTGGAATAGCAGAATATCTTATGATTGCCTTTTTGGGTATTATTGGTTTGTATTTCTCTTATATGGATAAGAAGAAATTCAATAAGAGTGAACCAGGTTTTATCAAGCAGTCATATCTCTCTTGGAAAAATAAGTATTGCGTAAAGGTCGAGTTTCGTGATGGAGAATGACATGACTGAGCAGGAACTAAATCATCTATTACATGAGTTAGAATCCGAAAAGAACTCACATGTCGAATCACTTTCAATGTATCGCAGAGCAAGAGATCGTGCTGCTCAGTATGCTCAGACCATTGAAGCATTAAACAAGGCTCTTGCTCTTAAAACAGAAGAATGCGAAGCATATAAGGCTGTTGCTGAAGAATTGAATGAAAGAATCAATCGCTAACAGTAAGGTATTGAATTAATTATAATTTTAATGTTTGTTTTCTTCAATGGAGTGGAGTAAAATGTCTTAACTATGAATGAAAATATTCTTTATATAATTCGCGGACTTCCTGGCAGCGGAAAGTCCACTCTTGCTTCCAAGATGGCTGAGAATCTTGGTTGTAACTATTGGGAAGCTGACATGTACTTCATTCATAATGGTGAATACGTGTTCATTCCTTCTCGTATTAAGAATGCTCATGCTTGGTGTCGTGAGCGTGTTTTGAATGATATCTCTAATGGTAAGACTGTAATCGTGTCTAACACTTTTACTCAGTCTTGGGAAATGGAAGATTACATTAAGGCTGCTATTGCTGCTAACTTCCATGTTGTAATCGTTGAGTGTACTGATAATTTTGGTTCCATTCATGGTGTGCCAGAAGATAAGATTGAACAGATGCGTAAGCGTTTTGTTTCCAATGACAAACTTCCTCTTGATTACATTGCTCCTCTTTGCCATATTGATTTGGTGACTGTATGATGAATCTTCGTGAATTTGTAGAAAAGAATGATCGCTTGGTTACTCGCAAGGAGTCCAAGTTGTATCCTGGACTTTTTGTTCTCAAGTATACTCGCAAGGTATTTTATGATAACCTCTGGACTCCTGAGTTAGAGGAATTGCGTGGTCTTGTGGTCGATGAAAACTGGAACGTGGTTGTGCGTCCGTTTCGTAAGATCTACAATCGTTTTGAGCGAAATACTGATATTCCTTTAGATGAGCGAGTGGTTGCTGTTCGTAAGGTTAATGGTTTCATGGGTGCTATCACTTGGTGTCCTGAACGCAACGATATCATCTATTCGACTACTGGTTCTTTGGATTCGGATTTCGCATTGCTTGCGAAGGAGCATTTGAAGTATTTCACTCCCGCGCATTATTATATGCGTCCTACTACTTGGTTGTTTGAGATTTGTGATGAATCTGATCCTCACATCATTCCTGAAAAGACTGGTGCTTATCTGATTGGTGCGCGTGACATTGAGACTGGTAATTTGCTTTCAGAGGTAACTCTTGATTCTGTTGCCCATGCTCAAGGTTACTTGCGTCCTGATTGGATGGTATGTAATTTTTCAAATGTTGTGAATCAAGTAAAGACTTGTAAGCATGAGGGTTTCGTAGTCTATGGTAAGAATACTAATTTAAAGATTAAGTCTCCTTATTATTTGACTAAGAAGTTGTTCGCACGTTTGAATTCTGCTCGTTTGACTTCTGGTTGGATAGCAGATAACAAGCAGCGTTTGGAAGAGGAATATTTTCCTCTTGCTGACTATATTGCCGAACATCGTGTAGAGTTTGCTGCGTTAGATGAACAGTCTCGTTTGCGCTTTATCGAAGACTTTCTAAGTCGTTGATTTGATTATGAAAAAACCATTTTACTTTTATATCATTTAAGAGTAGAATGGTTATATAAGTGAAGGATATTATAGTGAATAACGAGAAGGTTTGGTTTGTCTCCGACAACCATTTTGGTCATAATAACATTCTGCGATTTTGCCCAAACACTCGTTTTGGCAAGAATGCGGATGAGCATGATCGGATTCAAATCGCAAACTGGCAAAAGCAGGTTGCTCCGAATGATCGCGTCTACATGCTGGGAGATGTTTTCTTCTGTAATGTAGTGCGTGCGCGAGCTATCATGGATCAACTGCCTGGTCAGAAGCATCTGATTTATGGAAACCACGATAAGATGATCAAGAGCAATGCTGATCTGCGTAACAGATTTGTTGCTATTCATGATTATCATGAGTTTACCTATGATGGTACAAAGATCGTTCTGTTTCATTTTCCTCAACTGGAGTGGAACCGAATGCATCACGGTGCTTTTTGTCTGTTTGGTCATGTTCATGGAACAATGGACAATCATTCAGTGGTAACGAATGGTCGCACTATGGATGTTGGTATTGATGGTCGCCCAGATGGTGAAGTTCAGGAAGATGGTCCTATGTCACTGTGGGGTTGGAATCAGATCAAGCGCATTCTGTCCAAGCGTCCTGTACGTGCTCATCACGATAAGATCGGAATGGAATAATAGGTAAGTCGTTAATTTGATTATGAAAAACCCATTTTACTTTAGATTAAAACTAGAGTAGAATGGGTTCTATAAAGTGATTATTGAGGTTTATTAATGAAGCTGAATCATGTACAGGATAATCCCGCTGTTCTTTCCAATGTTGGAGAGATTGGCGAGTTTCGCATTCGTAATTCTGCGAAGGCGTTTAATATTCTTAGTTCAGGTCTTTACGCGAACAAGATTCGCGCAATCATTCGTGAACTGAGCTGTAATGCTGTTGATTCTCATGTTGCTGATGGTAAGGGCAATGTGCCGTTTGATGTTCATCTTCCAAGTCGCCTAGAAATGTGGTTCTCCATTCGTGACTATGGCAGTGGTCTGTCTCATGACCAAGTGACCAACATTTATACTACTTATTTTGAATCGACTAAGACTGATAGCAATGAGTTTATCGGTGCTCTGGGTCTTGGTTCCAAGTCTCCGTTTAGTTACACTGATAATTTTGGTGTGACTGCCATCAAGAATGGTCGCAAGGGAATTTACTCAGCATTTATTAATGATATGGGTATTCCTTCTATTGCTCTTATGATGGAAGAGCAGACTGATGAACCTAATGGTGTTGAAGTTAAGTTTGCGGTTACTGATCCATATGAATGTTCGAAGTGGCGTGAAGAGGCATATATTGTCTATCGCTATTTCAATCTTCTTCCGAATGTTTCTGGTGTCAGCGATTTCAAGATTCTGCCCAGCGATTCTTATTATGAAACCATGAATATCATTCCTGGAGTTCATATTTACAACAGTAATCATCCCTCCAAGAGCGTTGCTGTAATGGGTAATATTGCTTATCCTATTCAGATTCCTGATTCCGTTAAGGAACTTGGAAAGCTGCGCGAGCTTCTTGGTTGCGGTATTGAGATGAATTTTGAGATTGGCGAACTTGATTTTCAGGCAAGCCGTGAAGGTCTTAGCTATGTTTCTCAGACTATTAATTCTATCAAGAACAAGCTAGAAGCACTTGTCGTTCGACTTGCTGATCATATTGCCGAAGAAGCAGATAAGATTGATAATCTTTGGGATCGTGCTTTCTTTCTAGATTCAAAGCTTAACAGTGAAATCTGGCGTGCTGCTGTAGATGAGTATGTGAAAAAGAATCCGATTCCTACTTTTGATAATATAAAGAATAGTTGGAATCGCAAGACTCTGTTTTCTTTCAAGGTTGAAGATCTTGAGAATGACTTCAATATTGTCTTGCGCTGTTTCCGTACGCCTATTGGTTATAAGACAACCTCAGTTATTAATGATGCTTCTCGTTGGACAAATAGACATACTTCGATTCCTGAACGGTATTGGGAAATTCCAGTAGAAAATACCTACCGTTTTGTAATTCAGGATATCAAGAGAGGAACCATCGAGAATTCTCGTTATCATTTTCGACAGGATTCTAATAAGAATCGCGTTAGTCATTGTGTCTTTGTTCTTCTTCAGAAAGATCCTAACAAGCCGATGAAGACCAAGGAGTTTTTTGACGCAATTCATAATCCTCCTGAGCGTAATAAGTTTCTTGCTTCTGCGCTTGAAAAGAAGCCCAAGAAAGATGTTAAGCTTGGTAAGAACGTCAAGACTCTCAGGCTTGACAAGAAATATTGGCGACGCGGCCGCGCGCCGCTGCGGGTGACTTGGAATGATGCTGGAAATATTGAGAACATGGATAAAAGTAAGACTTACTATTATCTGCCTCTTAGCGGATATCAGGTTATGTCCAAGTATGGGTTCTCTAACGCACATGCTCTCTATCCGATGTTTATGCGTTGCGGTATTCCTGCTCTTGATGACATTACTATCTACGGTGTTCGTAAGGGTGATATTGATTTTATCAAGCGACAGAATAATTGGGTGAATATTGAAGATTATCTCAGTAATCTACTTGTTTCTGTTGATGAACGTACTATCAATCATCTAAAGTATGAAATTGCCGAGAATGAAAATTGGTTGTCTTATAAGGATTATAAGACTCGTCTTATCAAAAACAAAAAGAGCCCTTATTTGCTTCACGTAAAGCAAACCGAAAAAGGTAGTCGTACTGCCAGAAATTATTTTGATCTTGATAAAGCCAAGAATCTGTGTGATATCTACGTAAAGGACAATATAAATAGTTACTATTCAAAGTTGAAGAATTTTGTTGATGATTGTGCGACTATCAACAAGCGTTATCCTCTTCTCAAGAATATTAGTGGAGCAGATAACATCGAAGTTGCCGAATATATTAATTTGATTGACAGTGTGAAAGGAGTTTAATTATGTTTCCGTATCTAATTCAGGGTAAGAACATCGTTGTTACCATTGGCAGTAATTGCCATACCATTAACTCGACTCATATCTCTTATGAGAAGATTAAGGAAGCCATCAAGGCTAATGACTGGACTGCTGTTCAGGATTTGATTGAGCCCAAGAAGGTCATTCTCAATTATGGCAGTGGTAACATTGCTATTCAGGGTGACAAGATGTTCTGGAAGGGCACAGAGTTCCACAACAGTCTTGCTGATCGTGTTATTAGCATGTATCAGGAAGGTTTTCCAATCGAACCTATGATTGCTTTCATGGAGAATCTCATGAGCAATCCTAGCAAGCGTGCTGTAGATGAACTTTACGGCTTTCTTGAGAAGGGCAAGCTTCCTATTACGCCAGATGGTCATTTTCTTGCGTACAAGAAGGTTCGCGATGATTACAAGGATTGCCATAGCGGTACTTTTGATAACAGCGTTGGACAGGTTGTGGAAATGGAACGCAATCAGGTTGACGATGATAAGAATCGTACCTGTAGTTCTGGTCTACACTTCTGCTCTCGCGAGTATCTAAACAATTTCGGTGGCGAGCGTATTATGATTCTCAAGATCAATCCTCGCGATGTTGTCAGCATTCCCGCTGATTACAATGACACCAAGGGTCGCTGCTCTCGCTATGAGGTTGTAGATGAGATTGACAAGGAAAAGGCAGACGCAGCATTTAGTCAGACTGTACAGAAGTCTGCTGATCGTGATGTGAGTGTTCGCGGTGAGGATTTTCTGAACAAGCTTGCTGAACTTCTGGCAGAGAAGATTGCTGCCAAGGCGTAAATCACTGATTCCACTATGAAAAACCCATTTTACTTTAGCTTAAAACTAGAGTAGAATGGGTTCTATCAAATGGTTAATGGAGATTATATGAATAAGATTCTACTTGTTGTCGCTCTTGGTGTTATGCTCACTGGCTGTTCAAATGCTGTTATTTCTCAGTACACTTCCATTGGTTCTCCCGCTGATGTTACCTGCTACTCTGGTGGCCAGGTGTTCTATCATGGTCGAAGCACTGGCAAGGTTGCTACAGAGGAACACAGTGATGGTTGGTTCTTTCAAGAAGAGGGTTCTAACAGGATGATTCGTATTTCTGGTTCTTGTGTGATTCGAAATTAAGAGTCATTGGGTAAAACTTGAGTAGAATCAACGACTTACACTCATCATGTAAGTCGTTGATTTCATTGGGATATTCTTATTTGTGTTCTCTTAGTCATAATAGTAAACTATTCTTATAGGTTGGATGAATTAAGGAATTTTGAATATGCCGCGCGGTGTTCCCAAGGCTGGTTTCCGTATGACCAAGAATCGTCGTCTTGGTATTAATAAGAATATCACTGTTACCAAGAAGGTTCTTCCTCTTGCGCCCGTGATTCCTGTCAAGCAGGAAACTGAGGCGGAGATTGAGAAGAAGCTTTCTGAGCGTTTTGGCACTCAGGTCACGATGGTCGAAGCCAGTGTTGCTGGTCGCAACAAGTCGATGATCATTTCTGGTCCCGCTGGTGTTGGCAAGTCTTTCACTGTTGGTGAGATTCTTGACAATGCTTCTAAGACTGTTTATTCGACGATCATCAAGGGTTATGTTCGCCCGACTGGTCTTTACAAGACTCTTTATGAGTTTCGTAACAAGAATTGCGTCGTTGTGTTTGACGATGCTGACTCCATCTTCAATGACGATGTGTCGCTGAATCTTCTTAAGGCTGCGTGTGATACTACGCGCAAGCGTGTTCTTCACTGGTTGACTGAAACCAAGATGGAGGATGAGGATGGTGAGCGTATGCCTCGTTCTTTCGAGTTCGAAGGTTCGATCATCTTCATCACCAACTATGATTTTGATGATATGATTGCTCGCGGCTCCAAGCTTGCTCCTCACTTTGAGGCTCTTGTTTCGCGTTCGCACTATCTTGATCTTGGCATGAAGACTGTCGATGATTACGTCGTGCGTATCAAGCAGGTTGTGCGTGATCATGGTATGCTTCGTAAGGAAGGCTACACTGTGGCTGAAGAGGCTGCTCTTGTTGCCTTTGTAGTTCAGCACAAGAATCAACTGCGTGAGCTTTCGCTGCGCATGGTTCTCAAGCTTGCGAACCTGATGCGTATTGATTCCAAGAATTGGATGACTCTGGCTAAGACGACCTGTATGCGACAGGTTGGAGTTTAATTATGAGGGGTTTCACTATTATTGAAATGCTGATTGTGATTGTTGTTGTATTAACCGTGGGTGCGGTTATTATCACTGGTCATAAAATGAAAGACACTCCTACTAATGATGTGACTTCTAGGGGTTACTATGGCATTGTTGAAACTCGCTGTATCAATGGTTATCAGTTTGTGTTGAGTTACCGTGATATACGACAGGTTATGGATGAGTGTGGTCATGGAGTGAAGTGTCAATAATGAAACTGACCCCGAGAGAAGCAGGAATTCAACGTTGGTTATGTCAGATCTATTTCTGCCGTGGACGTATTGAACGCGATGAAGATTGGCTAAAGTTTCGTGACTTTTGTGTTGAGAACAATTTCGATTGGAGTCCTCTGCCTGGAAAACGCGCAGATGGTCGAAGCGATTGGGATGTTTACGAAGAGGATCTACAGAAATGAACATTGTATTTGGAATTCCGATGGTAAAAAGTGGGTTCCAGTGTTCAAGCTCACGCGAGCGCAGATTGATGAGTATAATGAAATTTCAGAAGGGTGGATTCCATGAAAATTCTTGAAACATATTGGTTTCTCGGAGGCGGCATTGTTCGCGTCCTAACAGACTACGAAGGTATTCAGTATTACATTCGCGGCGTGGGTGATAACATGATTGATGAAAAGGAAGATGCTGAATACATTGCCAACTACGGCAATACCTTTCCAAAGGCAGCGGGAGACGCACTTTTCGGAATGACTGATACTTCGCTGATTGAAAGTGATGAAGATCTTCCAGCACTTCTCAAGCCTCAAGCTGGTTAAATTAGGAGATTATTATGGTTCGTTTTGTTGCTCTGGTTGTCGCTGATAGCGAAGATGAAATCGCGGAACGAGTTGAACTCTATTCCGAAAATCTTCAGGTTGATCCATACTTTCATCCCATGTCTGAGGATGATGTTGCTTCTATGGCAAAGTATTACAACATTGACGTATCCGACCATGACAGCGTACTTGCTCATATCGAAAGCTGGACTGGCTCAGAGGGTGCCTACCTAGATAATGAATATGGATACATGTCTCAGTACAATCCGTTCTCTAAGTGGGATTGGTATGCTGTTGGTGGTCGATGGGCTGATTCTGTTCCCAAGGATCAGTGTCTTGCTGAGGAAGTCACCAACTATTTTACTGAGTATTTGCCGTCTGTAATCGTGGATAACGAAGGGTGGCATGAAGCTAAGGAATTTGGTTGGTTTGGTGCTTCAGAGGGTGCTGAGGATATCGTCAAGCAGAAGCTTGAACAGCATAAGGGTAAGAATGTGTATGTTGTCGATTTCCACATCTGATGAACTGAATGATTATGAGCGCGAGTTTCTCGCGCTCTGTAATCGTCTTATTGAACTTGAGCGTAAGAGCGAAGAGTTGCTGAAGGAATTTGAAGATGCTTAACATTGTTTTTTCCATTGGAAGTCCGTACAAGTCTTTTTGGAAACTTCTGTGGCGAAAGTCTATTCGGATTACTAAGAATAAGACTGTGGAAATGAGCCTAAGTAGAACTCATCAGGTATTGGGTTTTGGTCTAAACATCACACCGCTCATTACATGGCATCCAGGTTTTAGCTTTAGTTTTCAACTACTGACTTTTGAATTTGAATTTATTTTTGTAGATAACTGCCACTTTGTAGAATAAGGAGAGTGTCATTCCTAACTGGTGCTATAATTCGTTGAGTTTGAGTCATGACAACACTGAACTTGTTGATGCTCTTGAACAAGAACTGAACAAGAGTCGTGATGATCAGAAGATTTTTCACTTTCTGCGTCCTCGTCCTCACACCGAGGATAATGATTGGTACGATTGGAACGTGACTCATTGGGGAACCAAGTGGGACGCTTGGTTCCCCAATGTTGAAGATTACAGTAGAGATGATTGTTCACTTTCTCTGAACTTTGATACTGCGTGGAGTCCTCCTATTGCTCTCTACGAATATCTTACTGAAAATGGTTGGAAGATTGAGGCTTACTATCATGAACCTGGAATGTGCTTCTGTGGTAAGTTTGAGAACGGCATTGATGACTGTTATGAATATAATATGACAGAAGAATCTATTAATGATATTCCAGAAGATATTGCGTCTTACGCAAATCTTGAGACTGAACTGGAAGATTTTCTTGCTTTTAAAGAAGAGGAGGAGTAGAATATGAATTGGCCCGAAGCAATAGTAGATATTGTGAAGATTGCTGCTCTGGTGGCATGTATTTGGATATTTTTTAACAGTAGAAGTGATTGGTAAACTCTTAATTGAGGAGTGTAAGATGGCTTACGGTTACAGAGAAGCTTTAGAAGCTGCTGGCGGCAAGATTCTGAATTTTTCCGAATTTGGTTCTTGGCAGGGTGACTGGTATGCTCAGGTAGAGTATAACGGCGAACGTGGTTGGATCAAAGGTTCCTATGGTTCATGCTCTTACTGTGACTCTTTTGAGGCAGAGTTTGGTTACGATTATATAAAAGAAAACGAAGAGCAGTATCAGTCGCATCTGGCTGATTTTGGTCGCTCTTATCTGGAGACAATTCTTCCAGCAAAGCACTATATCGAAATTTTACAGGATGGTTATGATTTCGATGGAACCTCTTCTGAGATCGTCTCTTACATTAAGGCTAATGATTTGGGTAGTATCTAATGAGTGTATATGATATTTTGATTGAACTTGCGAATACTTCTTCTCGGAACGCTAAGATTGCGATTCTTGAAGAGCATAGCTATAATGAAGAATTACAGAATGTTTTCATTGCGGCTCTGAATCCTTTCGTTCTCTATTACATTAAGAAGATTCCGAAGTACAAGCAGACTGCTAAGAGTCCTCAGTCTCTTGAATGGGCATTGGCAGAACTAAATGCTTTGTCCGCTCGCAACGTGACGGGTAATGCTGCTATTGAACATCTTAGCATGATTCTTTCTAATCTTACAAGCGATGATGCGTATGTGATTGAGCGCATTATCGAAAAGGATCTTCGCTGTGGTGTTTCTGAGTCCACAGTCAATACCGTCTTTCCAGATTTGATTCCCAGCTATCCTGTCATGCTTGCCAGCAAGTATGATGAAAAGCTGATTAAGAAATTTGAGTGGCCCGCTGCTGTTCAGACAAAGGCAGATGGTCTTCGTTGTAACGCAATTGTTCAAAAGGGCAAGGTTGAGTTTAGAACCCGTGCTGGCAAGCTGATTAATCTGCTTGGTGAGTTGGAATCTGATTTTCAGCTTCTGAACGGTAAGAACTCTAATCTTGATATGGTGTATGATGGTGAACTTCTTGTGCTTGCCGATGATGGTAAGAGTTTCCTTTCTAGACAGGAAGGCAACGGTATTCTTTCGAAAGCACAAAAAGGAACCATCAGCAAGGATGAAGCAGAGCGTGTAGTGATGAAGGTGTGGGATGCTATTCCATATCCTCATTTCACCAAAGGCTATTCGGACATGGAGTACGTAAATCGTATTACGTTCCTTCTTCCTCTTAACAGTGGATATCTGTCGAAGAAGATTTTCAACATGAAAACCAATGTTGTCAATAGCATTGAGGAAGTACGTGCTCTTTATGATGCTGCTATCAAGCAGGGTGAAGAGGGTGTGATGCTCAAGGATCTTCATGCTCCGTGGGAAAATAAGCGTGTCAAGCATATCGTTAAGTTTAAGGCAGTCGAAGAGGCAGACTTGATTTGTACTGCTTGGACTGCTTCCGAGGATAATAAGTATCATGGTATGCTGGGTTCTATTACTGTTACAGACAAGAGCGGTACTATGGTAACTGACGTTGGTTCTGGTTTCAGTGATGAGCAGCGTAAGAAAATTAAGGCTAAGGATATTGTTGGTAAGATTGTAGCGATTGAGTACAATACCATTATTGGTAACAAGAAAGGTACTCGCTCTCTCTTTCTTCCCATCTTCGTTTCTGTGAGAGAAGATAAGTCAGAGGCAGATGAACTATGAACATGATTAAATTTGATATTAGTGATGGTGACAAAAATGTAGTTGCCTATGTCAATAGGGATTACATCGTTTCGGTTTGTTATGTTGAGGAGCGTCAGTGTACTCATGTGCTCACTACTTTAAATAGCTTTGATGTGGTTGAAAGTCCAGAGTCTATTCTGAGTCGCATGTGACACCAGAAGAATTGCTAGAATACATGAAAGAACACTTTGGCGAGAATCTTGCCTCATATGAGCATGAACCTCGTCGTTTTCTTTATCAGTGTCTTTTGGCATATCGCTCTTTGAAACGCTCTAAAACTAGTTCTTTTGTATATGATTCTGGAGTTTCGCACCCTTGAAATATCGCATTGTTAAAGTAACAAGACCGCTAGAACGTTCTTTTCTGGGAATCTTCTGGTCAAAACCTGATTTTGATGGATGGGATTCCGAAGAAAGAGCAGTCAGTTATATCAAATATCTGATGTCGGACAGAAGGCCAAAGCGTGAAGTTTTGGATAAGATCTGGAAGTCATGATATGAATAACGAATACTATGATCGCAAGGTAGCAAAGGCTGACAAAGATAGCGTTTACATTGTCATAGCTGCTGTTATTTTTGCGGTCTTTTGGATTGGATTTTATTTTGGTGAATGGATAGGGAGTCATATTCTGTGAAAATTGTAGGATGGCTTTGGTTTGTAATCATTCAGATTCTCAGTTTGTGTCTGATGGTTGTTGGTTGGATTGTTCTGATTCCTTTTGTCTTGCTAAAGTCATGGCACACTGGTAACAGTCCTGTCTATAGTGATAGAAATATCACGATGTGGAATTTGTCTATTCTTGACAAGATCTATGGTAATTGGGAAGATGGTGTGGTTCCTCCAGACTGGTATATGACAGGCATCAATACTCTATGGAGAACTTACATGTGGACTGCTTGGAGAAATTCTACGAACAATCTGCGTTGGATTTTTCTGTGGAAGGATGGTCCTTGGTTTCAGTATCGTAATAAAGGTTATTACTTTCAGGCAGGATGGAGGCCCGATACTGGTTGGTATGTCTTGTCAGCGGGTGCTGGAAACGGAACGGTGCTGTAATGATTTCTACACATGAAGCACAACAGTTGTTTCTTGAGCGTAATAATTTGCGTGAAGATCTGACAAAATCCAATATTGCCGTTGGTCGTCTTAAGAAGAGAATTAAAAAGCTTACTCAACAGCGCGATTCTCTTAAAGAACGCAATGAACTTCTTACGGAAACAACTTGATAAAATGGAATTTAAAATGGATCAAATAATTGAACAGTTAAGAGAATATGCTGAACTCGATGACAGAGAATGGGGTAAGATGGCACGGGCATTGATTAATGCTTGGTATTGTCGTTCTTCTATGTCTGATCATTTTGTTGATGCTCTTGAAAATGAAATCAGAGAGGTTCTGAGTGATGTTCAGGCAAATACACAGATTGTTGAAAATGAAGAAGTAGTTACACATACAATAAAGATCAAAGAGCTAGTCTGGTATTGGAGAAAAGATAGAACATGAGAATTATAAAACACGGCACGCCACCTGGAAATATATTGTTCAGAGTCACATGTGATGTGTGTAGCAGTCAATTGGAATTTGCTATCAGTGAGGCGTCAGAAGTAAAACATGACCACACTTTAATGTGGAAAATAGATTGTCCTGTTTGTTACAGACCCGTTTATGCTATCGCGAATGTTGTTTATGATTAATATAATTCTAGTCTATGGTGTTGTCTTTTATCTTGTTATTGGAATGTTTTGTATGCTTGAGCGTGGTGTTGATGAGCCATTGTTGGCAGTCCTGCTGTTTTGGCCTATCTTGTTTATCAGAGCACTTTTTCATGCTTTTCTGTATTCCATTAATTACGATAACTGGTGGAAGCATTGATTATACCTATGCCAAATGAAAAGAGACAAGAACTGTCTGCCAGAATCACATATTATCTTTCTCTAGGCGGATTGTTTAATCCAGAACTCATGGAGCATCAGAAGGTCAGAGATTTGTTGATAGACATTAGGGATTTTTTAGATGAAAGACAGAATTAGAAAACTATACATTCAGACAGCAAATGAGACTGCTGATGGTAAAGAATGGGCAATTGGTGGCATGAACAATGCTGAAAGATTTGCTGAGTTGATTATAGAAGAATCCATTAGGGTTATGGATAAACATGATTATCACGCCGTGTGGTTGGGTGAAAAGATTAAAGAACATTTTGGAGTTGAATGATGAATGAACGAATTGAAGAACTAGCAAAAGAATGTTGGAGTTGGGATCATCTATCATTCAATCATGAAAAGTTCGCTGAGTTGCTTGTGAAAGAATGCGTGAGCGTTATAGACCAGAAAGCACGGTATTATCAGACAATCCTTACGGCAGATGAGCCTTTTAAGATACATTCAATGGCAGCATTGAAAGGTGTAAATGGTGATCTAAAGAGACATTTTGGAGTTGAATGATGCGAGCCTATCTGATTGCCCATAATTATATGGGGTGATCATGGGCACTTATAGTGTGGGCTATTGATAAAACTGGAGGATGGAAGTGAACGAAAGAATTCAAATTCTTGCTGAAGAAGCGGGTCTTTGTTGCGACGGAACTCCCGATGCTTGGGATATGGCTGCTATTGAAAGATTTGCTCAACTGATTGAGCATGATGTTTTGGATCAAATTGTGATCACTAGCAATGCTGCTGGTTCCGTATATATGGTTTCGTTGATGGATGAAGAACATAGAATTTTAAAAATTCTCTGGGAGAAGCCATGAAGATAGAAACCAGAGTCAAACGCATCAGCAAAAAGGAAGTGGTGATGAAAACATACAAATTTGAAATCATAATCGAAGAAGGTTCTGATGAATTCTGGGAAAGCATACAGAACAGAACTGGTTGTGATGAAGTATTGGAAGCAATTACAATATGTTTTGACAATGAAGGCTGGAGTCCAAAAATAAGATTAGTGGAATATAACAATCATGAATGAAAAGATTGATGAACTTATGATACAGGCTGGTGCAAGATTTGAAATGATGAATTGGGTTCATTATGATGATTTTGAATATAAGAAATTCGCTGAATTGATTGTCAAAGAAGCAATAAAAGTCATGAATCATGAATGGTATGAATTGAACGACAAGAAGCATCCAGAGAAAGAATCAGACAGAGACATTGGATTCCGTGTAGGGCAAAAGAGTCAGACTCTATTGCTCATAGGAAAGATCAAGAAACATTTTGGAGTTGAATGATGACTTATATACATGA
>Ga0214192_1001126_pt1 | contig 15211 bp, 16 predicted proteins | sample TroBogEpilimnion_44_FD_153030 | JGI IMG/M metagenome (GOLD analysis project Ga0214192, IMG submission 153030) | Freshwater microbial communities from Trout Bog Lake, WI - 29JUL2008 epilimnion | ecosystem: Environmental > Aquatic > Freshwater > Lake > Epilimnion/Euphotic zone | place: Trout Bog... | reverse complement strand
TTTGCAGTTTTATAAGCATCATCTGTTACATCCATAATCGTTCCTATGTATGTTAAGGTGATAGGCATTTTTACTTTGCCGGTAGACTGACGTAATAGTTTATACTTTACAAAACCATCAAACTCTTTTTGATAACTACTTCTGCCTATACCAACCATTAAAGTATTGGTAATACCAAAATCTAATCCAAAGCGGATAGTTGCAGGGCCATCTAATCCAAACATTTCTTTACCTCCACCACTTAAAGGAGCAAAACGGTGAAGAATTCTTAAATCCATATTTCCTGCTCCTATAGTTTCAATAGAAGGGCCTTGAATAACTCTGGTGCTTTTAAAAGTTGCAGTTGTATAATCGGTAGCAGAAGCAGCCGCTTTTTTATCATTCTCATCCATCATCTTAAATACATCAGTAGTATCGGTTTGAGCATATCCAAAAGACACTAAAGCGATTAAAGAAGATACTAATAATATTCTTTTCATTATATATGTTTTAATTAAAATAGGTTAAATTATTCGTATGTAGAAGTTACTGTAATGTCTTGCTCAGCCGCAATTTTTTGACCAATGTAAAGTCCTTTAATACCATAATCAGCCACTTTAACTTTAAAGTTTGCTTTTGCTATTACTTTACCACCAGCAATTTCTATAGTACCTGTTGTAGTTACTTCTTTAGTTACACCGTGTATAGTAAGGTTACCTTTTACAGTTACTTTATAAACACCGTTTTTGGTAAAATTCACTTCTTTAATATTGGTAACTATACCTTGAAATTTAGCATTAGGAAACTTAGTACTTTCCATGTAATTCTCATTGAAATGATCTTCTAAAAGAGAGTTACTAAATTTAAACCCTTTAATCAGAGCACTGAAAGCAATTTTACCATCGGTAGAGCTAAGTACACTCTGTACTTGATTGTTGGTACAACCAGCTTCTTCGGTAATTGGTTGGAACTTAATTTGAGCAGCGTTTGTTTTATATACTTTTTGAGAGAAAGATGCAAAGCTTATTAAAGCTACGGCAAGAACTAATGATACTTTTTTCATAAATTTAATGTTTAATTTGTTTAATTTTTAATTGAATTAATTATTTGGAGCGCCTTTTAATAACCAGTTTCTGATATTGTTTATTTCACAGTCTGTCAATTTAGGTCCACCTAATGGCATTGGGTGACCAAAACCAATTCCCTCTATATCTTGGAAAGGTAACCCGCCAAAGGTAGCAGGATCATATCCGCCGGTAGTGTCGATATTACTAAAATAAGGACTACCATTAAGCGTATCCCTTGCTGTAAGGTTATAATTAGAAAAATCGTACACAAGTCCTCTTGCAAAATTTGCAGCCGTTGTACTATCTCTATGGCATTTGCCACATTTATTTACCAAAATATGTGATACATTTTTAAAAGTGGCATCATTACTGCAAGATAAATCTTTGTTACTGCAACTAGAGCTTGAAGCCCAGATAATTACCGCAACCATACTAAACATTGCTATTATGTATTTCGAAATTTTCATGTTTTTTGTTTTATAAGTAAATATTAATGGGTGTAATGAAACCATATCCAACTCTTAACAGCAGCAATCTCACAATCGCTCATTTTGATGCCGCCCAACGGCATAGGATGCAATGGAGCAATTCCTTCTATATCCTGAACTATTACACCATAAGAACCTACAATAGGTAAGTTTTGTGTAGGATCTGCAGTGAAATTAAGTACAGAATTTGAATCACTGCTATTGAACATAATTCCTTTACCAAAACGACTAGCAGCAATACTATCACCATGACATTTGTTGCATTCAGCAACCAATACAGCAGAGGCAGTTGCAAAAGTAGAATCGTTTTTGCAAGAAACATCTTTGCTGCTACAACCAGAACCAGCAGCCCAGATAATTATTGCGCAAAATCCTCCAAGAGCAATAAGAAGCTTTGTAATCTTCATGTTTTATCTTTTAAATGATTGAAAACTATTTTTTAATTATAATAGCTTTGTTAATGTTGATGATAGTACCACCACTCAACAAATCTGCATCAGAACCAAAGCAAATCCCCTTTACACTTGTTTTATCTCCAGCTTTTAAGCCTTTAGAAGCTGTTTGAAGTAAACAATTTATCACTGCAGTAGAATCGGTTCCAACTAAAGCAATAGTAGTATCTGATGACACTTCTTTTATAGTTCCAGAAACCTCTACTGCCTTTTCTAAATAAGTAGAATCCCAATGTGCTTTGTTTGCTTTGCAAGAATTTAAAAATTCATCTGAAGTAACAGCGACTGCAGACTTAGAGGCAATATCCAATGGTCTATTGCAAATAACCTTTACATAATAGTATACACCACCTCCAGCTACAACACCAAGCACAATAAGAGCGAGTAATACTTTTTTCCAAGTTTTCATAATTAATGTTTAATCGTTAAGAGAATAAAAAAAGCACTTGGTACAAAATTGATGCCAAGTGCTTTAAAATATTTAATTTAAATAGTTGTTATGCATATTGTTACTATTGAACAGATACAGGGAGTTGAGCAATTTTCTCAATACCATTGTTTACCACTATATAGTAAATACCAGGAGAAACAAATCTTCCTAAATTGAACTTAATATTATTTTCAGCATAAACTGCATCAGTTGTTAAGCTGTTCATTTTCTTTCCTAGGCAATTATACAATTCAATGTTTACTTTTCCATTTTCCAATGCTACATACTGTAGGTTAATAGCTTGACCACCAGTTACTGGATTAGGGAACAATGTTTTCACAAAGCTCTTGGTAGGCTTAACGTTTACTTCTTTAATATCAGAATAAGTTACAGCACCATCCTTGTCTACATCTTTAATTCTATAGTAAGCAGAACTGTTTCCTGTAGTAATTAAATCGTTTACAGAATAGCTAATTAAATGATCTGAAACACCAGCTGCCTTTATTGTACTGATAGTTGAATAAGTTTCGCCATTGAAACTTCTTTCTATATCAAAATGATCGGAATTAGTCTCCGTAGCTGTTTTCCAAGAAACATTTACTTTATTTTCGCCAAGCCATGCTGCATTTACAGTTTCAAAATCTACAGGAGTACCGCTCACTACTTGTGTAGAAACCGATCCAGTAGACCAATAACCATTACCTCCACTTGTACCAGCTACACAAGCTACATTTATTACTGTAGTGGCAGCCGTGTTAGTTGTTGCAGGAGCTGTCCAGGAAAGTCCTGGGTAAGAATATACACCACCAGTTCCAGTATATGGGGAATTATGTGTTGCTTCATTGCTACTTAAACTCATGTTAGCATCAGTTGCTTTAAGAGTACCTGAATTAGCAATTATGTCCAATCCAAAAGCATTGTAAGTGGTTTTAGTACAATTGTAACTTAATGTAATAGGATACGTTTTACCTTTTACAACTTTAGCCGCTATACCTGTAATAGTGATCGTACCTTTTTTGGAACTATGACAAGTACAGCCAGCTGTAGCTTGCCCAGTAATTCCACCACTATAGGTAACTTTTTTAATCCCCGAAGTAGCTAGTATTGTTAACAATGCTAAGCCAGATAATGTAAGTAAACTCTTATTCATATTTATTTATTTGTTGTTTGATTAATACTAAGTTTCATTCTGGATAGCTTTGCTTATTATTAAATTCAACAATGTACTTTATTGAACAGAAACAGGTAATTGTGCTATTTTTTCTATACCATTGTTTACCACTACATAATAAATCCCAGGAGAAACAAAACGTCCTAAATTGAACTTAATATTATTTTCTCCATAAACTGCATCAGTAGTTAAATTATTCATTTTCTTACCAAGACAGTTGTACAATTCAATGTTTACTTTACCATTTTCCAAAGCTACATATTGTAAATTAATTGCTTGTCCACCATTTACAGGATTAGGGAATAATGTTTTGACAAAGCTCTTGGTTGGCTTAACGTTCACCTCTTTTATTTCAGAATAAGTTACAGCCCCATCCTTATCTACTTCTTTAATTCTGTAATATGCAGCATTGTTAGTAGTCGTAATAATATCGTTTACAGAATAACTAATTAAATGATCAGAAACGCCAGCAGCTTTAACTGTGTTAATAGTAGTGTAAGTTTCACCATTGAAACTTCTTTCAACTTCAAAATGATCCGAATTAGTCTCAGTAGCCGTTTTCCAGGAAACATTTACTTTATTATCGCCTAACCATGCTGCATTTACTGTTTCAAATTCAACAGGAGCATTGGTTGTAGCAATAGTATCAGAGAAAGTACCCTTTGCGTCTTTACCAGCACCTGAACTACTTGCTGAAGTAGAACCCAAAGTTGCAAAAGTAAACTTAACTACAGTACCAACAGTTAGCCCCGTTGTATTCCAAGACATACCTGTATACGTGTAGGTGGATGTAGCAGGAGATGTTAATGGAGAACTATGTGTAACCTCGGTTGTACTTCCTGCTCTCATACCTGTCCCAGGAGTTAGCGTTCCTGCGGTTACTTTTATATCCAAACCCCAATAACTCATATTTGTTCCTATAGCATATACTAAGGTAAATGGATAAGTAGCTCCTGCTTTAACATGAGTAGGTAATCCTTTTAAGGTAACTGTACCTGCAGACCCCCCATGACAGCTACAACCTGTACTACTACCGGTAATCCCAGAAGAGTGATCTACTTTTTTTACGCCCGAAGTTGCTAATATGGTTAATAAAGCTAACCCTGTTAATGTAAGTAACCCTTTTCTCATAATTTATTTTTGTTTTAAGATTAAACTTCGTCAAAGTAAAAGTGTCGGAATAAGTTTTAATAAATTCCTACTGACATTTCACATAAAATTAATAATTGACATAGATATGACATTATTAGAAAATGCTGCCTATGACATGATTAAAATCATATTTTTAATACTTTTTTAATTTTAGTTTTCTAAATTACCCTCTTTAAATACAATTTTGACTAAATTGTGTAAAAAATAAAACTTCAATTTTCAAATTTATTTTTTCAAGAAATTCTTCAAGAAAAGAATATTTAAACACATATTACAATAAAATAAATATTTAAACGGTAAAAATAAACCGTAGGCTAATAACTTGTATTTAATTTGGTGGAAATATTAACGAAAACAATTTCGAATAATCATTTTTCAATCAATAATTAAACTTTACTATAGTGTATTCTGAAATAAAATTATCAATTACAATTTATACATTTGACATTATTGTTTCACTGCTTAAATGTTTTTATTATAACAACAGTAAGAAATTTAAACCATGTACCTCAAAAGTAAAAGCATAATTGAATAAAATAAAATCCAAACAACATAAAGTAGATTACAAATGAGATAAAGATAAATTTGGGAAGCAATTAGCAAAATAAGAATGGAACAAAATAATACAGGAACCAGACAAAGTAAAATGCAATTTGGGAAAAGTTAAATAGTGGTGGCTAAATGTAAAGTACTGGTAGTTAAAAGTATAATGGTGGTGCCTATATTTACAATAATGTTTGTACTAAATACAATTATAACTACACCACCGTTATGATTATTATTTATTGAATTCTTTTAATTAATTAAATTAAAAAGATATCGATGATTGTAATTTCAATTTTATATTTGAAGCCTTACAATACGATTGTAAAACGAATATATTCAATAGTTTTATGATGAGTAAAAATAAATTATGAAAAAGTCACTGTTATTGATTAGTTATACTTTAATTACTTGTTATATTTTTTCTCAGTCTGAAAGATCAAATCCATTAATCAATATTGTTAGTAAATCAATAACTACTGTAACTAAAAATACAATCCAGCAAAACTATGGCAGAACCTTAGCTCAATTGTTAAACGATCAACCAGGAATAGTTATCAATGGTGCATACCAGCCAATGGGTAGTCTTGTAAGCATTTATATGGAAGGTACATTGGGAGGTAGAGCATTAATATTAATAAATGGAATTCCAGTGATTGACCCATCTAGTTTACCAGATTATTTCGATATAAATTTTATATCCCTTTATGATATAGAACGAATAGACATTTATCATGGAGCCCAAAGCGCCTCAATGGGTAATGGTGCATTTGCTGGTGCTGTTAATATTATTACTATAAATAAAGATTTTTCTAGCAAAATACAACTTAAAGGAACTATTAATTTAGGGAATGAAAAAACAGCCAATAGTTCGCTACATCTTAATGGCTATAAAAAGAAATGGAAATATGATATTAGTCTTTCCAGTATTAAAACAAAAGGCTTCTCTCAGGCTCATGATAGTACAAGTAAAATGAATTTTGATAAAGATGGATTTAAAGGAGATTTCATAAAATCTAATATAGAACATAAAGCCAATAAATACCTCTCATTTAAAGCAGCCATATTATATAGTAATTATAAAGCTGATTCGGATGTAGACGCCTTTACTGATGCAATAGGATATTTTATAAAAAATAAATACTTAAAAGCAAATTCGGGATTAGAATATTCGAAAAATAATACACTTATTGTTGCAGATTACCAGTTTGAAAGATATACCCATCGGTTTCATTACGATACTGTATACCATGAATATTATCTAGGAATAAGTCATTTTGCTCAATTATATTTTCAAACAAAAATTAATAGCCATTTTAAATTGTTAGCTGGTACAGACTGTAGGTACAATCATATGGAAAATGATTTCTATGACACTGTTTCGGTACAGCAACATTTCTACCCTTCAACATCAGTTTCAAGTCTTTATTCAAAGCTTTCTTATGCAACTTCAGACAGTATTTTAGCTATAGATTTTGCTGCCCGACTAACCAATCATAATGCATTTGGCAACATCTTTAGTTATTCAATTAGTAGTAATTACTCTATTGCAAAACACACCGAATTATTTGCATCTGTTACTACCGGATTTAAAACTGCTTGTTTGTATCAGCTTTATAACAATTATGGCTCTGCTAACAACAGTCTTAGTCCAGAGAAAACAATTGATTTTCATGTTGGTATTTGCTATAAAAACAATTATATTACTCAGCAGCTAAATATGTACTATAATTCTTTAACCAACTTAATATATTGGGATAACAATATAGGAGCTTATGATAATATAAATAGCCAAAAGACTTGGGGACTTCAATATGAATTAAACTGGAAACTAGACACCACATTTAACATAACTACTAACTACTCTTTTACAGGTGGTTCTGAATATGGTGTTAGTCGTCAGAATTATTCAGATTTTGTTACTTACCCTTATTTATTCAGACGTCCCAAACATGTTTTAAATGCTGGACTACACTACCATTCAAAAAAAGTTAATGCAGGCATCACAGGAAGATTTATTGGTAACAACTATGATATAAATCCAGGCAATAGTGACTATGTAATCCCATCTTTTTTTGTAATGAATTCTTACTCTACTTATAAAGTTAATAGTAGTTGTTCTATCTATATTAACATCCAGAATTTGTTGAACAATAATTTTTACGATGTTAAAGGATTCAATTCCACCCCATTCATTTTCAATACAGGCATTAGTTTTCAATTATAGTACACAATACCACTGTATTAATCCTCATAAACATATTGAACTTATTGAACCACTTGAACGTATTGAACCTATATTTGTAACCCAAACCAAGCAACAGATAAATTATGGAAATACTACACGTAAGCGCAGAATGTTATCCGGTAGCAAAAGCAGGTGGACTAGGCGATGTGGTGGGTGCTTTACCAAAATATCAGAACAAAGCAGGGAATATTGCTAAGGTGGTAATGCCCATGCACCGCACTCCTTTTTTATATAACAACGAATTTGTAGTTGACTATAAAGGCACCATACAATTTGGTTCTTCAAGATTGAATTTTACCATCATAAAAGAGAAAACAAATAAGCTTGGTTTCGATTTATACCTGGTAGATATTAATGGTCTTACCGACCGTACAAAAGTATATGGCTACAGCGATGACAGTGATAGGTTTATAGCTTTTCAAACTGCTGTTGCTACCTGGCTGAATAGCTGGGAACACAATCCCGATATTGTGCATTGCCACGATCATCATACCGGACTCCTACCCTTCATGATGAAGTACTGCTATACTTTTCAGAAAAAGTTACAGTCTATTAAAACTATTTTCACTATTCATAACGGAGAATACCAAGGCTGGATGGATTTTGGTAAGAGCATATTAATACCACATTGGGACGATTGGAAAAGAGGACAATTGGAATGGGCAGGCAAGATAAATCCAATGGCAAGCGCTATTAAATGTTGCAATAGTGTAACTACGGTAAGCAATAGTTATCTGGGCGAATTAAGACATAGCTGCAATGGATTAGAACCATTATTTGAATACGAAAAAGGCAAGTGCTTTGGTATATTGAATGGTATAGATAATGAAGTATGGGATCCGTCCACCGACCCAAGAATAAACCATCATTTTTCTGCAGAGGATATGGCAGGAAAAGCACTGAATAAAAAAGAGCTTTGTCAGCAGTTTGGATTAGCAGAGAACTTACCATTAATTATATTTATTGGCAGACTGGTAGGCGAGAAAGCTGCCGATCTTTTACCCGATGCCATACTCACTACTTTGTACAATCAGTATGGCAAACAGAACTTTCTGATACTGGGTAGCGGCGACCCGAATGTGGAGTGGAGGCTAACAGAAATTAATCATCAGTTTAGAGGATATTATCACTGCGAATTGGGCTACAATGAAAACCTTGCACATAAGATGTATGCAGGTGCCGATTTCCTGCTGATGCCTAGCAGAGTAGAGCCTTGCGGACTAAACCAGATGTATGCAATGCGGTATGGTACCGTGCCTGTAGTTCGCAATACCGGAGGCTTACATGATACCGTTTACGACATGGGCGACTGGCAAGGTTTTGGAATACGTTTCAACAACGCATCTGTAAGCGATATACACTACAGTATTGGCAGAGCAGTAAGTGTATATAAAGATAAAACACATTTAGACTGGATGCGCCACCACATGATGACAATAGATCATAGCTGGGAAACTACTGTAAATGATTATCAGAGGATTTATGAAAGATAGAATTTAGGTTAACTAATTATAGTGCCCATATAGAGAATGAACTATAATTCGATTGTTTTCAACTTTATAAACGATTCGGTGCTCTAAATTAATTCTTCGGGACCAGTATCCTGAGTAATTGGATTTAAGTTGCTCAGGTTGACCAATGCCTTCTGTAGGAGTTTTACAGCAACTTTCTAATAAATTATAAATCTTCTTTATAGTCTTTAAATCATTCTTAATCCACCATCCTAAATCGACCCATGCTTTAGGCATAAGCAATAACTCATACATGTAACATTTGCTTAAGATCAACCAAACTTAAAGGGGTAGGTTTAACCTTACCATTTTCATATTGCTCGATACTGTTGCAAATAGATTGATTTACAATTTCGTTTGGTTGAATTGCAACTACTTTTCGAACATAGGGTATACTCTTAAAAAGTTCTTCTGCTACAGACACTTTATCTTCTTCAATTTCCAATATGTATTTCATAGCTTTATTTTACTCAAATATAGTGTAATACAAATCATTCAAAATTAAATTTCAAATCAGCATATTGTAATGAACAATTAGTGCTTAAAAATTGCATTGTTTTTATTTATAATTTTTAATTCATAATTCATAATTATTTGTATTCTCCTATCTCCTACCTACTGCTATTCAAAATTTTGTTGTTCATTCCGAATATTCCTCCTATTATTGAATCCTGAATAAATGAATTACTATGTCACTATTTCGAAAGAAATCTATTGATAATATTATAGCTGAGGCAGAAGCAGGATTAAGCGATGCACACACGCATAGCCTTAATAAAGTGCTGGGTGTAAAGGATTTAACCTTTATGGGAATAGCTGCTGTAATAGGTGCAGGAATATTTTCTACCATCGGTACAGCTGCTTTTGATGGAGGTCCTGGAGTAATATTTCTTTTTCTTATCACTGCGGTCACCTGTGGTTTTACTGCACTTTGTTATGCAGAATTTGCTAGCAGGGTTCCTGTATCGGGAAGCGCATATACATACTCTTATGTAACCTTTGGCGAAGTAATTGCCTGGATTATAGGATGGGCATTAATACTGGAATATTCTATAGGTAACGTAGTAGTAGGAATCTCCTGGAGTGCATACTGCAACAACATTCTGCAGAATATGCATATCATTCTGCCCGACTGGTTAACTATAGGATATCAGACTGCTAAGATGGCCTATACAGAAGCCCTTTCAAAGCATCAAGACTTAACAAAACTGGTTTACACAAATGCCCCTACTGTTATGGGGATTAAGTTTATCATCAATTTACCAGCCTTTATTATTGTAGCATTAATTACCATGCTGGCCTATGTGGGCATCAGTGAAAGTAAGAAGAGTGCCAACTTTATGGTAGGCTTAAAAATTGTGGTATTAATCTTTATTGCCATCATTGGTTTCTGGTATATTTTCACCAATAATACTACTTCCAACTGGACACCATTTTTGCCAAAGGGCATGACAGGAGTATTGAAAGGAGTATCTGCTGTATTCTTTGCCTATATTGGTTTTGATGCAATTTCAACCACTGCCGAAGAATGCTCGAATCCTCAGAGAGATTTACCAAGAGGAATGATTTATTCTTTACTGATCTGTACTGTTATATACGTAGTTACTACACTGGTAATTACCGGTATGGTAAACTATCTGGAGTTCGAAGGAGTAGCAGATCCTTTAGCTTATGTGTTCGATAAAATACACATGCCTAAAATAGGTTTCATCATCTCGGTAAGTGCAGTTGTAGCCTCTACAAGTGTACTGCTGGTATTCCAGATTGGTCAGCCTAGAATATGGATGAGCATGGGCCGCGATGGACTACTACCTAAACGTTTTGCTAAAGTCCATCCTAAATATAAAACACCTGCATTCGCAACTATCATGACTGGATTATTAGTTGGAATTCCAGTATTAGTGGTAGACGATAAACTAATGACCGATCTTACCAGCATTGGTACTTTATTCGCGTTTGTATTAGTATGTGGCGGCGTATTATACTTACCTAAAATAGCCAAACAGGAAGGCAAGTTTTCTATTCCTTACATCAATGGCAGATGGATAATAACTGCATTGGAAATTATCATGTTGTACGCATTCAGAGAAAGAATATTATCAGCCACCAGCAACTATACAACGGAAGGTTATCAGGAAATATTATTCCTAATATTCATTGCAGCTTCTATTGTTATTACCTTATACACTTTCATTCGTCAGCTATCCTTAATACCTATAGTAGGTGTACTTTGCTGTTTATATCTAATGATTGAAATTCCTTCCAAGAGTTGGATGGTTTTCTTTATGTGGATGGCTATAGGATTATTTATCTACTTTGTTTATGGCAGAAGACGCAGTAAGCTGCATGGTGTAGCATAAGTTATATGAGAAAGATTATCATAACACAAATCATTTTAAATATTGTTTTTGTAATCTTTACTATTCCATTTATTGCAGGTAAAATGCTGGGAATAAAATATAACTTCGACGACCCATCTTCTACTTCAAAGTCTATTGATTGTAGTAATACTTTGTATGAATTTATTAATCATTTCAGTCTACTAATTGGTTTAATAATTACCATCAATATAGTACTATCCATTTTGATTCTCAAAAAGAGTAAATAATGTTTATTTACTTTCTAATGACAGTCTTCACTTATATTATGACATGATTCATAATCTTTATTAATGCGCTTCTTTTCATTTGCATTAAATAATGATCATGGAGGATATAAAAGATAGACAAGACTTAATAATTATAGTAGACACCTTTTACAATACCGTAAAAACAGACGAAACTTTAGGCTATATTTTTGATGATATAATGCATGTAAACTGGGTCACACATCTTCCTAAGATGTATGACTTCTGGGAGAACATTTTATTCCAGTCAGGCAGCTATAGTGGCCGTCCTTTTCCAGTACATCTTCAGGTAAATGAAAAACAAAAGCTTGGAGATACTGAATTTAATCGCTGGATAAAAGTATTTATAGATACTGTTAACAGCTTATACGAAGGACCAAATGCTACTACCTTAAAGCAGAAGGCTATGAACTTGCAGGTGATATGGAAAACTAAATTTAATTACATAAACAACCCCGAAAATTGACGTATAATTTAATGCGGTAAGAACATTCAATTTATTAATTGAATTAAACATTAAACCACTTAAACGTTGCTGTATATATTTGCAACCTGAAAATGCAATTATGACACCATCACAGAACGGTTATTTTTTTCCTGCCGAATGGAATCCACATAAGGCTACCTGGCTTAGCTGGCCGCATAAAGAAGAAAGCTGGCCTGGTAAAATAGACAGTATTTATACTCCTTATGCTACGTTTATAAAGACCGTTGCAGAAGGGGAAGATGTTTGTATAAATGTTTTGGATACTGCTATGCAGAATGTGGCTGCACATCATTTATTAATGGTGGGCGCCAATATGGATCGTATTCATTTTTATCTGCATCCTACCAATGATGCATGGTGCCGAGATCATGGTCCTGCTTTTCTGATTAATCCAGGAAGCGAAGTTCCTAAAATGATTGTTGACTGGGGCTATAATGCCTGGGGAAACAAGTACCCTCCTTTCGACATGGATGATGTTATCCCTACATTAATTGCTAAGAAATTAAATATACCGGTAGTTCATCCAGGTATTGTAATGGAAGGGGGCTCGGTAGAGTTTAATGGCAATGGAACCATCCTTACTTCTACAGCATGTCTGTTGAATCCTAACCGCAACCCTCATTTAAATCAGGGACAGATAGAACAATATCTGTACGATTATTATGGGGCTAAACAAGTACTTTGGGTAGATGAAGGAATTGTGGGCGATGATACTGATGGGCATATAGATGATACAGTTCGTTTTGTAAACGAAGATACGGTGGTAACGGTAGTAGAAACTAATACACAAGATGAAAACTACAACTTACTTCAACATAATCTAAAGCAGTTGAAACAAATGAGATTGCTGAATGGCAAACAGTTAAATATTGTAGAACTACCAATGCCATCACCTGTTATCTGGGAAGAGCAAAGACTACCTGCTTCTTATGCTAATTTTTATATATCCAATGCTGCTGTTATTGTGCCAACATACAGAGATAAAAATGATGAGGTAGCCTTATCTATTTTATCTTCTTTATTTAAAGATAGAAAGGTAGTAGGAATAGATTCTACAGATGTTATCTGGGGCTTAGGAAGCTGGCATTGCCTTAGTCAGCAGGAGCCTTTAGTGTAATAATACTTGGTAACAGGTTGCTGGTTACTTGTTTCAAGTTTAGGATTCTTAAATCGAATAACAGGTAACTGGAAACCAGTAACTTGTAACTATAAAATTGAATAACATGATTTCTTCTTCTGTAATAGCTGGCTGTATGAGATGGGGCACCTGGGGTGCTAAGTTTTCTACCCAGGAATATAGTACACTTATCCAACAATGTATTGAAAATGGTATTACTACTTTTGACCATGCTGACATCTATGGGCATTATACTACAGAAGCAGAATTTGGAAAGGCAATAGCATTGAATAAAGGCATCAGAAAGAACATTCAATTAATAACTAAATGTGGCATAAATTTAGTAACCGAAAACAGACCTCAGCATACCATTAAATCTTACAATACTTCTGCAAAACATATAATTAGTTCAGTTGAACAATCGTTGAAGAATTTATGTACAGACTATTTAGATTGTTTGCTAATACATAGACCCGATCCTTTGTTGAATGCTGCAGAAGTTGCAGACACTATTGATACATTAATTCAATCGGGTAAAGTGCTGGAGTTTGGTCTATCTAACTTTCTGCCACATCAGTCAGCACTATTGCAACAGCATATTAAATTATCATATAATCAGATTGAGCTATCACTTACCCATACTGATTCCCTATTGGATGGCACACTGGAATATGCCATGCAACATGGAACTAGCATTATGATCTGGTCGCCATTGGGACAGGGTATTTTCGCAGGCGATCATCCTAAGAAAGAAGCATTATTAAACCTCTTTAATCAGCTTTCTGAAAAGTACAATTGCCAACCTTCACAGATTCCTAACGCTTGGTTAAATCAATTACCCTGTAAACCAATTCCTGTAATTGGAAGTACACAATTAAACAGAATAGTGCAGGCCAAAGAAGCTTTGAATATTGTTATGGAAAGGGAAGATTGGTATCGATTACTGGAAGTTGCAATAGGAAAAGAAGTAGCTTAACCGAGTAGTCATTCTGTCAGAATATATCTATTTAAAGAAGTTAACCGTACAACCATTTCTTTTTAATCCTTGAAATGATTTTCCACCGATTATCCTTTTATACTGACAAAAGAAACTGACAAAATGCCATATTCTGATTTGTTGCACTTACTTTGCAGGAAATTCCGACATTAATAAATAATAATAAATTAAACAAAACAGTATGAGTACTAAAAATTTAACCTTGATTGGTATCCTTGCCTTTATCCTTTTATTAGGTGGTTGCGGATGTAACGGATACAATAGCTTAGTAAAGCTTGATGAGGGCGTAGGTAATGCTTGGGCTAACGTTCAAAGCGATTATCAACGTCGTGCCGATCTTATTCCGAACTTAGTGAATACCGTAAAAGGTGAAGCAAACTTCGAAAAATCTACTTTAACCGATGTTATTGCAGCAAGAGCATCTGCAACTCAAATTAAAATAGATCCTAAAGATCTTACTCCAGAGAAATTACAACAATTTCAACAAGCACAGGGACAAGTTTCTCAGGCTTTAGGAAGATTAATGATGGTGAGTGAAAAATACCCTGAGCTTCGAGCCAACGATGCATTCAGAGGTTTACAAGCTCAACTGGAAGGTACTGAAAACAGAATTAAAGTGTCCCGTAACGACTTCAATACTGCTGTAAAGGATTATAACATTTCTGCAAGAACATTCCCTAACAACATTTTTGCTGGTATGTTTGGTTTTAAGGCTAAAGAACCTTTCAAAGCGGAAGCAGGAAGCGACAAAGCTCCTGAAGTAAAATTCTAATAAACATCTTATAACAGTTTATCTATGTTTTCTATCTTTAAGAAGAAGCCGCAGGATTTCTTTTCTCAAAAAGAAAAGGATCAGATAACAGAAGCCATCAAAATTGCTGAAACAAAAACAAGTGGAGAGATTCGTGTATTTATAGAAAGTAAATGCAAATACCCCGATGCT
>Ga0214192_1001123_pt1 | contig 15224 bp, 14 predicted proteins | sample TroBogEpilimnion_44_FD_153030 | JGI IMG/M metagenome (GOLD analysis project Ga0214192, IMG submission 153030) | Freshwater microbial communities from Trout Bog Lake, WI - 29JUL2008 epilimnion | ecosystem: Environmental > Aquatic > Freshwater > Lake > Epilimnion/Euphotic zone | place: Trout Bog... | reverse complement strand
ACCAAAATAAGTGCATCCCTAAAAATAAAGGAGTACCACAAAACTCAGAAGCAAAATCTGCGGTTTTTTGAAATAATTGATCTATTTTATTCGCGCTCATTACGATCTTTCAAGACCTCGACATCCAATTTAATCAATTGTTGGTTTTCCAAAATAATGTCCATTTTATTTATTAGACCAGTTTTGCCATTGTTAAACAAAGCGTATTCAATTCTCTTAAGTCTGGCATCCATGTTGTGAGCATGTTTTGCGAACCAACCAAGTGAACCCAATACCATTGCTCCAACCGCCATGTAGTAATAGATAGCTCCGGAAAAATTAGCTTGATTAAGCAAGCCATCACTTACTGTTGCCTTGAGCATGGTTGCGCCTTTCGGTTATGTATTACGCTTTAGCCGCGTTTAAGAGTGTCGCAATATCCTGAGCCGTCAGCCCCAATGCCTCTAACTTCGCATTAGTAGCCGCCAACTGCGCCGTGAAATTAGCCTGAGCCGTAGCCTCTGCCTGTATTCTGCTCAACCCTTGCGACCGACTCTGCGCTCTGCTCATTAGTTACCTGCCTGTGGTGTAGAAGAGTTGGATGGGAGTGTGTTACTTACATTCCGCGCTATTGGGGATAGATGAAATGCCCTGATCGTTTTGGTAGATAAGGGTTGTTTTATCGCAAAATTTAGAAACATTGTTTTGCAAGTAAACTATCCCCTTTTTAGGGTCTGTTAATGCAGGTTTGTTGTTTTGGTGACAAGTCAATGCCACAACAAAAACTACAACCGCCACAATCATAAAAACGAAGAGTAAGAAAATAATACCTTCGTCATCCCCACCGCCACCTGTTCTTCTCATGCCCTCACCTTACACCCTATTAAGCAGTTGGCGCAGAGTTGGCTGCAAGTGTGGCTTCGTAGGCTTGTAGGGCTACCTGAGCCGCCTGCTGGGCATCATAGGCGGACTTGAGCATTGAAGTAAATTCCCCATCGCCATTGTCAATAATTGCGACAACAGTTATAGAACCATCTGGTTGAGGAATATCTTGATAAGTAATAGTATCCATTACAACTCCGCACTAAAGCCAAAGTAAGATGATGTTGAATTGTTTGAAACAAAATGGTAAGGCCGCCATTGGGTAAGCCCACTACTTGTTGCTATAACTGACCCGATGTCTAATGTATTCAATGAATTTAATACAAAAGTGGCAGAAATAAGATTTGCACCATCATAAACTCCTAGGTTTGAAGAAGTGTCTAACGATGCTGGCGCGGTTCTCATTGTTACTGGGAGTTTGATATATCCATTTACCGCGGTGGTGGAAAAAGCAATACCGCTTCCAAAAAGTGAATAAGTCGTTTGAGCAGTTTGTCGGTAGTAGTACCTCTGGCAGAGGGCCAACTCTCCCCCGATACTTCCACCAGCGCGAGAGAAGGTGGTAGCGGTAGAGCCAAGTTCTAGTTGTACGCCAGTGATTTCAAAGTAGTCGTTGGCTCCTGCGGTGCCTGTTGGGGTGTATGTAAAAGTAAAAGCAACTTCTGTAGCAGATGAAGGAACTGTGCCTGTAACAGTAAATCGTTGCCAGCCATTCATAATTCCACCAGTACCATTAGTAATAAGAGTAAAAGTGTTTGAATTGACAGCAGTAGCACCAGTCAAACCAGTAGCATTTGATTGGTCAGTTCCAGTTCCATAAATAATCTGAGCAAACAATCCAGCGCCAGATGAAGAAAAGTTAGCGCCAGCGCGAGCATAGAAAGAAAGAGTTACGGGTTGTCCTGCAAAACGCAAACTATCTTTAGTTTCTAAAGCATAAGCCAAGAACATTCCCGATGTTCCTGTATCAGTAGCAGTTCTTTGAATCCGCGCATTGTATTGAAAGCCTGTAAGACTTGGGGATTGTTGGCTTGCTGAAATGTTTGTATTGAAACCGCCTCTATAATATTGCCAACGGTCAGCGCAGTAGGCAGAAATGTTTGAATTTGGATTGCTAAAACTTGTACCGCGCTGCCAGATGTCCATTCCACCGTTGATGACGGCGTTTTTACCAGCAAAAGCAGACCAGTTAATTTTGTTGGTCGAGTCGGTCAGGTCTTTGTTGGTGAGGGTTTGAGTATCAGTTGTGCCAACAATAGTTCCAGCTACTCCATGAACTGCGCTAGAAGCGTTTACATGGGTGTTTGCTTCCGAAAAATCAATTGCGGTAGGGACTGGATAAATTACCGCACCAGAGTTGTGAGATGCTGCGGTTGTATTGTCATAACCGCGAGTAACGAAAGTAAGGGTTGTTCCAGAAAGGGTAGCAAGGCACTTTTCTTCACCAGCTAGTCCGGGATCAATGACAACGGAAAATTGCCCAGAGGTAAGCCAGTTAGTTGCGGAAGCAATTGTTACGCTGGTGGATACATTCGTAATCGAACTTGTAATAGTGGTGGGGGTTGCCGCACCCGTGTAGACTCTTGCACCCATTATTAACCCGCTATCTCTTTAAGTTGAGCAAAGAATGTTCCTTCTGTTTCCCCGTGAATATTCACTATTTCAGGCAACCATTGGTAGTCATAGAGTACCACTTGGTAGGTTTCAAATCCCATTTGGAAAGTAAAGACCTTCTGTGATTGCCATAGGTCATAAAGGTGAGTGAGTTCATCTGGAACTTTAACTGCCCAATCTTTATCGCCAACCGTAATTGTTGAAAAGAGCATAATCGGAACATTCCATTGAGCCGTTCTAATCGGAATAGGCATGGAGCGCAAAATCCAACGAGTCAAGATAGGACTATTTGTGCCATCGGAATTAAGGGTAAGAACTATCTGAAAGTTCTCACCTATAAGCTGACCAGCGGGGAAAGCATAGGCAGGAGATACACTTCCCGCTACATTTGAAGTTCCAATAGTTGTGGCATTTGTAGCCGCCGCATATTGATCGGAAGTATCGGCAATAATGCCTACTTGAATTGAGCCTTTAAGTGGCTCATGTTTAATGTCCACATACATAGCAACTTTAGGGTCTGAAAGACCGTAGGAAATAACTCCGCTGACGAAAGTTCCAGAAGCAACTGGGGTGCTAGTTTCCCCGACCAATCCATAGCCATCAACGGTGAAATACCTTTTGTTATTAAAGGTAATAACCGAGCGAACCGCGCCTTGAGAATAGGCTTGAAGGTCGGCTGCGTAGGCTGGAACTAGAGTGTTGGTAAAGGTGGTCAAATCCATGCGACCCAAGAAAGAGTTATTGCCATCGTAGTTGGACAAGCCATACCAGACAAAGCGAGATTGTGGCTCAAAGCAATAAACGGGTTGGCTAGTTGTGATGATTCCACCCAAAGTCAGCGAGCCATCTGAATTGACTTGGCAAAAACGAACGCCCTTATCGGTTCCAATAAGAACATAACCAAGATAGGAAGCAATCGAACGAACGATTTCTCCATCTGGTAATTCAGCCGCAACGGTAGGAACTGCAAGTGCGGTTCCATCAGAAAGGATTGCGGTTCGATAAATAATGGATTTAGTTCCAGCGTATCCAGCCGCATAAATCTGGCTAAGACCACCGCAAATATCTACCCAAGTAAAGTTGCGAGCCGAAAGGTCAAGGAGTGCAGTAGGCAATGCTCCGCTAGAAAGAACATTGTAAAGTTTGCCACCACCAGCCGCCATAAGGCGTGACTTGGTATAGCGAACCAAGGTAACAGTTCCGGTTGCGAAAGAAGAAACAGATGCTCCGCCGAGTGTTCCAGAGTAAATGCCGTTTGAACTATTCGCCGTATAAATGGTTGCGCCATCAGAAGCCATAGATACTGGTGAGCCAGTCATGCCAGTCACGCTGGTAAATGTGGACATATCTGAGGTGTATTTAAGAGCGGTTCCATCAATGATGTACACATTGGTTCCCGTGTTTAAGCAAGCAAGCCCAGTATTTGCCGAAGTATAAACGCGAGATGTGTCATTAAGAAGGGAAAGTTGCCAAGGATTCCAAGGGTTAATTCCTATTGAATCGTTATAGCGATTGAGTAGTGATGTAGCACGATCAAGGTAGGTCTGACCTTCTCCACCCAACCATGTATCTTGACTTCTGCGCCATAGTTGTTCGGGGGAGATAGATTGCTCTCCAGGGGTATTAGAGTTATCGGCTTGGTTACGAACAAGCGGCAATGTTTCGCGCTTGAATTTTGCTCCCCATACTCCGATTGAATCTTTGTCCCATTGGAGCATGTAAGGGTGACCATCAAGTGCTACGGGATAAGGCCAAGGAACATTGGAAGAAGTAGAACTTCCAGAGTAAAAAGGAACCGCTGGTCTAAAAGGTGTGTCATAGGAAAGCGATGGCGAAATTGTCATACTTAACTCCTATAACTTGGGTACAAGGCTTCCAATTTTGCGGCTTCTGCTGCGATACGGCGAGCGCGTAATTGCTGAAGTCCATTAGAAGATTGCATGATTGCTCCTGCTGGAACTTCACTTCCTCTGCGAGTATCGCCCTGTGCTTCGGTAAAGTCGCGCTTAATTTCGCGCCCTTCCATCAAGCGAATTGCAGCTCCAAGTGGAGGAATATCAAAAGCCGTATTTTGCAATCCAGTAGAAGCGACATTGGCATAGGTGGTAGTTGGCATTGTGAGGTTTGCCTTGTAAACAACTCGAACGCCAAAACCTGCATAACCAGGAGAAAATAATTGAAGTGAGATTCCAGATGGGAATTGTGCCGTATCTGCATTGCGGTTCAAACGCCACTTGGTATTGGAAATGCGTGGGTTGTCGTGGGCAGGTCCAGGAGTCAAATACTTAACTTCATAAATGGAAATCAATTGATCGGCAATAGGGCTAAGGTCGTAACCCGTTAGAATCGGATTGTAAGTGAAATCGTAAGTTTGGATTCCATAAAGACCATTGGTGGGAGATGACAAATCATTTATCTCATTGCCTAATTGATTGAGAATGTCGTTGCCCGTAAAGCGTGGGGCAACACGAACAAGAGTTCCAATAGCCGCATTAGCATCGGTTGAACCTTCTTCTCCAGCCAATACGCTGGCAGTTGAACCTGAAATAGACCAGACATAAAAAGTATTGGTTCCAATAGAAAGGCGCGTACCGGAGCGGATACCATCAGTAGATTGAGCAAATGTAAGGGTTCCGCTACCTGCGGTATAAGCAAGAGCAAGTTGATTACGATTTTCAACATAACCACTCATTAAATAAGAACGAGTCTGGTCAATCCAATTTTGAACAGTTGTCATAGATTTACCGCCGTTGTGTTAGGGTCATAAATGGATTTGCCTGTTACATGTTCAATTGCTTCTACTGCGGCTTCAATTTTCTTAGTTTGTCCTTCTAGGACTTGACCTGATTCAATCTCAAAACGGGTTGTGGCTCCAGCTTCAATACGGGCGGCTCCATCAATTCCCTTGGGTTGATATCCTTGCTGACGAAGGCGTTTGTAGGCTGGCATATCTTTTTGCCAGCGTTCTTCACGATCATTAACTGCCTTTACGCTATCTTTCAAATCTCCAAAACCGAGCATGGGAAAACCTTCGCGGTGTGGAAGTTCATCTTTGGTAAGTGGTTTATAGCAATTCTTACACATCCAGCCATCTTTGGATGAAAACTTAAAATTGGAATGAGCGCAAACTGTGGTTTCAGTTTTCAACTTATGTACGCTCCGTAACCAGCGTTTGTCAGAATTTGAACTTCGCTGTCACTAATTGTATAGGAGTGACCGCCATAATAAACGGCTTTAACGCCAGGGCTACTTGAGGCAATAGAGCCATTTGCGTTGTAATAAGTTTGGGCTACCCAAAGTGGAGGTTGGGTTTCAGATACAACATTGTTGGTATCTATCCACACATTATTGCCTTTAGGAATCGAAGGCGTGAAATAAGCAAAAGGTCGCTTTTGAAACTCTGGGGTGTTATCCGTAATAACGGGAACAAAGGTTCTCGCTGGGGGAGTAAAAGTTGCCATTTGTCACGCTCCTAAAGTAGAACGGGGAGCCACCCGAGAAAGGTTAAGCGGGTGACTCCCCTAAGTTACTTACTGTCCGATTGAAGAACCAGATTCAATGCGGAACAAAGCAGCTTGACGGAATGGAGCATACCCGACAAAGTGCTTCCAGCCAACTCCAGTAAAGCGGCGGAGTGTGTCAATGACGGGAATATCAACCAAAATTGGTTGGATTCCATAACCGCCACCTGTTGAGAAAGCCTTAGCGAGAGCCTGACGACCCAAGACCAAGGTTCCGTACACATCTACTGCATTTACAACGAGTGTCAATGAAGTACCAGCGTTCACATTTGACAATCCAAGAACCGAAACTGTCAAAGTTGTGGTTGTTGGAACTGTTACAACTGTGAACTGAGCGTTAAAGCCAAGTTGTGAAGTTGAACCAGTACCAGATGTAGCGGTAGCACCTGAGATTGTCAAAGTGTCACCAACTGCAAGACCGTGTGCACCAGATGTGGTGATTGTAGCCACATTTGAAGTAACAGCAATCGTTGAGATTGTGTATGAGTTTGTTCCACCGTCAGAGAAGAATGGTGCGCGTGGTGTTTCCATGAACTGTACGCCCTGGAAGTTACCAATTACGCCATTGTAGATACCTGATGGGTCGGAATAAACATGTGGGTCAGACCAGTTAGTTCCACCTGTTGCGCCACGAAAATCGTAGGAAACATCTGGGTGGATAAGACCCTTATACATGCCGTTGAATGTTGCGACATTCTGCTTACGCAACTTAGCAACTGCGTTACGGACATCTGAACCTACAAGAGTATTTGTCTTAGCAAGAGATGTACGACCTGCAACTGCGCCTGAGTAGGCAACCTGAGTACCTGTACCAGCAGCAGTACGAGCGATGCCGTCTGTTGAGATACCAGCGTTCCAACCAACAACCTGTGCGGCGATTGGGTTTACTTCCATAAACGCGGTAGCACCGAGCTTGGCAGTAAGTTGGATTGCATTACCGTATTCAAGAGGAGTAACGGTGATGTATGAGTCAGCCATCGCTACTGGAGTGATGTCTGAAGTTTCTGTCAATGCTGTTGATGCTTCAGCAAGGTCGGAAGCGATTGTGAATGTTACAGATACACCGCGATTGGTAGCATCTGTGGACTTAACCTCTACAAGAGCATCGTAATAAAGCTCTGGGCGAAGGGCATAGTAAGCAATTTGCTCATACGCGGCCTTCGAGAGATCAAGCGAAGAAACTTGGGTTAAAGCCATTTATTCGCCTTCTTTCGGAAATGAGGACTAGATTCGGATGAATCCAGATTGAGGTTGCTCATTTGAAATTGGGATACCGAGTTTTGAAACAATAGCCAGAACTGCCTCTGGTGAATCCGCATTGCGAATATCATCAAGTGCTGAAGGTGCAATGAAAGCCTGAGAACCAGCGGAGGCATTTGATACGCGATCAATTGCGCTTAATTCCTCTTTAACAGATTGGGTTTCAGAAGTGGCGATTAAGCCATACTGTTCCGCTTCTGCCTTGATTGCTTCTGCCGTCAATTCACCTTCATAGGACTTAGCAAATAACTTTCCAGTTGGAGAGTTGATGTCAATGCCTGACTTCAATAGAGCAAGTTCACGCCTAGCCGCATCTGCCTCTTGCTTGGCTAATTCAACCTCACGCTTGGCTTGCTTGCCATCTTTGGCTTGCTTTCTCAAGTCACGCAGTAGAGCAGTATCTCCACTTTGTTCGTTATTTTGTTCTAGTTCTAATTCTTCATTTTCGAAATCGTCATTTTCATTTGACATGATTGTTTTCCAATTCTGTATCGCTAAGTTACTAGGAAAGCACTTAGGCAGGGTTAGTGTTTAAGGTGGTCGTAACCGAACCTGACACCGCTTAACCAATACGCGGGGCAAGCCCTCATTGCCTCATTCATTGTTATAGCGGCGAACGGAGCCGCGATTCCTCTTGGTGGCTCTAACTAGACGAGGAATAGACTTAGAACTTTTCAGGAGCGCAATTAAAGAATACACATAACGCGTTCTTTTGTCTAAACCTAAGCAGTTAGATTGCTTGCGCCAATTCCCTTAATTCCGCTTGAATCAGCCGCGATTGCTCCGCCTTGGTTGAACTCATTAACCTTCTGTTGTTGAAGGTGCTGGAAAGCAAGAACATCTGAACCGTTGGACTTGAATTGACTGTTAATAAGTTGTTGGTTGTTAAGGGCGGTTGCCACATCTCCAGGTAACTGGGTTTCAAATTGGGTTTCTTGAGCCAAGTTGCTAAACCCTGCTTGCGCCTGAGATTGGCTAATACCTTGGTTAGCAAGTGCTTCAGCTTGGGCAGTAGTAAGTTCCCCGTTGGCTCCTGCACCCTTAAATCCTTGCTGGAGAGCCGCGCCACCGATTTGCATGGCTTGAGCCTGTTGTTGGATTTTTGGCAAGGCTTGGCTTGGGTCTAATGCCCATGCCGCAAGATGACCTGAATCAAGTCCGTAGGTATCCAAAGCGTATTGACGGATATTTGGGTCAAGAGAGAGAACGCTATTTTGGGCTGCCGTTACACGGGATTGAAGGTCTGTTGGGTTGATGTTATTAGCAATCAAATTTCCCATATAGGCGGTTGTATCAAAAGTTCCGCTAGGGATACCAGCAGATTTCAATACCTCTGTGTAACTTTTTTCAAGACTGATATATGTACCTTCATTGATTGCTTGACCTTTAGCCGCAAGAGCCGCCATGCCAGGAAAGCGTTGAGCATAAGCGTTTCCGTAAATCGGATTTCCTGATCGAATATCTGAAATGATTTGAGAGGCAGGGACACCTTTGTTCAATTGATCCCATGCTGTTGTTGCTACAGAAGAAAGACCTGCTTGATCGAGGATATCTGTAATTGCGCCAAGCGCAGATTCATCACTTGCTGAAGGAGTTGTTGTTGGTGTTCCAGAAGTTGTTTGCGAACTTGTAAATCCACCATTGCCATCTGCAACTGTGGTAACTGTGGTGATAGTTCCATCTGCATTTTTAATAACTTGGGGAGTTCCGACAACTGTTCCCTTAGCCAAAGGAGTTACGGGAGTTACTGGTGGCGTTGGTGGATTAACTGGTGGCGTTGGTGGATTAACTGGTGGCGTTGGTGGATTAACTGGTGGCGTTGGTGTTGTTCCAGAACCAGTAGGCGTAGTTGGGGCAGCCGATACGGGAAGTATTTGACCAGTAGGAGAAACATATTGAAGTTGAGAACCTACATATTGCACACCTGGAGATAGTTTTGGTGGCAATGCGGCTGGATTGAAAGTTACCTGAGATGGGTCTGGCGGGGTTGCGTTATTGGTTTTCTGAGTTCCCATGATTTACCCCTGTAATCCGAACATAGTCTTAAGTTGGCTTGCAAAGTCTGAGGCTTGTGTTTTAGCCGCGTTGGTGTAATTCCACCCGTATTGAGGGTCTGTCTTAATGGTTTTCATTACTTGAGTCATGTTGGCTTGGGTGGTTTGACCGGGCTTGGTTGGGTCTGGAATATTGATTAAACCTTGCCACTTAGGGTCTTGCCAGTTAATCGAATCTGGGGAAATATCAAGGGTGTTGGCAATCTGCGTTTGATAAGGTGTGAGATAGGACTTAACGCTGATGCCGTTATCAATGGCACTTGACATCCAAGGATACAAAGCCTTCGCTTGGTTTTTGGCGTATTCAGTAAAGATTTCTTCAGCATTGCCACCGAGAGCTGGATTCTGATTTCCAGGGGCAACAATTTGCTTAATGAAACTTTCAATTTGCGTTGGGTCTTTAGGAAGTGGGATTCCATAGTTACTAGCAATGGCGGAAAGGTCGGCAATAGTCTTGCCAAGAGTTCCGCCTTGGGTAGCAGTAGCAAGTGGATTGTAATGATATTGGCTAACCAGCGCGGCTTTAATCTGGTCAGTTGAAGTCCAGCCATTTATGTAGGCTTGTTCGGCAACAGAATTAAGAGCATCTGGGCTAAGTTGGATTCCAAGTTCTGTGGCTACGGGATTAACCGAAGAAGTAAGAACTCCATTGACTCCAGCATTGTAAGTAGCTGGGTCTGTAATTTTTTGGGCTTGAGCATCGCGGATTGTTTTAGCGTTGTTGTTCCACCAAGAGTTTTTAGGGTCTTGGATAACATTGCCGTTGGCATCTACCGCATGGGTACGGATAAAGTCAGCGTAAGCCTCACCTTGAAGGGCGGTTCCACCTTTGCCAGCAACCAAGGCTGCTTTGAGAACGGGTCCGATACTTGGGTTGTTATACCAAGCCGCAATTGAGCCAAAGTTTTGATTAAGGAAATCTTGCGTTGCTTGGTCAAAATTGATTTGAGGGACAACGCCGGCGATAGTTTTAGCCGAAATTGTGCCAGTACCCGTAGGGACTTTAGGTTTTGGTGAGTTAATACGGGTTGCCATTTATGCGCCCTTCAACATGGACATGAACTGGTTAAGGCCATCTGAAGCGGCTTGAGCCGATGCTTCGGTTGGGTTGGTCTGGGCGGCGTAGTTAGAAGCCGCAACAGAAGCCGTAGGAGGGGCTGTGACGGCATTAACGCCAGAAGTCATACTTGGAATAGGCGCACTCGATTGAGGGGCTTGACCGCTTTGCTGGAACTGAATAGGGCTACTTGGGGCTTGGAACGACTGTGAAGCCTTAGCCAAATCTTTGGAAGAGCCATAGGAGAGAACAAGTTCCTGATATTTCTTGGCAAAGTCGGCGGCTTCTTTGGGGGAAGCAGAGCGACCAAGGGTTGAGGCGAAGGCTTGTTGGGCAACCGAAGTTAGATCGGCTTGGGCTGGAACGCTAACTGGGGTAGTTGTGACCAAGTTGAGAGTTTGACCAACGGAAGCACCAGTAGTGGCAGTCGTATTTTTGGTCAGATTGACCCATGAGCCAAGGGTTGCAGGGGTAGATGGGTTGGTGGTGTTGTAGTTATTCCAAGCTGCAATGTATTTTTGAAGTGCGGTGACATCGGCAGATGACCAATTTACGTGAGCCTGTGCGTTGGTATAAGAGTTGCCAACTGCGATAAGTGGGCGAAGTGCGCCCCAAATCTTTCCGTTTCCAGCATTGGTTTTTGCAGCAGATTCGATAGCCGCGAAAATTTGCGCTCCTGTGGCTTTGCCCGAAAGCCCAGGAATGTTGAGTCCGGTCGTATCAAGTTCTGCCTTGGATGCGGCAGTCCAGCCCGTAGGGTCGGCGGTCGAAGTTCCAGGAAGGGTGCTAAAGCCACCAGTCAATCCAGCATCGGGAGTTCCTGAACCACCGCTAGGTGGCAAGGTTACTTGTGGCTTAGAAGTTTTAGCCATCATAATCCTTTCAATGGACCATATTTAGAAGCGTAATACTTGGCATAGAAAGTCGGGAAAGTAGCATCGCGTGATGCCAACTTTGCGGCGGCTTGTCGCAATTCATCCATGTATGGAGCAATTGAGGCTGGGTCGAAATTTGGGCTAAGTGAATTTTTTTGAATATACGCTTGAAGTTTATCACTTTGAGTTACAAAGGCGTTGAAATACGGCAAGATGCCAGAATTCTTGTTATTGGCAATTGCCACGCGTTCTTCTGAAATAGCAGTTGTTTTATTTGCTACTGCAGTAAAGGCTTTAGATGGGTCATAGGCTGGATAGACATGGTGAACAAGATTATTAAGGCTTGTCATATCTACTTTTTGACCAGCGAAACCTGCTGGGAATGTATCAGGCCATGCGAATTGCCCACCATGACGGTTGGCATCTAACGCTTGGGAAGCGTAGGTGATGATCTTGGAACGCAAATCCCAAGCCTTTGTCTGTTGTTCTTGGTAAGGCAGATGACCTTGGTTTTGCCAATTGTCGGTATTGGCGTGACCAAAGATTTGACCATGTGAAAGTTTGGTAATTGCGCTTCCTGCTTCCCACCATAAAGTTTTGGCTGAATCTTTAAGTGCGCCACCCCAATTGGCGGGTGCGTTGGAAGAAGGGTTGTAGCCAATGACATTGGTAGATAAATCTTTCAATGCTGGAACAAGAGCGAGCATGGCGGTAGCCGAAGCCTTGGTAGTAATTGGCTTTGGCATGAGCATGTGAACAAATAGACTTAACTTATCGGCATCAGATACCCCGTTAAGACTTGTGCTGGTTTTCCCACCGTATAAAAATTGTTCGGCAACCGAATATGGGGTTTTGTTAATTCCACCGAAACCGCCTGGGCCAACACCATGATAGTAAGGATTTAATTTCTCAGCTTCTTTGAACAATGGCAAATTGGCTTCCATCCAAGCCTTTGTCTTTTGCCCATCAGATGAATTGTAGGCAGCGATAGCAGTAGCAGTCATCATACGAAGTGATGGGTTATCTAAAAGTGCGCCACCAAGTTCGCGGGCAACGGTCTTTTCAAATGAAAATGGAAAGAAAAAAGCATTAACGGATTTTTCGGCTGCGGTTCGATTGCCATAGTTGTTAATGGCATCTACGCGAGATTTGAGTTCGGCGAGTTCCGCATCGTTAAATTGAGTATAAGAATCAGTAGGAAATTGTGCCGACCATTTTTTTCCCATGTCAGTCAAAAGAGATGAATGTACAGGAGGTTGTATCTTTTTTTCTTTTGCCACTTTTATTGCGCTATACAACATACTTTTTGCTAAACCCATTTCTCTAAAATTAGGGTCGGTATGAATCATTTGTATTTCGCCTGTATTTTTGTTCCACATTAAAGAAGCGACTTCTTCACCATCTTTTTTATGAACAAAAGAAATTTTGTAATTATTTGTAGAATTACCTTGTTTTGTTTTAATTCCTTCTGATGGAGTTTCTATTTTAAGTTTTAAGAAAGAAGGTTCGGGATTTTCCGAAGCCCAATTAAGTCTTTCCTCTTTCATGTTTTGTGCCACATAATGAACTGTGCGAGCAAGGGTGGCGCGTGGGTTGTAAATGTTGGCAAGGTCTTTGGAATCAAATTCTTTGTTTGTAAAATCTGCTACTTCTTGAGCGTTTTTATCTGTGCCATAAACTTTATCTGCCAAAGCATAAGCATCGGCTTCCACCTTTGCCCCAAGTTCCTTGAGAGATGCGGCTGGGTTGTAGGAAATCGGCATTGACTCATTGACACCCTTAACGGCTGATTTGGCAACACGAAGCCACGCTTGAAGTGGTGAGTATGAGTAACGGGCGTTGATAAGTGCTGGTTGAATTTTGCCAGTAAGGTCAAGAATTCTATGACCATTAACGGAAAGTGGAACATTGGCAAGCCCAAATGAAGAATTCATTAAACGGCTAAGAGGGTTAATGCCATTGATGTAATGCGGGGTTGAACGCAAACCCTTTTGCATGGCATACCAAAGGTCGCTTGCTTCTTTTGTGCTAAGTCCAACGGCTTGTGTTTCAAAGCCTTTGTTATTAAGAATCATTCCGCGATCATCGCCTTTGGCGGTCATGGCGGTCATCCAGTCTTTCTTCAACCAAGTTTGTGGGGTATTGGCTGAAGCGATTGTGGTTTTGATGTATTCGGCGGCTTGGTCTTTAGTAGCCAATGTCCAATCGGAACCATCAAGATTTTTAACTGTGGTTCCAATTAACTTATTAACTTCCTTGCTCCATACGCTTCCTACGCCAATGCGAAGGGATGCGGCTTTACCCAAAGGACTATTCATCAAGTCCATGTAATACTTTGCCGGACCGCTAACGGTTGGCTTAATAATGTCTTGGGCGTAAGACATAAGGCGTGAGCCAGTAACCCAAGGTGGCAAATTGTTATTTCCCTTAGCAATAATTTTTGTAATTGCGTTTTGAAGGGTTTTATTTGCGGCGGTACGCCCAGCTTGCGCGGCTAAAGATGGATCAGATTGAGCCAAGTTAAGTCCCAGTTTATCTGCGGCTTTTTGAAAATTATTACGGCTTTCGCCAAGTAAGTCACTAGAAAGAGTTGGGTCTGTCCAGTTATGACCGACATCTGTTCCATAGTTAATCTTGTAACCAAGGTCGTTAATCATTTTGTTTACTTCATCAAGGGAGCCATCAGCAGGAAGGTGGGCATCTGAAGCAAGCCAAGTAGATTTCTCTACCATTAACTTAATAAGGTCTTGTGTTGGTACATATTGCAAATCTCTAATATTGCGACCTAATTCTGTGCCTAAAGTTTTTTCAACATTAACACGAAGTTTTAATTCAGCGGTTGTAGCGGTTTTAGGGTCAAATGTTTTGGGAAGTACGGATGCTTGAGCATTTGCACCAAAATTATCACCGCTGGAAGGTTCTAGGTTATCTAAGGTTTCAGGAGCCTTAAATCCGGGCTTTGCTTTTTCAAGGTCTGCAAAGTATTTTGTAGCCAATGCTTGTACTTGAGGCGCATGAAGTGTTTCAATTCTTGACAAGCCAAAATGAGATGGAAGTGCGGCATCAGAAAGTGAGGCATTTTGAGCATCACGCAAGGTTGGTGATTTAGGAACTAGACTTTTAATAAGGCGATCTGCTTCACCGCTATTAAGATTCTTAGTTGAGGTAATGTCTGTGCGTTGTAAAAACTTATTGAGATAAGCAATGCGTGATTCTTTATCTGTAATTCCCTTATCGCGCAAAAGAGTTTGGATACGCTTTATTTGATTAGATGCGATAGGTGCGGCAGATTCTTTATTTGCTTTGGCAATGTCCTCTGGGGACATTAACTTAGATACGGCATCTTCGGGTATCGCTGGGGAATCAACCGACATCCATGATGTATCTTCACCAGCAAGGCTGGCTGGGGTAGTAAATTTAGAAAGGTTAGGCAAAACATGTTGTTTGAAAAGCAATTGCGCTTGGGTAAGGTTTTCAAGTCCATGACCAAGTGCGGTGCGGGCATCTTCTTGGGAAACTTGCATTTCCTTTGCTAAGTCGGTTTCCCATTGCATAGGCTTTGCCGCATAACTTTGTAACGCTTCTTGAAGAAGGCTTGGGTTATTGCGAATAGCCGATTGTGCATTTTGTAAATAACGAAGGCGTTGGTCGGCGTTAGTTCCATCAATTAAACCTTTTTGAATTGCCGTATTGGTAACTGATTGCGCTGAGTGCGCTGCGGCATTATCAAGATATTTGCTAGAAAGTTGTTGGGAGCGAACCGCGTAAGCATCTTCAACGCCAGCATTTTTAAGTTTATTGACTTCATCAAGGAAATTAGCCCCAGTACCGCGTTCATAACCAGAAATAACCCCCGTGCTATTGAGCGCATCAGAAAGTTGTTGATGAATATTGGCTATTTTTTGACCAACTTCAAACGAAGGACCGCCAGCGTTCCATGCTGGAGCATGCGCCCCCAATTGAATAATGTTAAGTGCGTTTC
>Ga0214192_1001121_pt1 | contig 15229 bp, 30 predicted proteins | sample TroBogEpilimnion_44_FD_153030 | JGI IMG/M metagenome (GOLD analysis project Ga0214192, IMG submission 153030) | Freshwater microbial communities from Trout Bog Lake, WI - 29JUL2008 epilimnion | ecosystem: Environmental > Aquatic > Freshwater > Lake > Epilimnion/Euphotic zone | place: Trout Bog... | reverse complement strand
GCGCTCGACCTCGATCACCTCATGTTTTTGGGTGCCAAGGAACAAAGATAGAACAGCCCAGTTCGCACCTGCAACATGCATATTGTGATGAAGCTGGGGCATATACCGAACCTTAACCTCCTCTGCATTGCTGAAGGCGTTAACGTGCTTGGCCTCCCAGATTGCCGGATGTCCGGCCCCTGTAGTGGTCATGCCGTCCAGTTCGCACCGCATGAACTTATGCGTCCCCGAAACCATGGGTTTGTTGCGATTTGTGATCAAATTCCCTGTTAAACGCTCACAAAAGGCCGCATTTAGGCCCTCTGTGACCGATCCCATCTGAACTGGCAGTACCCAAGACAGGTCTTCGGGGTCCACCAGCCCTAGCTTTTCGTGCCAGAGCCGGTGAATCCTCTCGGGATCGCCTGCCATAAGGATATTTGCGTCTGAGCCGCCAATGCCAGCCCGGCGGGCCTCATGCCAGTCTGCGGTTTTTTTCATGCCGCTGCCCGCAAAGGCTTTTCGAGTGCCGTTTGAAGCTGGGATACAAGCTGTTCCGCTTCGCTGACGGTCATTACAAGACTGGCGGTATGATTGCCAATACGAAGTGATAAAATATCATCTAACCCATTGTTATACTTAACAATTTCGATAGTGGTATGTGCGGAAATTATGTTCATGAAGGCCATTGTTGCTCCTCAATTGCGATTGGGCCGGTGCATTAGTTACAATATGTTGCCCTTGCAGTCAACACCAAACTAGTACAAATAGTTCTAGTTACACTTTGTTCGAGGGATCATGAAAAACTTTCGCCAAATTATTGACTATTGGGACACCTACGCTGAACTGGCGCTTGACATTGGCGCTACAGCGGCGGCGGTCAAGCAAATGCGCCGCCGAAACAGCATTCCATCCCGCTATTGGCTGGCGCTCGTGGCGTGCAGCAAACAGCGCGGATTGAATCTGTCTTTTGGAAATCTCGCAGAGCTGGCCGCAGAGCGGGGGAGCCAGTGAAGGACTATTTCACAGTCGTGTTCAGCGGCAACGTGCAGAGCCTCAACACTAACCCGCTATTCATCGGGTCTGCATTCGGCTTCCCGGAGCGGATAACAGACGGTGACGTTATTAGCGAGGTTGAAGACCTGATCTACACTCGCAACCAAATGCTGCGTGTTCTGAGGCGCTGCCGTAAAACTTTGGATGACATTCCATTGTCAGCGTTGGGGACCGCAGATGTTGACGGGACACTAGCTGAAATTGACAAAACAATTATGGAGGCAAACAAAAGCCGTGTTTGACAGCTACCCGATAGTTGGCATGCTTCTAACCATCGCCATCGTATTTGCGGCGTTTTATTTATTCTGTCGATGATAGGACATACATCATGAGCAATGTACCTTTCAGCGAGCAATACAGAGTTATTGCTGAGGAGTGGGTAGACAAGGATGCCGCCGCCCGCTTGTACGAAGAAACAAAATCGGCAGAACTTGCCCGGTTGAAAAGCGCATACGGCGACATTCCCGACAGCCGCGCAGAAAGGCTGGTCAAATCCAGCCCCGAGTGGGCAGCATATATCAAAAAGGTCGTGCAGTCTAAAACAGAGGCAAATCTTGCCCGCGTAAATCTCAAAGTCCTCGAAATGCGTTACTGGGAATACCAAGCCGCGAACGCCACGGCGCGAGCAGAAATGAGGATGGGATGAGCGGCTTAACTAGGCGACAGCAGGACGCGCTGGACTTCATAACAAACTACACCGAAGCGCATGAAATCTCGCCATCATTTGGAGAAATTGCATCTGGCTTAAACTGTAAGTCAAAGTCTTTGGTGTATAGATATTTGCAAGGACTGCGTGAGCGCGGATATGTAGATTACGCGCCCGGAAAAGCACGAAGCATCACGGTTTTATTCCCGCGTGGGAACCCCGACTGGGAAAACATAGCGCGGGCACTTCACCTTCAAAATATCGAACTAAGATCCGCATTGTATAAATTCGGTTTGCAACCTGATGTACCAGCTTTGGAGTTACCATGACCAACATGCTTGAGCGCGTAGCACGGGCCATATGTTCCAGCGATGGCAATAAATGCCCATCCGAGTGCGATGGTTGCCCCGACATGATCCTAGCTGCCTCTGTTGCGATTACAGCGATGCGAGACTGCACCCCGGCAATGCTGGATGCAGGATCAGCCGCTCACCCTGTTGGGGGATATAATCGGGAGACGCTGCTAAATGACATCATTGAATGCGAGTGGCGGGCGATGGTTGACGCCGCGTTAAAATTATAATGAGCAAAGCAATAACAATGCTCCAAGACGCTGCCAAGGTTCTGCTGAGCCGAGGTGTTAACTATGGGCCGATACCGGAAAATCACGAGCGCATTGCGGCGCTGTGGTCAACCATTCTGGGACACCCGGTAACGCCAGTACAGGTAGCGTTATGCATGATTGGAGTAAAAATGGCTCGCCTGATGGAAACGCCTGACCATCAGGATTCGGCAGTGGACATAGCTGGATATGCCGCCTGTCTGTACGAGTGCCAGAAAAATGATGATTGAATAGAGAAATAAGAGGAGCAACACCAATGAGAATGAAAAATTACGTCAAAAATGCTTTAGATAAGGCTAAAGATAATCGGCAGTCAGCCGTGAGACTGTTAATCAACAAATCAAAGATTGATCATAAGTTCAAAGATGCGTTGCTATTTCTTGGCGCAAAGCAATTAGTGCGCGATTTTTATTCCCAGCAACGTGTGTCGGCTATGTCAATGGCCGCAGGCCGGGTGATGGCTAATTTAACCAATCCTGACGTTCAAGATCGTGTGGCTTCTAGGCTGGCTCGCGTTGCCTTTTGGGATGCTTACACGTTGTTTGGCATGACCCCGATTGCGGATGCCAACAAGAATATGTTGCTCGAAAGCGCAAAAAACCGAGAGCAACAAGCAAACAGTGAATTGAGGCTAGCTAAGTTTGAGCGCGCAGTCGCAGACATGCTCAAGGGCAATAAGACGGTAAAGGAATGCCTCTCCTTGGCACAGCTAGAAAAGATTGCCGCCAAGTACAGGAGCAAAGACAATGGCTAAGTTCGAGCGCACAACTGATGGTTTACGCGATGCTATCATGTCTGAAATGGAAGATATGAGGGCGGGTATTGTCACGCCGGACGAGGCAAATGCTTTTGCTTTGTTAGCAAAGCAAGTGATTGACTCAATGCAAGCCGATCTAAATAAGCAAGTGCTTGAATATAAGCGCGTTGACGATGATCGCCGTCATGAAGAGGCGCTGCATGAAATTAGATTGGAGAAACTAAGGGAAACTAATAAAACGCTTTTGATCAGGCACAAAAAATATGCGGAGGCGATAGAAGATGGAGCCTCGTGATTTGGGTTATATGAGCAGGGCTTTGTTTTATGACCCTGATAACAAGCCAGATACACCTGAATTTACGGTTTCATTTGTGGATAGGGATATAATTTATCACTGGTCTAGCTATGAGGGCGCGACGTTACCCTTTATTTCTACTGGGCCTAAAAAATACACGCATCATCCCATAGCTGTGATTTATGAAATCATGGATGACAAATCTTTCAGGCATTTAACCCGTGAAATGATTTGCGATCTTGTCATGAAATATGGGTCACACCGAATCCAATCATGGCGTGGACTTGATTATTCCTTATTAAATAGACTTGGTTACGCTTTGGATGACATAGAAATCAATCCTTACGAAACTAAAAAATCCATTGCCGTACTTGGAGGCTTATCATGCCATTTCTGCAATGATCTTTGCTGGGCGGGAAGCAATCCAGATGAAAATTATTGTGAAACGCATGATAGGTATCAAAAATGGTCTTTTGAAAGAGATGAGATGAGTAGAAAGATAATAAACCTATTCCATTCACCATGGGAAATTGTGTGCGACTCTTGTTTAATTTTGGCATCGCGTGGCTATAGACATGGTCACAAACATCTTGATTGGAAAGCCAGCGATATTCTTGCGCTGTACGGTTTGTTGGAAATCTTGACGACAAAAATACCAAAGAAGCAAACGAGAAAGAAAAGGAATGGTCCGTATAGTATTGCCCATGCCGCCCAGCACTAATCGCATCTGGCGCGGCAAGGCGAAGGGTGTTTACCGATCAGCAGAATATACGCAATGGATCATTGTGGCCGGGAACATGTTGAAGTCGTACCGGCTTAAACCTGTCAGCCCACCATATGCGGTGGTCTATGAGTTTGGTCGGCGCGTCACCAAAAAAGGCGCAGTGTCCAAGGTCCGCATGGATGTAGCTAATCGTGAAAAGGCCCTGAGCGACCTGCTCCAAAAGATGGGCTTGATTGAGGACGATTGTCTAATTGAGGACATGCACTTGCGCTGGTCTGCCGATGTTGAGCCTGACATGGTACGGGTATCGGTGGGGACGCTATGATCTGGACACAGAGGCGCGTGGAAGAGTTGCGCACTCTCTGGAACACTGAACTCAGTGCCAGTCAGATCGGCAAGCGCTTGGGTGTTTCCAAGGGCGCGATAATCAGCAAGTCCCGGCGGATGGGTCTTAAATCACGGCGAGTAGTTGCTCAGCCCGTTAAACAGGTCCGGGGCCAGCCAACTGGGCATAAATATGCACCCCTGCCGGTTTTGTGGCAGGGCGTATTAGACGCCGTGCTGAACCTCAAACCCGATAGTTGCAGGTATCCTATTGGTGATCCGGTGCAGGCCGGGTTTCGCTTCTGCTCCGCCAAGACAGACGGCAAAGTCTACTGCCCTGAACACCACGCCTTGTGCATCTTGCCGTCTAAATACCCTACAGGTGGGTCTGGAAAAAGCTGAGAATAGGTCTAGGATGGGCGGGCGGGAGAGGTTCGCAGCCTCAAGCCCGCCCTGACATAACGCATATGAGGTGCGCCATGAATACACGCCGCATGGAGGTGCGACATGTGCTTGATATTTTATAGAGATTTTGCCCTTTCCGCAACATCAAGGAAGGTGGCGAAACGTGGCTAAATTCCCAGCACTACCGCTTTGGACGGACGCCTATTTGGGCGACACCATAACGCTCACAACGATTGAGCATGGTTGCTATTTGCTGCTTTTGATGACGGCTTGGCGTACCGCAACATGCGATTTGCCGGATGACGATAAGTTTCTTGCCCGGTCTTGTCGCATGACCATTAAGCAGTGGTTAAGGGTCAAACAGAGCCTCCTAAAACCACCCTATTGGCACCTCAAAAGTGGTCGCTGGTTTAACAAAAGATTGCTCGATGAACGCGATGCTGTCAGACAGCTCATAGCCCAACGGTCAAACGCTGGAAAGTCTAGTGCTATGAAAAGATTGAATAGAGACTCAACGAGCGTTGAACGGGCAGACAACGAGCGTTCAACACCCACACCCACACCCACACCCACACCTATACCATTAAAAGAAAATAACCCCCCTATGTCCCCCCTTGAGGAACCGGCTAGGGCGGCTTCGCCGCAGGATTATTTTTTCCGGGGGAAAGTTTTCCGTGTGAGCGTCCACGATGCCCAACGTTGGAAGGAGGTTTACAACCTCGTCCCAGACCTGCGAGCGGAACTTGAGGCGGCGGATGCGTACTACGCCGACAACCCCCCCAAAAACGGCAAGTGGTATTTCGCCGTGAGCAACTGGCTGAAGCGGGTGCATGTTGCAGCGCAGCAAAAGCAGGAGGATGAGCGCCGTGCCAAGCGGACATGGAATTGAGGGCGAGGAAATGATCCTAGATTGCCACCAGACGGGCACGGGGGCGTCCTACAGGCCCGTTTTGGGGGTGGGGCGTATCCAACAGCCTCGACGGGTCGCAAACCGCTCAGAGGGCAAATTTTCAGGGGGGTCATTTTGAGGGCCGTGGACCGCCTCCGGGCGCTTGGCGTGACCTTCCGCGACAAGCCGGGGGAGCAGCGGTGCATCTGCCCCCAGTGTAAGGGTGGGCGTTCCAAGGAGCGTTCCTTAGCCGTCCAGATCAGACCAGACAGCGTGATTTATATTTGCCACCGGGCATCCTGCCCGGGGTTCAGAGGAGCATTTTTCGATGATGACGCCAGAAGCAATTTTGTGGGCCGCAAACCGGGGAATATCAGAAAAGACCCTTGGGAAAATGCGCGTCGAAGGTGGTCCAGCTCGGTTTGATGCCACGGCTGAACAGGCCATTGTTTTTAACTATTTTGAAAACGACAAGCTGGTGAACCGCAAGGTCCGCAGCTTGGCCGGGAAAAAGTGGAAACAGCAGCCGGGCGGCAAACAGGTTGCCTATAACTGGGACCGTGTGAAAGCGGGGCCTAGGGATGTGTGTTTCATCGTCGAAGGCGAAATGGACGCTTTGTCTCTAATTGAAGCTGGAATAGATGCGGTGATCTCTTGTCCCGCTGGCGCACCAGCTGAGACATCGGACGATCCTTCCAGTGGCCGTAAGTATGTTTGGGCGATCGACGCAATGAGCGAGGGCCTCAAAGATTTCAAACGCTATGTGATCGCCACGGACAATGACGGTCCCGGCAGGGCCTTGCGTTCTGATCTGGTTGCTATCCTTGGCGCGGCTAAAACATGGTTTGTTGATTGGCCGGAAGGCGTCAAAGACGCAAACGAGCTTTTGATGGCCGAAGGCAGTCCTGAAACCGTGCGCGAATATCTGCGCCAAAACGTGAAGGCTTGGCCGGTAAAAGGTATCTGGACAATGAGCCAGATACCGGAACCAGCACCGCTGGAATTGTGGGATATCGGCTTTCCTGAGATCGAAGGCAAGATCAAGATAGCACCAACAACATTGAGTGTAGTTACTGGATTTCCGGGCGGCGGAAAGTCACACCTGTTTCAGCAAGTCTGGTTTAATATCGCAAGAGAGTACGGCGTGAAGGTTGCCATCTTCAGCGCCGAAACCAGAATCAAACCTTTTCTTCGCAGGAACTTCCGCCAATTCTATTGGAAGCAGCTTGAACATACTTTGACGCCGCATGAACTGCGCGAAGCAGATCAGTGGATCGAAAATCATTTAGTGCTGATGGACGTAGGTGATGAAGTGCCAAATATGAAATGGCTGGTGGATAGCATTGAGATCGCTACGCAGCGGCACGGTTGCCGCGCGGCGTTAATTGATCCGTTCAATAAGATTGAAGAGGATTATGACCCGCGCGAAACAACAGAAACGCGATGGATTGGCAAGATGTTGGACTTGCTAATCCAAATGAGTCGCGGGCTTTCCATTCATACCCAGATCATCGCTCATCCATCAAAGCCTGACGCAGCCTTCAGGCGTAGCGCACCAGACTTGTATAGTATTAGCGGGTCAGCACATTGGGCAAATCGGGTGGATCAAGGATTCTCAATCCATAGAGATAAGATTATTGACGGCGGTGTACATCAAACTGGAGCTGAATTAAAGTGCCTGAAAAGCCGCTTTGCCGATCTGGGTTATCCGTCTGCCTTCAACATGGATTATGATGTTGGCAGAGGTGTGTTTCGGTGCGTGGAATTTGAAAGCAAGTTGCAGACTGAGTTAAGCAAGGTGTAAATCTGTGTTCATCTTGGGCGCACTCAAGATCGTGCGCATCAGGCCGCACGGGCGAACCTCCGGGCGTTATCTGTGCATTTTTAGGTTATTGAGAAAGGGAGCATCATGTTTAAAATCAGCGAGAACGGCATTAAGGCGTTGATCGCGCACTACGGCCCAGATAACGACATTCACAACTAAGGAGATAGTGGTGTTCTACCACGGCGACTGCCTTGAAGTGATGCCGGGTGTTCCTGCCGCAAGCGTGGATATGGTGCTTGCAGACCTGCCGTATGGGACAACGGCGTGCAAGTGGGACGCTGTAATCCCGTTCGATAGGTTGTGGGCTGAGTATGCTCGTCTGGTTCGCGGAAACGGCGCGATAGTACTCACCGCATCGCAGCCGTTTACTACCGCTTTGATTGACTCCAATATATCCAAGTTTCGCCACTCTTGGGTTTGGGACAAATGCTTTCCTGGTAATATCATGCAGGCAAAGCGCCAACCGCTCAAGACTGTGGAAGATGTTTTAGTGTTTTCTCTAGGCGATAAGGGGCCTGACTACTTTCCACAAATGACGAAACGCGACACGCCGATAAAAGCTGGCGGTCTTAACAGCAAAGGTGCCATCCCGAACATGAGCGGTGACGTGGCACGGGCGGCTGTGAAAGCAAAGGTTTACGATGAAAAATACCCTAACTCGATTTTGCGTTTCAACGTCCGCGAGGGGCGCGGGCTTCATCCTACACAAAAGCCAGTCGCGCTGTTCGAGTACCTAATACGAACTTACACTGTCCCTGGCGCGGTAGTTTTAGACAACTGTGCTGGCAGCGGTACGACTGCGATTGCGGCCATAAACTCTGGGCGGCAATTTATTTGCATTGAGCGTGACGATACCTATTATCGCCAAGCCGTCGCCCGTATTGCAGCGCACGAACTCGAACGTTCTACAAACCAAACGCTGATTTAAGGAGCGACCATGGGCGCAGCGAAAGACATGTGGATGAACGAGGTTGAACGTGTTGGCGAGGATTTTGCCGCAGGCGTCATTGATCGTGATGATGCAATGGCAACTTTGAAGCGTCTCGGTTTCAGCGCAACGGAAGCCTCTGACATGCTTGATGAGGCTTCGGCATGAAGCCAGAAGATTTGCTGAGGAAGGCTAAGCCATGGTCCGGCGAAACGTGGGGCGGGAGGGCCACGCAATCCGTTTCGTTTCTGGTTGTGCATGGGTACATTCCGCAATCCGCAGCGGACAAGGCATACGCTAAAATCAAGAAGGCTTTGGAAATAGCCCAAGCCGCAAACTCTGAAACATAGGAGCATCGGTGGAAATCTCAGAAGCAGAACTGAAGCTGGCGGTAGAAATATTCATGCTCGAATGGGCGAAGATTTATCCGCAGCCGTGTGAGTATCCCGGCATCCCGCTGGGCCACGCAATCGACGCCGTTCTGGCTTCACGCGAACAGAAATAAGGAGCCCCTAATTTATCAAAATTTTGTAAGTTTATCTGTTTGTTCTGGGTACGAATAACCTAAGAACTGTTCGTCTTCATCATTTCCGGGGCCGTAGTGTACCCAAACGCCTTCCAGTATATCAGCGGCTTGTTTTTTTTCTTCTACTTGCAAATTTCTGTCCCTGAAATCGAGCGTATTGTGACCGCCGCGAAGGCCCAGACGTACCGTAAAGAAGCGCCGATAATTGTCTATTTTATGAATTTTTCGTTGGACAGCAGACAAACTAGTGCCGATTGCCGCTGCAACTTCTTTACCGCTATTCATTCTTAACCGTAATTTTAAAATCTTATTGTACCTGCTCCATCTTGTGCCTTCCAATAGGTGGATCGCACGGAATGGCAGTTGATCCGACCTGATGTTTTTTACTAAACTATCAATAACACTTGCAATTTTCATGGGCGTTTAAACTCCAAGATTGCTGCCGGTGGGTCTAGAAAAGTCAGTTCGTCCTCATCAAACGTCCCTAGTTCTGGATCATCAGGGCAATAGAAGCCGGATTTGCCGGTCCAGTATTTGTATTCCGGTGAAGCCACCACCTCCAGTAGGCCAAACTCGTAATGCTCGACCAGTATTCTGCGGGGTTCACGCATCCGGGGCCTCAAATCCTAAAGAGCAACGTTGTTCCCATTTCTCCGCCGCATAGGCCCGGTTCTTGTCCCACGCCTGTATGTCGGAGCCGGTGCAATCGTCCTGATCGCACCAGATAACAAACCCGCCGCAAAAATCATCTAGGGTCATGGGGGTGCTGTTGCACACGGGGCAAACGTGAAAGTTGGTATTCATTCTGCGTACTCCTTTTTTCCGCCGGATGTTTCAGTATCGGCCAGCCTTTCTTCTATGGCTTGCTGCAATGCGGCGTAATATTCTTTTTTTGTTAATCCCCACGTTTTCATATCCGTGCGATCCGGCAAATTGTTGAACGCATAAATTAACTCAGCGAGCGAGTTCTGTTCGTAGCAGGCGGCGGCGAATGTGTTTTCAGTAAGCATGGCGGTTTCTCCAATTAGGGTTAGGCCGCGATGCGGCGGATGTTTTCCTTGACCGTGACCGAGGAAATCTGGGTCACCCTAGTGCAGGCATTGATCTGGTCTTCGCTCAGGAATTGCGCCAGCAGCTTCTTGTCGAGGGTGCCGCGCTCCGAAAGCTGGTGGACCATGGCAAGATCGTATTCATCGGCGGCGAGGCGTTCCATCCCAGTGGCGATAAATTCTTTCTTGATGCGGTCCATCTCGGCCTCAATGGCCTTGGTTTGCTCGCGGAGGGTGATATAGCGGTCAGCGATATTCATGGGTTTGTCTCCTTGCTGTGGGCATAATTGCCCGGTGGTGGTTATGGAACAATCCGTTCCTTATGTCAATAGTAACTATTAAACGTGAATAATTGCTGACCCGTCGTGCTTAAATTCGATATCGTACCCGCCCCACCTGAGGCCGGCGCAGGTGCAGCCTTTAATACCGCACAATTCGCGGTCAACCCGTGCAACCTGCCTAGGTGACAGATAACCCGTTATTAGCGGGCGCACGTTTATTGCGGTGCGGTGAAAATCGTTCGTAATCGTTATCGTTTTGGCGCGTGGGGTCTTGGTCATGTCGGTCACTCCGTTAAGGGCCACAATTAGCCTGTGATTTGAAATATAGGGTACGTTCCGTTCCATTTGCAAGTGTAATCGGCCAGAAATCGGCAAATGGAGGGAATTGCAAAATATTTGCTGAATACCCTCTCTGTTGGCCGATTAAACGCAAGAAAACCTATATATTTTAGCTACATAAATCGGCCAAAAATAATCGGCAAATCGGCGGCAGATTAAATTTCAGGAATAAAGGGGGGTTTTTACGAATTTGCCCTGTCACCTAACAAAGCCCAACATTTGGTTGTTTTCGGGATTAAAGGGGGGGTTAACCGGAATTATGCCCCCCCCCTGTCACCTAACAAGTACCTACAGAGCGGCCCTCCACCCGTCAAACCGGGCCTGCTGGTCCTTGAGGTGCTGGGTGGTGTCCTTGATCTGCTGGGCCATGCGGGCCAAGTGGCTGGCCTTCGCAAGGGCGTAGGTAGCGTGGTCGAGGCGACCAAAGCGGGCCTTGGGGGCGTGATCAGCGGCCTGTGCGTCAAAGTTCGTGATGCTCGCCCAGAAGCATTGCGTCTCAAACTTTTTGTCACGATAGGTCACTCGGATTTCGCTCTCGTCTTTCGTAACAGCGGTGTGGGTTCTGAACAGATTGGCAAGCCGGGTCTGGATCATGGTGATGTACTCGCCCAGCCGGTCGCGGCTGACCTCAAACGGGAGGTGGCGAGCGCCGAAGCAGGAGGAGGTCTGCCAGCCTTCGCCGGGGCGCTGGTAGCCGTGGTGGGCGATGACGCCGGTTTCCGCGAGGATCGGGCGACCGCAAATCTGGCAGGTCTTGGCGACGGCGGCACGAGCCGCCTTAAGGGCGGCGGATTTGGTCGGGGCCTTGGCGATCAGCGGGGTGCCTTTGATGTTCGCGCGGAGTTCGGCGCACTCGTTGGCAAACTTAACTTCGGCGGCAAAGTTTGCGTACAGAGCGGCGTGTTTGGGCTTCCAAACGTGCAGGGCGTGGTTGCCGTAGTACAGGTCGCGGTCGGTGCCGGTCATGTGGCAACCTTCACGGCGGGCATCAAGCAGCTTTGTATGTACGGGTTCCTTGAAGCCTTCGTCATAGGCGCGGTTCAGGGTGTCCAAGGCGTCCTTCTGGGCGGACTTGCTGGTGAAGCCGACCAAGGCGGCGGCGAGGACATTGTTGAAGTATTTGTTGGCGCGGGCGGTGGTCATTTCGTATCTCCGTTTGGGTTCAGTAGATGACGCGCCCGATCAGGGCGTTGATGTCGTATCCGGCGTCTTCGGCGCGCTGACCGGCGGCAGTCCCGGCGGCATCAATCATGGCGCTCCAGTAGCCGGGGGCGTTCTCGTCCAGCTCCACGTTCTCGTGGTCAACGCTTTCATCGGCGAGGTACACGCCGGTGGCTTTCTCGATGGCGGCCAGCTCGGCCTGCATGGCGCGGTAGGCTGTTTCAGTGGTCATTGCGTAACTTCCTGATAAACAGACATTTCGTTCTCCTTGCTGTGGGCATCAGCGCCCGGTGATTTGGAATATAGGGTACATTCCGTTCCATTTGCAAGTGTAATCGGCCAGAAATCGGCAAATCGGCGGCGGATATTTTTTGGCCGATTTCGGGGGGTAGGGGGGCTTGTCAGGGGGCCGGAATTGGGCCTAATCTATGCAAATCAGGGCTATTCTGCCCACGGAAGGATTGTAATTATGAACAAAATCAAGGCTTTACCACGGCTTCGGGCCGTACCAAGGCTGGTGCGCTGCTTATGCGGGTGCAGCTTGCCCAAGGGCGCTACAGCCCTGTGGACAGACCTAGGCTGGTCGGATTGTTATCGTTGCCGGGTGCGCCCATGAGCCGGAACTATGGTGTTCGTTCTTGTTATGTTCCGCCCGAAAAAACCCTGACTTTTGGGGAACGCCTACTGCTGTTTTGCGCAGCCTTCATTGGTGCTGTGTTGCTGTTCGCGTTGATTGCGGGCCTGATGTTTTTAGCGCAAATACTGGGTGACATGCTGACATGACCTATCCGAAACTCACGGGACGGGATGCGGTTTATGCAAACGCGATAGAGTATTTTGAGAGGAAAAGGCGCGACGCGGCATATCAGTCGATAAACGACAAAAATTATCCGATGATCCGGCTCTGCGCCCAGCGAGGCATGTCGCGGCGTCGGCTGATAGAAATCTATGGAGATTTCGCGGTTTTGTCGGCGCTGGAAAATCACAGCGAGGTGCCAGATGGTGGACGATGACCTTGAACTACCAGCTCCTGCTAAAATAGTTTTCGCGCTATATTTTATCAGCGCGTGTTTTCTCCAAGTCGTTGGATTGGTTTGGCTAATCCGCGCTGTATGGAGGTGGATCAGTGGTCATTGAGGACGCCAGAGAACTTCTAACAAGACTCCGCGACGATAATCCAGAGGGCTACGTTGATGCCATTTGGTCTATGCGCTACCCGCAGCCGTCCCCGAAATCCGGTAAAGGCTGGCCGTGCCGCGTTTACGAAAACAGATCATCCGCCAAAAAAATCCCGCACAATTTTCGGGTCTTTCTAAACGATACGCTATGACACCGTTGGACGTAAAACATTTCCGTCGCGACTATGATCTCAGCCAGCGCGATCTGGCCGAGCTTGTGGGTACACGATCTGCAAGAACAGTGCGGAGGTGGGAACACAGTGAGCGTGACATCCCCGACAGCGCCGCGATCATCATGGCTATGATCAGGCAGGACGAGCAGCGCATAGATGAAATCTACTCGATCAGGGGCGAACTAAATCTGCCGCCCATCGTAGATGCTAACGACGAAGTCGTGGGCTAGTGCAGCGGCGTACTGTTGGCAGGGCTATAAGCAAGAAAAACGGCCTATGATTATGGTAATTGGCAAGTTTCAAGAGGGGCAAAAACCAAGTGTCACGATCTAAACAACAAGGTTCTGGGGACGGTACGTTACAATTAGCGGGAAACACTATTGGCCTTATAAAGGCGTGGCCTGCAGACAAGGTAGAGCGCCGCCCTATCAAGGGCTTAGTGCCTTATGCTCGAAACGCCCGCACTCATTTGCCTGAGCAAATAGACCAGATCGCGGGCAGCATCAGGGAGTGGGGGTGGACAACGCCTGTGCTGGTTGATGAGGTTGGAACCATTATTGCTGGGCATGGTCGGGTTCTTGCCGCGCAAAAGCTGGGTTTTAAGGATGTCCCGGTTATGGTGGCCGTAGGGTGGTCTGAGCCCCAGAAGCGGGCTTATATTTTGGCCGACAACAAGTTGGCTTTGAATGCGGGCTGGGATAACGCCTTGCTTGGGACGGAGCTTGCCGATCTGATTGAGGGTGGGTTTGATGTGGACCTGATCGGGTTCAGTGGGGATGAAATAAACGCGCTGACAATTGATAAGACGGAGGGGCTTACTGACCCGGATGATGTTCCTGAGCCACCGGCTGACCCCGTGGCCGTGAGCGGGGATATTTGGGCTCTGGGGAAGCACCGGATTGCCTGTGGGAGCAGCACGGACGCTCACACGGTTGATGCGTTGTTGGCTGGGGTTAAGCCGCACTTGATGGTTACGGACCCGCCATATGGGGTGGAATATGACGCTGACTGGCGCAACAAAGCCATGCGGGCCGATGGGTCCAAGATTGGTGGAAAGGCAATTGGTAAGGTTGAGAACGACGACAAGGCCGACTGGCGTGATGCCTGGGCATTATTCCCCGGCGATGTGGCTTATGTCTGGCACGCCGGAAACATGGCCCATACTGTAGCGGAAAGCCTGATTTCCTGCGATTTACTGATCAGGGCGCAGATCATCTGGTCAAAGAACCAGTTTGTCATTGGGCGCGGCGATTACCACCCACAGCATGAGCCGTGCTGGTATGCTGTTCGCAAGTCTAAGCCGGGGCACTATGACGGCGGGCGCAAGCAAAGCACGATCTGGGAAATAGACAAGCCCCGCAAGTCTGAGACCGGCCATAGTACTCAGAAGCCTGTTGAGTGCATGAAGCGTCCAATAGAGAACAATTCCAGCCCCGGACAGGCTGTTTACGAGCCTTTTAGTGGCAGTGGGACGACCATAATTGCCGGTGAAATGATTGGACGGTGTATATATGCTATTGAGCTGAACCCGGCCTATGTGGATGTTGCCATTAAGCGTTGGCAGGATTTTACGGGGCTAGAAGCTACTTTAGTTGGGGACGGACGGACATTTGCCACTTTGGCATCTGAACGAGTAGGGAACGACAATGGCGAGGCCCCGTAAAGATGGAACACCCGCGCAGGGTAATCCCGGTGGGAAAAATCCTTATCAGCCGGAAGAAGCCGACCGTAAACGGGTCGAGGCAATGACAGGATATGGCCTGACCCATGATCAGATTGCCTCTGTGATTGGCATATCGGATGAAACGCTCAGGAAGTATTTCCGCCGGGAACTGGATACTGGGGCGGCCTTGGCTAATTCCCGCGTGGCCCAAAATTTGTATAAATGGGCAACTTCCGACAAGCCGGGGGCCGTTGCGGCCAGCATTTTCTGGACAAAAACCCGGATGGGTTGGCGCGAAGTGACTCGGCAAGAGCATACCGGCCCAGACGGCGGCCCGATCCAGACCGAGAGCAAGAAAATACTGGACGCCTCAATGCTGGCGCGGCTTTCCCCGGAGGCTATGCTCCAG
>Ga0214192_1001120_pt1 | contig 15255 bp, 14 predicted proteins | sample TroBogEpilimnion_44_FD_153030 | JGI IMG/M metagenome (GOLD analysis project Ga0214192, IMG submission 153030) | Freshwater microbial communities from Trout Bog Lake, WI - 29JUL2008 epilimnion | ecosystem: Environmental > Aquatic > Freshwater > Lake > Epilimnion/Euphotic zone | place: Trout Bog... | reverse complement strand
GTGTCAAGTTTAGTTACAAATTCTTCTTCAGTAGTGAAATCAACACCTTCTGCAAGTGCTTTTAACTTTTCTACTTGGGTCTGCGTCAGGCCTTCACACGCTGTGTAGATAGCCTCAATTTTTTTCTGTTCGTTCAAATCTTTAGTAAGTTCAATACCTTTATTAATTTGCTCATTCAAAGCAGCTTCTAATTCTTCTACTTTGGCAGCTAATTCTTCAGCGATATCAACTTTTTCTTGTGGAACATCAATGTAGTGTTCAACAAACAAATCACGGAGACCAGCCATGAAATCTTCAGCGATTTCAGCACGGAGTCCAGATTCGATAGCGATTTGATTATCTTTAATCCATTCTTCTACCATGTAGTTGAGGTAATCATCAACTTTAGCAGCCATATCTTCTTTAACTTGTTCTACGGCAACTTCAAATTGTTCCATCAACTCTTGCTCAGCTTCAGCGATAACTTCTTCAGCACGAGCAATAACGGCAGCTTCAAAAATTGTAGATGCTTTGGTAACAAATTCTTCAGAAAGGTTTTCACCAGACAAAAGAGCATCGATATCTTCTTTCATCTTTTCTTTCATTTTGTCTTGCATCATTTTTTTCTTCATCATTTTTTCTTCTTCTTCTTCGGAGATTACTGTTTCGTCAGCTTCGGTTTCTTCACCGTAAGATTGGAATGTAGCGCCTGGATTCTTTTGCATCATTTGTGGTGCCAATTTACCAGCGATACGGTCACGAATTGCTTCGTAATCAGTAGCAGCCATTTGAGCGGGGCTCTTAACATCAGCACGACCCATAGAATCTTGTGGACCAGTAGCCTTACTGATACCAACGCCATCTTTTTCTGAACCAACTGGTGGAGTAGCTCCAGGAGGAGTTGCTGTTGGAGTGCCTTTTAAGTAATCAGGCAAAGCATCTTTTTCTTCTTCTGGTGACTGGCCAATTTCGCCAGCGTCATTAGTACCATAAGCAGTTTTAGACTGTAACTTATCAGCACCAACTTCACCCATTGGATGTTTGTCTGAACCACGCATGCCCATTTTGGACTTGATATTGGTATCAAAAGTTGATTTGGAATCCTCGCCTAACAAGATTGACTTAGCGGCATCGGACAGGTTAAAATTTCCCATTTTGAAAATCTCCTTGATTTATATTGGATATTTATAATTAAAGTTTTTTGACTAGGTTTTCCCAAATGCGTAGACTTACGGACTCGATGTCTTTTCTAGAGGCTTTTTGAATTTGAGCCTTAGCATAAGAAATATCTTGTTCCGTCCAAACACCATTTATTAATACCCATTCTTTTCCTTCCATAATACCTTGAACAAATGCTCCAGGTGCGGAAGGGTCTGCTACAATATCTGCCGCTGTGGCTAGATAAAAATCGTTCTGAACAACATTAACACCGTTAACGTTTTTCAATGAACCCATACCTCTAGAAGAAACACCTAGTTGGGCACCACCCTCAATCAATTGACGAGCGATTTGACCCATAGGCGTATCTAGAATTTTTGCTTTACCAATCCATTGTGTACCATCTTCTTTAAGTCCTACGATAAGATGTGATACACGGTCTAAATTGATAGTTGGTGTTTCAGGATGACCTAATTCACCAAAGGCACGGTTTTTATTAATATATTCTTCTGTATAACGATGAACTTCTTTCTTCATCGTATTGTATTCGTATAGACGACCATTCTTGTTCTTTCTTTCGGAAACAAGGAAAGGACCTTCAATAAAGAGTTCTTTTTTGCCGTCTGCGCCCTCGGTAATATAATTTACCGTTTCTTGAATTTCTTTGATAAGTTTCATAATCCTAATGCGCCTCTTTTTCTTAAAGATGTTTTTCTTTTTCTAATTGTTTGCTTAATTTTAGCTAACCTTTTAAACTTACTTCTCTTAGCACCTAACTGTCTATCTCTACGCTCATGATAGGACATACGAACTAATTTGCCGCCACGAATTGTATAACCTGGCATATTAGAAAAGGTTTTGTTTCTTTGAACCTTACCTTTTCTTACACGAACTCTAACAATTCTTTTTCTGCCAATTTTTTGTACCACAGCTTCGTTTAGCAGAAACTCCTTAAAGGTTAACATTTTTACTGTTTATTACCAGTAATACCATAAGGAGGATAATTAAATGCGGCAGGATCATTAAACTGACCACGCTGATACATTTGGTTATTCTTACGCAACGAAACAACTAATGTGTATGCTGAGTTAGCAGATGCTCCAGTAGTTGAAATACCTAAATCTCCAAAACCTGTGGTGTTTGCAACTGCACCATTAACTAGTGTATTATTTAAAATAGATGGTAATTGTTCTCCGTTACCAAAGTCACCTTGACCTTGTAAATGGAAAATAGTTGCTGAATTAGCATACTGAGCGGATGTAGTAGTACCTGCGCCACTCCAAAATAATTCAACAGAACCAATTGGTGAAGATACAGGAAAGTTTACAAAGTATTTTAAACCGGTGAGTTGTAAATCGTAATAAGATAATGCTGTATTTGCAGCACCGCCTTGACTATTTGCAACCAAATAACCGTTTGTAGCCAAAGCATTTGCTAATGTATTAGCAGAAATACGACTTGTGTTTAATTCGTCAGCAGCAGGACTACCAAAGGTACCAGTTAATTTAATAACAGCATCGGTTGTTGTATCTCTCAATACTTGATATGTAAATTTGTTTGCCATCTTTTATCCTGTGTTTATAGTTAGATATTTATCTAAGTTATTCTTGGCTCAAATCTTCCGAATTTTCTTCTTGTGAAGTTTCAGAATCTTCTTGTTCTTCTTCATCAGCCAACATATTTTGAGCCATGTTTTGTTTGGCCAACTCAAAATGAGCTGATACTTTTGCATGAATATTGTCATACAAAGCGTTACGAAATTCTACGCCATTATTATCCATAGCGTAATCAATAATATTGCGTGTTGAGTAGTCCGGCATCATTTTCTCCTAAGGTATTCAAATATTTATAATAAATTTATTCATCTGCTTCATCTTCTTCATTACCAGCTGGATTTTCAGGCTGTTTTGGCACATTCGATAACATCATCTGTTGTGCTACATCATTACCTACACCAACCGGTAAACCAAGACCCATTTCTTTTTCTTCATCAATCTCTGCTTGCATCTCTTTGATTTGGTCATCGGTCAATCGTAAAACTTGACGCTGAATCCAAGCTTGTGAGAAATAACGACCTGTATAAGGATCAACTTGGCTTAGTAAACCAAGTCGTTCCTTCATCAATTCTGCATCTTTTAATTCGGTAAAGTTATTATCTTTAATGAAGTCATAATAGATGTGTTCTTTAAATTCTTGCCATTCTTCATTGGTACAGATACCTTTGAGAACACATTGAACTCTTAATGCTTGGTCAAACAAATCAGCAAACTTGTTACGCAAACGGTCAACAAATTTAGCAAACTTCAATTCGTCACGGGTAATCTCATTGGTACGACCAAGAGTAAAACCGGCTGATTCTGGATTCAAACGAGAAACTGGCACATTCAATGCTTTATATAGTTTCTTTTCAAAATATTTAACATCTTCTAACTCACCTAGGTTTTGACCACCAGGTAGTGTAGAAATTTCTGTGCCTTTTCCACCTTCACGACGTGGCAACCAAAAATCTTCCATCATCGATAAGAATTTACGGTCATCACGGACTTCACCGGTATTGGCATCGTAAACTAACTTGTTCTTATACTTGACCATAATGTCACGCAGATATTGTTCTGCTTTTAATTTTGGTAAGTTACCCACATCAATATAGAAAATACGGCGCTCGGGAGCACGACTGATACGATAAATGACAGTAGCATCTTCAATCATCCTTAATTGGTTTAGGGGTTTGATTGCTTTGTGTAGATACGACAATACCACGGCACGGCGAGAATCCATGAGACCAGAAACAACTGAGATAATGGAATCTGTGGTAATACGGACGCCAACAGGACCAAAATTGCTTGAAGAACCAGTAGTAACCTTATCATTGAAGATATAATATTCATTGACAACATTCATTACCTCTACACCGGTACGTTCATCTTTTTTCTTCTTCATTTCACGAACTTTACGAAGTTTGCGTGGATCAATATAACGAAGTTCTTTAATGCCTTGAGTAGGATTTTCACGGTCAATAATGATGTGGTAATACATCTTACCATCAACATAGTATCTACGGAAAATATCTTGTGCCATGTTGTTGTAATTCAGCATACGAAGAATCGTAGAGAATTCGTCTTTAATGGCTTTTTTGATTTTTTCTGGTTGCTTTAAATCATCCAGAACAATTTGAATAATTTTGCCATCGTCATCTTGGCAAATAGCTTCACCAACGATATCGTCAATCGCTGATTCAATTTCTGGCTGCATAGCCATTTCACGGTAACGAGAGATAAGTTCTACTTCATTTTTGGCAGTACCGTCTAAGTCAACATATGTTCCATAATATGCTGCTGAGGTAATCGTTAAAGCGCCATCGTCATTTGATGGAGGCGAAAAAGATTGTTGCACAGCTTGGTCATCATTGGCCTGCTTCCGTGCAATTGTAAAACCAAAAAGAGAGAATTTATTAGCTGCCATATTGTGTTATATCCAATTCAAAAAAACATAATGAGAGGACCAAAGTCCTCTCTAATAAAATAATTAAGCGTCTGTTGATGCAGTATTTGTCCAGTATTGGTATGCAAATGTTACTGAGTATTCTTCAATAGTATCATTTGAACTCCAATCTAAATCAATTGGCGCTACATCTAACGGGAACATACCAACAAACTTATATGTGTTAATTGCTGAGCCAGTTTTACCATATTGAGTAACTGTTGCATCAACTGTATAACTTGTTGGACTTGTTGCCGAAGCACTGCGAACATTGCCTGCGTGACTATTAAGAGCACTCATCCAAGATTCCATAGAATTGCGAATCAAGAAATCTTCATCGTTAATAATCTGTAATGTCCAGTCAGCAAAGGTACGATTACCGGCAAATTTCATTTCACGACCAAAGTAGTAAACTGGAACTTGACCAACGGTTGAACCTGGTAACTGTGATGCTTTTGCCATAAATTGCAATTTTTGACCTGCAGCGGTTGCATTATTAGCAAACTGTGGTAATGTTAGAGTCACTTGAAATAGATTGGGACGAGCACCGTCACCAATCATATTTGCTCTAAATTCTGCTACATTGAATGTCATTGTTTTCTCCTATATCCTTGTTTATTTATTAGAACTGGCCAACGACTTCAGTAAAGTCAACACCCGTTCTTACAGCAACAAAGTTCAACTGGATAAAGTTAATTGAACGAGCAGGTTTGACATAGATATCACCAACAAACTGATTAGAATCAACAACTTGTGGAGTGTTGTTTGTAGAATCACAAACTACTTTAAAGTCATAGATACCACGGCGACCTTGAACATCACGAAGGAATGGAGTTACAAGAGCAACAAACTGTGCTTGTGTGAATGAATCGTTAAATTCAAACAATGAATACTTAGCAGCTTGAGCAATTGTTTTCTCTAATACAATAAACAATCTACGAACGTTGATACGGTCAAATGCTGATGGTTTAGCTTGTAGTGTCTTATCACCATAAAGGATTGTTCCGTTAGATGGGAATGTTACAACTGGATTGATACCAATAGAATACAACGAATCACGTTGAGTCTGATTTGGATTCCATGCCAATTTAACAACATTCTTCAGATTACCACGGTTGTAACCAGCAGGTGAGAACCATGGATCACGAACTGAATCGGTGTATACACAAAGACCAGCAGTATCACCGTTCAATGGTATCCAACGATAGGTGTTGTTATACTTGTCGAACATATACTTCCAACCACAATCAGCAACTGCGTAAGAAGTAGAACGAGCCAATGAAGTGTTCCAACTTTGAATGTTGGTAACTTCACTACCAGACTGGTTAACAACAGCAGAAGATGGAGGTGATACAAACGCTACACAATCTTTACGAGAGTTAGCAATATTATCAATTACATATTGTTGAACTGTTGTGCTATGGCCACCAGTCATTACCAATGAAATATTAACAGCATCGGCATTAGTAAACTGGCCATAAGAAGTAATACGGTCACCGTCAACAGTTGCTGCATCTGAACCAGAACCTAAAGCAAATGTCTGTGCAGTAGAAACTGTGGCATAACTTGTATTGGCAAGTGGTTGGCCCCATGTAGAAGAAGTTGTTGCATAACTCACTGGATCAACTGCGTAGATATACTTAGAATTATTGAAAATATAATTCTTATAGTAGTTTGAGTTGCCCAAAGAATCGGTTGCATTTAAACCTTTAGACAAATACGGAAATACTTCTAATACGGTATTTTTAGCACCAGTAAATAGACCACCAGTATCCATCACAACAATATGAACTTCATCGTTTGCTGCGCCGGCAGCTGCAGCTTGTGTAGAAGTACCAGGAGCGCCATTTACATATCCAGAGATTGTTACGCCACCAATATTCCAAGAAGCGGAATAAGAAGCGGTATCAACCAAAGAAATGGTTAGTGAGTTACCTAAAGCACCTGGATAACGAGCCATGAAAGCACCATAGGCGTTATTATTATTACTTGTTAAGTAAGTAGCTTGAAATACATCTTCATTAGCAACTTGAATGTTGTTGCCTGTTGTGTTTGCGTCAGCATTGTATGAAGCATTGTTGGCTGAACGAACAACTTGAAGATTGTTACCATAAGCTAAGAAAGAAGCTGCGGTAAAAAATGAAACATAAGTGTTAGAATCTGGATTACCAAATATTTTTGCTAAGGTAATTTCGGAATCAACTAAAATTCGTTTATTTACTGGACCCCATTGAAAATTTCCAGCAAAGGCACCGGCAGTAGTTAGTACCGAAGGAACGACTGTTGTTAAGTCGACTTCGGAAACGTTTACGCCTGGAGAGATTTGAAACGCCATTTTTTATCTCCTTGATATTATGATTATTTTGGCAGTTATGATACCATACGGATATTTATGAAAGGCCATATTTAGAGATTAACGGTGTAATTCTCTGATATAACCTGCATAAGTTTCACCGGAATCTGCTTTTTCCCACACATCTCCACCTTCCACCATAAAACTATGCTCTAATCCATCTTCAATAATGGGTGCCGGTAAGGTTTCTTCATCATATTGATTCATTGTTTCCAGTTGAAGTTGCTTACGGACATCATGAGCCACAATTTCTCTAAAGTATTTCTGAGTGGTTGCCCAAGAGAACATGACCAAACCCATCACCATATCGTCATTGGCATCTTCTTCAGCGGCAAAAGAACTCTTATTTGCCACAAAAGTAGTCAATTCTGAAATAGTATCAAAATCATTAATGACTAACTTATTACCTTCAATTAATGTTTTCAGATTAGAACAACCAATTCTCTTAACCTGAGTAGACATTTTAAGACCCATTTGAACACCTCTAGCAAAACCAGCTGAAAGTTGTTGTGGTTTTTTATTACCTGTGAATATTTTCCATAAATTTTCGTATTCAAGGTCTTGGTGTAGAATATCGGCAACCTGTGGAGTATTGTTGACTTCTACTAAAACATACGCATCATTATACAATCTAGCTGCATCGTGAATATAAGTTGGAAACAATAGCGGTGAAACTGAAGAACTCTTATAAGTTGCCACCTGTTCATATGGCATTGTAGTTAAATCAATCACCGAGAATGTAGAAGAATCTAATCCTTTGCCTTCTGACACATCCACGAACATACCATACAGGTGAGGTTTATCACCTTTGATTGGTTGTTTATAAATCTTCAACATCTCATGTTCAGCAATTGGCGGCTGATAGACCATCTGCTGAAGTTTGGTACCAGAAATAAGAGTATTGGTAGAACCTAAGAATTCCGTTTCAAACTCTTGTCTGAATTGATGTTCAGAAGTATTCTTAATCGTTTCTTCTTTCCAATCTTCATCACGACCAGGAACTTGTGACCAATGAATTTCAAATGGTACATAGTTGTTTCGCTTGTTGACCGCATCATTCCAATACTTGTAGAACAGATTCATACCGTTTGGGGTAGACACCATCAGAATCTTGGTTTTAGTACCAGCAGTAATCACAGGATAAACTGAGGTAATAAACTCTGAGGCAATATTAGATGGTACGAAAGCAAATTCGTCTAGGAATACAATGTTAAAAGATCCTGAACGGGACGCTGCGGAGGAAGTCGAGTCCGCAATAATAACTGAACCGTTCTCTAGTTCTATACGAGATTTGTTCCACTCAACCACGCCTTGTTGGATCCATTGTGGAAGGTTCTCATAGGCCAATTGTAATTTACCAAGAATACCAATGGCAGTTTTAGAACGGTTGGCAAGAACAGCAATAGATTGAGAGTCTTTGAAAAGAATTGTCCAAAGAAGATATGCAACCGCAGTAGTAGTTTTACCGACCTGACGAGGACATTTAACAATAACAAAACGATTTTCATGGAATTTACTTATCATGTCCTTCTGAAAGTCATACATTTCAAATGGAACTAGACCTTCATCTAGTGTAATAATTTTAATGTATTTGGTAAAGTAAATAGGATCCTGAGCACATTTGACATACTCATCAAACTGCTCTTGAGTATAACTTTGTTTTACTCCTACTCTTTTGAGTAATAAATTATCACGATAGGTTTGTTTATTTGCCATTATCTTTGAGTAACTTACCTAGGTCAGCAGTAGAACCAACAAAAATTGCTTTGTCAATTGTGGTGTTATTGACTTCTTTCTTTTTGTCCATCTCACGCATTTGTTTTTGGATGTTTAGAAGTTCCTTGTTTGCATCCACCATATTTTTAAGTAGTGTTCCGTAGACTTCAAATGCTCTTGGGTGTTGTCCTGCTTTGGCGATGTTGAGAATCTCCTCCATGGCTTCGTGGCCTTGGTCAATAATACCTTGAAGGTTCTCTTTAGATTGTTGATATGCGTCCGTTAAGTCTGATTCAATATCAGGTTTATTATAACTGGCAGATACCGTAGGAAGTCTTTCTTTCTTTTCTTCTGGTATTGGTGTCACATCAAGTAATTCAGATAAATTTTTATTCAATTCATTCATATTAATATAAGTTGGTAAATCTAGATGAATAGTATGTGCGTATCTGATATATTTCAGTATCGCTTAATACTTTATTATATATCAAAGCAAGGCCTACACTACCGTTCATGTTATTGGCGTTACCCGAAAAACCACCAATTTCCACACCTGCTGGAGTAGGACTAAATGTGCTTGTGCTAGAATTGGTAACTGGTGTTTGAGTTCCAATATACAATTTCCAGCCCGTTGTTGTGTTAAAACTTACTGCACCAAACACCCATTGATTGAGTGGAGTAGTAACTGCCGCTTGTATGGTACTCCAAGCACCATTGTGACCTGATTGTAACGTTTGTGTGCCGGCACCCCAAAACGCATGGTCATTTCCTGTATTTCCGCCAGAGATAATATTGGCATATGAACCAGCAACTTTAAATATTGCTACTTTAGTGTATGCTGTTGCTGGTAATATATTACCGCCTGTTGCAATGTTTCCAAAATAAAAATAACTTTGATTACCTGCACTTGTAAATGTTGCATCACCAGATGAAAATAAAAAATTATTTCCTGCGCCACTTAAATCTGTCCATGATGTGCCAGAACCGGGATAACTTGATGTATTTCCAGCATCAAGATTTAAAATTAATCCATTAGTAACAATACCAGAAGTTACATCTGGAGTGATGTTTATTCCACTACCAATCTTAATGCCTTGGCCAATTAACATAATTTAAACTTTTGGATAAGTGTTTGATATCAGCGGTGTTTCAGCTACATTGACTGTGTATGTATAATTACTATTAGCGTTAGCGCTAGTTGGATTAGGCGTGATAACAATTTGTGAGTAATTTAATGGAGCTATTTGGAAAGAAGTAAAAGCATAATTGGCATTTGTTGTTTGGCCAATAATAGGTTGACTTGATACAAAATTACCATTGATATTGGTTAAAGTCAGTTTATTATTTACAAATGAAACAACTTTACCCGTTGCAACAGCAGTACCCATTGAGTAACCTTGATATACAAATTCACCAACTTGATATTGACCTACACCAGTATTAGCTGTATTTAAAACAACATTATCATTAACAGAAATATCATTAAGAATATTAGTAATAGATGTTTGAATTAAACCAACAGGACCACTAGAAGCACCAAAGATAAATCCTTTGACTGTAAAGTTTAATGTCCAAATAATTAATCGAGGATCGGAATCTCTAACACCTTCATATTCTACTTCATAGTTTGTGCTATTTAAAACAACAGGCACCTCTTTGATGATACCCATTTCAGGTACCAAGTTTAATTTAATAGTATAATCTGGTGTAAAGTATGGAAGAATGTGTTCAATAATTTGTGTACCATCTTCTACATTACGCACGTAGACATAAAGAGAAAAATCAAAATTATATGGAACAGGATTATATTGAGATTTTACGGTACCAGAAGCGTTACTGAAATTCTTAATATTGGTATTTTGTTTACGAGAAGCATCATATGTGAGGCCATTCATTTCAAACGACATACGAGGTAAAGTCATCTGAACTTTTTTATCTAAATTAGCATCGCCTTCTAAACGCTGAACATATTTTTCTTTAGTAGCATAAGCAATAGGAACAATAAAACGTTCTGCTTCACTTTGGTCTGGATTGTAACGCACCAAAGTAATATCGTCAAATAGGTTACCAAAACCTACAACAAGTTTACGAATGATACGAGGATAATATGTGTTAGCCATTATATGTTACCAAAAGGATTTGTTTCAGAAAAATCTATGATAGAACTTGCTGAATTGGCAATATATTCATTATCGTAGTTTTCTTTGTTGGCAGGATTATTTAATGGATCAAATGTAGTCAATGTGTATCTTGCGTTACTAGATTGTCCAATAATGAGTTGATTGTCAATAAATTCGCCGGCAATGTTGGTAACAGACAATGTGTTAGAAGAAGGAATCCAGGATTGAACAACAGCAACAGTATTAGCATTTGCATATGTTGTATCTGCTGATTGGTATACGATTTCGTTGATTGCATATGTTCCTGTTCCTGCACCCGTATTGAGATGCAATGTGTAAGCAGAGTCCGTAACAACAGAATCAATAGCAGCAACACCAGTAGAAATAATTTCTTGTGAGTATTTGAATTTCTCCATTTCTAATTCATAGAAATATGGAACTTTTCTGCCCAACATGAAGAAATCTTTTGTTTGATTTGTAAACTTAATTTCAAACAATTCACCAGTACCATTAAGAAACGGAATATAAATTAAATCACCTTCACGTGGTCTGGTAAAAGTATTTTGTGGAACTCTTTGAGTAAAAGCACGCTTAGAAACTATTACTTGAACATTGTTTTTAATTTCAAGTCCAAATTTAGAGAAGAATTCTTTTTCGCCACCATATTCGGTAGCATTAGAAAGATACATTTCTAATTGAAATGCTGATTGAAACTTTTTAACTGGATCTTCACCAAATAATAAATCACGAGCTTGGTCATTATCATTGGGTAGGTAGTAGCAATCAAATCCTTGAATTTTTATTGATTCGGTTATTAAATCTTCAATTAATCTTTGTTCAGATAATGATCCATAATTGTTAAAATATTGAGAGGTAGCCATGTCAATTCTTTAACTTTCTTAGTAGAGCAGCTTTTCTCATTTTTTCTATTGTTTCAAGTGAATGTTTTCTGCCGTAATTTGGATTACCGCTGCCTTTTCTGGATTCACTTAACTTTTTTCTTTCTTCTTTTGATTTAGGAATACCTTTTTTGGAGGCACTTATATTCTTTTTGGCTTCATCCGATAACACCCAAGTTTTACCCTTTGTTGCCGTTTTATAACCTAATTCTCTTGCTTTTAAAAATTGTTTTTTTCTTTTTTCTTTTTCTTCTTCACTTAAACTATTCCACTTTTGTTTGTTTAATTCTGATAAGTGCTTTTTTTGTTTTTCGGTTAATTGAACCCCTATTGTTCCTTCTCCACCATCAGTTTCATTATACCCATTTTTTCTGGTGTCTAATTTTTTAATCCATTCTTTTTCTTTTTCACATAATTCATTATAATTTTCAGCTGAATCTAATTCATAACAAACAAAATTTTTAATACCATGTAAGGCCATTGCTTTATGTATTGCAAATTTTTTTGCTTTATCACTTCTAGAAATATCTCTGTGTGATTTAAATCTTCTTTCTATTTTACCTTTGGTTAAACCAACATACTTTTTGCCGTTTAACTTATTTTCTATACAATATATTTTCATACTATTCTCCTTATTATAATTTTATTTATAATAAAAAGACATTTGACCTCTAGATTAGTTCATGAACCACTCCAACGGTGCGCCGTAGTTCATTTCCATTTCACTTTCTAATCTTTCTATTTCCGTAACGGCTTCATTATAAGTATCTTCGCCATTTAATGTTACACCACCAGGTAATTGTAATCCGCCAAATTTCTTCATATTGGATCCCCAACTTCTCTTAATGAGAGCAGTAGCATATTCTTTTAACCAACGGTCATTCCATACCAAATTAAAAGTATCTGGATTAATAAGTGCATAACATTCAGAAATTGCCACATCACCTACATTAACATCATATCCCCATGCCCAATCAATATACAATCTTTGCATATGTCTTTGAAAGCGAATAGGAACTTCACCAGTAAACATAATCTCTAATGAACGTAAATGTTGTTGAGTTAATGTATAGTTAATATATGAGGCAGAAGTAAAATCATATAATTCGTTTAAGCGTAATTGATAACGCAAGTCAAACATATTAACGCTTGCTTGAGAATCTGAAAGTGGAAATATACGAGAAACGCCAGCAATTTCTAATGTATTATTTGCCGAATCTACCGCAGATGTGGCATCAAGATATTTGTTATTGATATCATCTTGAGTAATATGTTTAATCCAATAAACTTTTTGTAGGCCATCAAAGTGATAATCTTGCCAATATTGTAAAGCATCATCAATACGGTCATTTACTTGGTCGTCATCCACGTTGATATCAATAACTGGATAACCCAATCTACGCTTACAATAATCTGTAAAGTCTGCTCTGTTTGTAATTGTTGCCATTTTTTATCCTAACGCAATTGAGAAAGCCAACGCAGTTGATACAGCAATATAAACAGCATTAGATGTAGCCGCATTGGCGGATGAATTTGATGTTACAGAATCACTTAGTGTGATTGAACTGCCACCACCAGTAGAAATTGGATTACCATTGGCAGCGTAATATAATCCGTTGGTGTAGATTCTATCTGAGTATACATTACCCGTTACACCAACACCGCCAGTAACACTTAAAGTACCAGTAGTATTTGAAGATGATGCAGTATTTGGAGCATTAAAAGTTGCAGCAACGTTTGATGAATTATAACCACCAACAAATATCTTTAAATTTTTACCTACTGTTTGTGTACCAATTAAGAGGTTTACACCATTTGAATACAGATAAGCGTCACCAGGTTGAGCAGCAGTAAATCCATTTAATGCGACATTGTATGATGTGCTTGTGATACCCATATCAATAAAGTTATTGGTATCAGTACCTAAGTTATTATATAATGCTAAGTCAGTAGATGAGTTTGCCGTATTGGCAAAGTTTTGAATACCAACTTGAGTTGACTGGTCAGTATTTGCAGTAAACAAGCCCATGGTATAGGCATGAGCAAAAGTATTTGCAATATCACCAGCAACAGAACTTTGTTGAACAATTACATTTGATGCAGCACCGGTAATTTGTAAAGAACCGGTCATCGTATCGCCAGTTTTTAATACTGTTGAGTATGCTCTAGCGTTAGCAATATTGGCAGTATTATTGGCTACTTGAATTGCTGTATTTTGTGCTAAGTCAACACCTAAGATATAGGCAATATTGGCGTTAGCAGTATTAAGACCACCTTGTAAAGCAATTGTATTAGCGGAAGCATTATTTGCTGTATTGTATGCCGCATTAGAATATGAAAATAATTCTACGCCATTATCATATACACCAGTAGCATACAAGTTTCCTGTTACACCAACACCACCAATAACTTTTAATGCGCCTGTTGTTGTGGATGTGCTTGATACGTTGGTTTTAATTGTAACATTGTTGCCGGTAAAACTGACACGCATCACTTCATTTTGTGTATTGATGCCGCCAACAGGGAATATGATATCGTTATTTCCACCAGTACCAACAATCATATTACCACCACCAGTAGTGGTGTTACCTGTTACAAATAAGTAACCATCGTTTTTACCAATTAAATTATAACCAGGATAATTGTAATTTGAAGAACCTAAACCTAAGTCTAAGAATCCGTCATTGACTGTTCCGTTATCAGCAGAGATGAATAAATCTGAAGAAGCATTAGCACCAGAATTAATATTCTGCATATTAACGCCACCAGCATAACCATTATAATTGCTGGTGATTTGATTTACAATTTGTGGTTCTATTAGATAACCAACAGGAATACCAGAATAGAAAGCATTAAATCCGTTTGCTGAATACCCAAAGAACTGACCAGTATTACCTGTGATTACATATGATGTTGCGTTACCAGTAAATGATACATTACCTGTTACTGATAAGTTACCTTGAATTGTTACATTACTACTTACAGTTTGTGTTGTGCCAGAAAGTTGTAAAGAAGTATTTGCTTTATTGTAAGCAGCATTAGCAAATGTTGTAGTATTGGTGATATTAGTATTTTGAACTAAATCAACACCAAGAATGTAAGCAATATTAGCATTGGCTGTATTGAGGCCGCCTTGTAACGCAATAGTATTAGCTTGAGCTGAATTGGCAGTATTATATGCCGCATTGGCAAAGGTAGTTGTGTTGGTGATACTTGTGTTTTGACCAATATCTACTGCTAAGATATAAGCAATATTAGCATTGGCAGTATTCAAACCACCTTGAAGTGCTACTGTGTTTGCTTGAGCGCTATTTGCCGTATTATAAGCTGCATTAGCAAATGTTGTTAAATTAGAAATACTTGTATTTTGGCCAATGTCTACTGCTAAAATGTATGCTATGTTAGCATTAGCAGTTGCCATAGCACCCTGTAACGCTACGGTATTTGCTTGAGCGCTATTTGCCGTATTAAAAGCTGCGTTAGCAAAAGCATAACTTGATTCAGTATTGGCTAAATTATAGGCATTGTTAGCAACAATATATGCCAAGTT
>Ga0214192_1001117_pt1 | contig 15293 bp, 5 predicted proteins | sample TroBogEpilimnion_44_FD_153030 | JGI IMG/M metagenome (GOLD analysis project Ga0214192, IMG submission 153030) | Freshwater microbial communities from Trout Bog Lake, WI - 29JUL2008 epilimnion | ecosystem: Environmental > Aquatic > Freshwater > Lake > Epilimnion/Euphotic zone | place: Trout Bog... | reverse complement strand
CACCCCCCCCCATGCCGCCCAGTCCTATGCCTCCATCTCCACCCCCACCCATGCCGCCCAATCCTATGCCGCCTATGCCGCCAATGCCGCCAATGCCTCCTTCTCCGCCCCCACCTATGCCGTCGTTTTCACCTCCACTACCGCCAAAGAAATTTAATTATACTTCAGAATTTATAAATATAACGAGTCCGCTCCATAGAAATAATACAAATACTACGAATACTACAAAAAAATCAGAATCTACAAAAATAATTATAACTTCATATATATATTATTTAGTACTGCTATTAATAGCCGTATAATTTCCATTCACCAATACCACAAATATCAAATCCAGTCGTATTATTATTTCTTGTAATAACAAGTCGAAAATACTTATAATATGGTAAGGATAATCCATTAATTGTATATGGATTTACTGGTGAAGTTCCAATTGTATTTACTGGAACACTGCGTGAATCTAATTGATACCAATGTGCACCATCAAGAGAACCAAAAATATACCATGAAGAAGGTAACCATTGTGTTCCGCCACTTCCACCACCGAGTGAATATCCAGTTAAAACTATATTGCATGGAAGTTGTATTTGCAACCATTCTCCTCCTATACCATTTGTGAAATAAGGACCAACATATGCTAGAGCACTTGTATAATTAGTAAATCCATTATTACCATTCCCACTTAACCAAGTATTTGTATTTGAAGCAGGTGTTACTGATTTATCAAAGGCTTCATAATTTACAAGTGAAGCGCTATTACCATATTGACTCGAAGACGTTACAGTATATGTTCCATTGCCATACGACTGTCCTGTAACCAATTGGCCAGAATTTGCAGAAGATGTCATCGCAATTGGTGGCCACTCGAGAGGACCAAATGGTTGTGCGGGCGGCGTAAATGGTGCAGTATATCGCGCGACACCAATAGTAATGCGAATATCATCTAAATATGTTCCAGAAGGTGAATTACCGTAACTCGAACCGCCAATAGAGATTGCAGTAGAAGTAAGCGGATACTGTAATAAACCTGATCCAGATGATAAAGGAACTATTGCACCGTTCGAATATATAGAAAGTGTATTACCATTTCTTACGACTGCTACGTGATACATCGTTGCATTTGAAAATTGTGAATTACTTGTAACGAAAACATTTGTTGCACTCGCATAACACTGGAAAATTAAAGCACCGTTGCTAAATATTATTCTCCATAAAGTTCCATCAAATAATGCATAATTACTTGTCCCTATTGTTGTAATATACATCCAGAATTCAATAGTGAAATTCTGATTACCTAAATTATAATTATTACTTGTCGGTGTAACTAAATATCCTGCGCCACCAAATGCGATTGACCCTGCTCCAAATTTAATATATGTTGCTGTCGCATTTATTGTAGGTGCTGTCCCGCTTGTTGTCAATATTGCATTATACTGGCTTGTATCTGTGAAATCATAATCACCGTGTAATAGCAATACTACATTAGAATAATAAGGATCCGCGAAATTTGCCTGTGATTCAATGACGGTTTGGTCAGAAGATGGTAAAGAACTTGTTGTAGATTGATAAGTAGATGTAAGAGCTGACGAAAATATTGCTAAATAATTAAGTTGAGTTCCTAAATATTGTGCACTTCGCCATGGACTATTACCAATGTAATTGTAAGTTGCTAAAGTTGCTCTTGTAGTTCCAGGACTATTTGTTCCAGCGGATGTTCCATTTTGATATATTATCATACTATTTGTTCCACCACCAGTAATATAACTTGTCGTAATAGTATCTGGAATACCTGCGTTTGGCCATGAAGCACCTGTGTTCCATTGCATTGGTTGCCATCCTATTGCAATAGCTCTTGTATTTATTACAATAATTTCAAGTGTTTGTTGATTAACGTAAGTGCTTAATGCAGATGCACTTACAACTACTATATTATTACCAACTGATGCCGTTCCCGCGTGTTTAAAAGAAATTGTATACGATTGATCACCTGTTGGCATTGTGCTATTTGGCATAGACATATATGCTGTGCCGCTCTGTGCAGTAAAATCAACGCGAGCATTTACCCAGTCTATTGCAGGCTGAAGTGTCGTTGTTGGTTGTGTAGCATTTGCGCCTTTACCACTTTGGTCATACCAGATCGTTACATAACCTATACTATTTGCTGTAGTGGTTCCTCCTATAAAGTTCTGCACACTGAGACCCGTTGCAGAAATGAGTGTCCCATACTGGTCTCCATAAAAATCGAGAGTAGCCGAATCTATTGCGCGGCGAATTTGAATAACTGGTGATGTCCATGTAGAAAATAAGCGACGCACACTGTAAAGAGCATTTGCGGATGCGAGTGCAATCGGACTCAATCTATCAAGAGCAAATACTGGCGTTGGTTTGAAATTAATGAACCCAGGAATTTTATAAATAGGATACTGATTGCCAAACAACCGCCATTCATCCAGTGCAAAATATCCATTTCCTGCCATGACTGCGCTGCATATTATCACATAATATGAATATGCTACTATTGATGGTGAATTTAGCGTAAAATATTGGGTTTGAAATTGTGTTACCCAATTTATGCCTGTTCTACTATCTATAATTGTCCAAGAAGTTCCATTATTTGATCCTGCAACATAATATGTAGAAGGCGCCTGACCAATACCACCACTTTGAATACAAGTCAATGAATAGCTTTGAAGATATATAGCAGTTGGTAATTGAATTTGTAACCATTCGCCTGTTCCTAAACCTGTAATAGATGCGGTGCCAGCATATACACCAGTAGTTCCATTATAATTTGCAGCGGATGCCCAACATATAGGAAATGATCCAACTGCAATTTTATCAAATGCATACCATGGAGCAGATGTGCTATACGTAGTTGATGCAGTTATTATATAAACTCCATTACCATATGGTTGTCCATAAACAGGGCAAGAATATATAGTTCCACCTGTTGATGAGGCATTTAATGCAACGGGTGGCCACTCAGTTATCCATGAGTTTGTCGCGGGTTGCACGCCAGTATTTTGGGTTTCCACTGCAACGCGGTCGGTTTCTGAAAGAATTGACGGAAATATTGAAGTATAATAAAGTTGTCCATTGAATGTGTTTTGTCCTATAATGGAATAAAGAGTTCCGTTTGTTCCTGCGCCAAGAATATCATAGTATCCCGTCGGTGTAATAGCGCCACCAGTTTGGAATACCGAATTCGGCGTAATATTATTTTGCGCCGAATTTATGTAAACTGCCCCGGCATTTGTAGCTGTTTTAAATGTAGCTACATTTCCAGGATTCGCCGAAGCAATTGTTGTAGCAGAAACCGTTGGGAAATTCCCCACAGGATAGTCATTAATGCCAATTTGCACGCCGTTGACAATTGTTCCACCAGCTAATAAGCCCTCCATTATAAGTAAGGAAATACAAAAAGAAGTGTAAAGAAATCGCTTTATTTTTATAATTTTTATTAATTATACTAATAATCTAAATTCATTAAGAGAAGCGCATCCATATGTGTCAGCTGTAGCAACAGTTATAAGAATACGATAATATGTATATGCCACTGTTAGTGCAGGAGAAATAGTAAATGTATATGATATAACTGACCATGAAATATTCGATTGGGTATCTATTAATGTCCATGTTGAACCATCATTTGAAGCTAATAATACAAAATTCTTAGGATTTGTAGTATAAGGACTGACTCCGCCTCCAAGAATGTAATATGAAGTTATTGATATTGCAGTACTGAGCTGCAATTGTACCCAATCACCTGTATATGTTGTTCCAGAAGCAACTGTTGCATAAGGAGCACCTGATAATGCAAATATTCCAGTTGATGTATTATAATCATTTCTGTTACTAAACCAACCACTTGATGTACTATAATCTACACAATTCCATGCAGGATTTCCGGAATTGTATGTAGATGATGAAATAGTGTATGTTATGCCACCATAATTAAGTGGAGATGTAGATGAAAAACCAGATGGCGGATGATATACACTTGGTAATGGATTACCGTAAAGCATCCATTCACCAATAGATGTAAAATAATTATTTCCAGTTGCAGAATTAATATTTGTAATTACAATCCTGTATCTATTATATGCTGTGGCTGTGGTAACTGTAAATGTTTGTACTTGACTACTTGACCATACAAGACCTGTTTGTTGATTCAAATTTACCCAAGTTATACCATTATCAGGTGAACCAACTATATAATATCCACCAGGCATTTGTCCTGGATAAGCATCTGTTCTTGCTTGGAGTGAATATGATTTTAATATTATAAAATTTGGTAAAGTAATATCTAACCATTCTCCACCAATAGATCCAACACCAGATATTGTTGTAAAATATGTGTTTCCTGTATAATTATATGGTGATGATGAAGTATATGATGGTCCATTTGCTCCCCAAATTTGACTATTAAATGCTGTTCCAGTAATCCTATTGAAGGCACACCAAGCAGCATCAGTAGTTGCATTATCATACGATGAACCGATAGTAAAATATACACCATTGCCATAAACCTGCCCAGATATTGTCGTTGTATTACTTGATAATGCAGCAGAAGGATAAGCTAAACCAGGTAATGCATATGGATTATTTGATAATTTATTAATCGCATTTTGGTAATTTGTAGATACTTGCGCGGCTGTAAGAGCACTATTATAAATACGCGCAAAGGCGACTTTGCTTCCTGACAAGAAACCATATGTAAATGAACCCGAATTCCCCCAATTTCCAAGTGTTAATATTGTTCCAGATGTTAAAGGAAAAGAACTACTTAAGGATGGATTAGTTATCAAAGTTTGTAATACACCATTAATATAGAATGCTGGACCTGAACTTGTAACTGTTACCATAAAATGATACCATGTATTTGCACTAATTGAATTTGTTATAGCTGTTAAAGCAGTACCTACATACATTTGTATTTGACTACCACTAATCAGACAAGAGAAGATACCTGCTGTACCATAATTGCCTGTATCAAATAACCATTGATTTGTTGATACATTTGTTAAATAAAATAATAATTCAATAGTAAAAGCAGTTGTAAATCCTGCAGTATAAGGAACCGAAGCATATGTTGTTGTTGTCCATGATTCACTGATTGCACCTGTGGAATTAAATCCTTGACCATTTGTTAATGTCATATTATACCCGTTCCCGCTCAAATCATAGATATTTACACCGCTTCCAGGATATGATGCGCTTATGCCAAAATCCCAATATCCTACAAGATTCGTTGTAATATATGGGGCACCTGATGTGTAATATGGCATATTGTAAAGTGAAACTAAAGACGCAGGGGTTCCGTAATATTTAATAGCAGCTTGATTCCAATATCCACCATTCCCTTGTATATTTGAAACAACCATTCCTATGTATAAATATGCAGTCGTTGATGATACACTAAATATTCCTGTTTGATTTTGTGTGAATGTTCCTGTTTGCGGTGTTCTATTTCCATCGATAACTGTCCAAGTAATACCATCATTTGAACCCATAATAGACCACACGGCAGGATATACAGTTATAGGAGTTGTATTATTAAGAAAACTATATACTGATAAAATAATTGGTATAGGTAATTGTATTACAATCCATTCACCAGAAACGCCTCCAAGAGTTTTACCCGATGAACAAGCATAGGGGCTCGACGTTGAATATGTTCCTGTTGCGCCCGTCCATCCCCCTGTGCCATAATATGCAGTATATCCAGGACTATTTGATGCAGTTACTATATAAGAACCATTCCCATAAGGTTGTCCTGTTAAAATTGTATTATTTGAAGATAATGAAGTAGGCGGAAATACAAGACCACATTGTCCTGGTGGCGGCAGACCATATGGGTTTCCACTCAGTTTATTGAAAACAGCGGCGTAATTCTGAGAAACTTGCGTTGCTGTAAAAGTTGTATTATAAAAACGCATCATTGCAATTTGTCCATTAAGTCCACCAGTTGTAGATGTTGAAGTTGTATTACCTAAATTAAAGGTGCCAGATGAAGGAAATGTAAAATTAGCTAAAGCTGACCCTTGATTTGTAGCTACAACATTATTTACATAAAATACAAAGGAAGTTGCAATACCAGAACTTGGCATTGATATTACAATATGATTCCAAAGACCATAAGATACAAAATAACCTCCTGTTGTCTGCGAATATGAAGTTGATCCTTGATTAATAACAAATACTTGACCATTTGTTGCAGCAATACCACATATTATTCCAGAATATAAAGACCCCATTACCATTAGAGTTCCGAGTGTAGGTTTAACTAAAAATTCAAATGTAAATCCATTTGCAGTTGTTACACTTGTCAAAGTAGATGCATATGCAATACTTGTTGCATTCGCATTCATTGCAATTGCTCCAGTATTTATAAAATTACTCGCTACCATTCCTCCCGCAAATGTAAGAGTATACCCGTTCCCGCTCAAATCGTATACACTACTACCGCCATTGGGATAACTGGCGTATGTGCTGAAGTCCCAATATCCCACGAGACCTGTTGTGACATATGATGGTGTTTTTACTTGGAAACGCCCGCTATTATATGCAGAACCATAGTTTGTCCAAACCTGAGCAGCCGAAAGTGGTGTCGTGTAAACCCGTGCGAGTGCATAATTCCCATTAATATAATTATTTGCAAAATTTGAAATGCAAAATTGTAATGCAGATGATGTTGGAAGATTAGTAAAATTTGTAGTTGTAGAAAGAGTTATAGGTGTTCCATTAATATATATAAAATCAGCACTAGCTGTTGCAGAATAATAAACTCCAACAATATGATACCATTGACCTGCTACAATTGCAGTGCTTGAAGATTGAATAGAACCTGTTCCAGTTGAGCCTGCACATTGTAGTGTAATTTGACCTGCGCTTTGATTAAAATTGATTGCAGTTGTGGCTCCAGATGCTAAAGAATAGCATAACATAGTTTGTGTGCCTGTAATTGCACTAAATTGAATAAGGACTTCAAATGTAAATCCAGTTGATAAATTATATGTAACCGCAGAAGATGCTGCGTAATAACCACTTGCAGCAGTAACTGATGAATACCCATTATTATTGAATGTAGGAGCTGTGCTCCATGTAAGAGGAAGTGTATTTTGAATATCCGTGACAGTTGTTGCGCCATATCCTGCATATGACGCGGGTTTATTGAAATCCCAATAGGCGAGAAGAGAAGTTGTTGTATAAGGCACAGTTGTCGCGGCATATGTAGCTACTGTTGTAATCGGGAGATTGTAAGGATTACCTGCAATTCTGTTAATAGCATTTTGGTAATTGACGGCGACTTGAGCTGATGTCAATGTAGAACTATAAAAACGCGCAAATGCGACTGACCCAGATAACGAATTTGATGTAGGAGCAGAACCCGAACTTGTTCCAAAATCACCTATGAAAATTTGTCCAGATGAAGGTAAACTTGCCCATGCACCACCCAAAGTTGTTAGAACAGATGACCCATTTAAATATATAGTAGATGAATTTGTAACAATTATATGATACCATGTGTTAATTGATATAACATTATTCGTAGTATAATAATATCCAGACCCACTTATATATATTTGTCCTGCTGTTGTCAAATTTAAATATATATAAGTTCCACTTGTCCAATAAGAGAATATTCTTGGACTATTTGCTAATGATGTAAAATATACTAAAATTTCTAATGTAAAATTTGAAGCACTTACACTAACAGTTGCAGATGATGCATAATTTGATGTTTGACTTATAGATATTGCACCGGTTGAATTATAAGTTGGTTTTGAATAGTATGTTAAATTATACCCATTCCCGCTCAAATCATAAACTATAGAGCCGCTTCCAGGATATGATGCACTTAAGCCAAAATCCCAATATCCTGCCAAATTCGTTGTTATATATGGAGCATTTGGCAAAGGAAATGGCATATTGTAAAGAGCGAGGGGTGTTTGCGGGATACCGTAGTATAATAATGTGCTTAATGATAATTGAGCATATGAATTATAAGCGTATATACTATTAACAACTATAGCATAAATTGAATATGCAGTAGAAGTTGTTACATTGAAAGTAGGAGAATCTGCGTCATGATATACAAATGAAGATCCTGAAGAACGATCATCTACTGTATACCAATTTACAGAATCATTTGATCCCAAAATCCACCATGCATAAATACCATTGCCACCTATATGAAATTTATAAGATGTTAATAAGATTGGAATAGGTAACTGCACAGAAACCCATTCTCCTATTTTACCTCCTAAATTACCGGTTGTAGAACCTGTTATACATAATTGCTGGGTTCCTGTTCCAGATCCACCACTTGCATATGTTGATGTTGCAGAACTCCAGAATCCATAAGTTGGACCAAGAGCAGCATAAGGATAATTAGATGCCATTGATGATGATGATTTAGTTATATATAATCCATTACCATATGATTGTCCAGTTACATTATATTGGTATGTTGTTCCTGTAACTAGTGTAGAACTAGATAAAGATCCAGCTGGCCAAGAAAGTGCCGCTTGTCCTGGAGGTGGCAGACCGTAAGGATTTCCGCTGAGTTTATTATAAACAGCGGCGTAATTCTGCGAGACTTGTGTAGCTGTAAGAGCAGTATTATAAATGCGCGTCATTGCATATTTACCAACAAAACCATTTGATCCAGAAGAATAATTTGCAAGATATATTGTCCCTGCAGTTGTTGCAGAAGAAGATAATCCACTTAATACACCGCTACCACTTGCTGGTGCTACAGCAATACCATTTATGTAAATTACAGATGTAGAAGAAGTGCTCGTTATTGTAATATGTAACCACATATTTAATGAATATCCAGAGTAAGTTTGTATGCCACTTAATGTGGTTCCATTATTTATTGGTTGAACAAATATAGTTTGAGTACTACTTATATAAAGCTGAATCGTATATGTTGGTGTTAAAGATATATATAAAAAGTTTTGATTGTTAACTGTAAAATATACTAAAACTTCAATTGACATACCACTCGAAAAATTTATAGGATAAAAAGATGTATTTGTAAATACTGTCGTCGTTACAGTATTATAAGATAACGCACCGGTTGCATTATATCCTGTGCCTGATGTTCCTACTGTAATTGTTGCATTATAATTGTTCCCACTTAAATCGTATAATGTTGTGCCGCTTCCTGGATAACTGGCGTATGTGCTGAAGTCCCAATATCCCACGAGACCCGCCGTAACATAAGATGGAAACTTTGCTTTAAATTTACCAGTGCTATAAGCTGAGCAGTAATTCGCCCATACTTGTGATGATGTGAGAGCTGTATTATATATACGCGCGAGTGCAACATTTGCAGGTTGCCCATATCCAGCTGAATTCAAATAAGTCCCGATGACTAAATAACTTGGCGTTACTGATGCAGGAAATAAGAACCCTGTTCCAGATGATATCAAAGTTCCATTTATATATATACTATATGCTCCTCCACTTGTTACTGTATAAACTACATGATAGTATGTATTTACTATTGCGGCTGGGTTTGTAACAACAGATGTATTCAGATTTGTCCCATTACTGTTATTTGTAATAAACCATCCAGCTGCATATGCTAAAAATGTTGAATTCCAACTTGGACTACCATTATTTGTCACTGATAATAATGATGCAGCGCCAGAAGAATATACTGTAGTCATCGCATATAAACTCTCAAATGTAAATCCAGTTGTGCTAAAAGTCTGTGTATATGCGACTTGTCCATATGTTGACGCAGGAAGTGTTATACCTCCATATCCAGTTGTAGTATATGTAGGGGCTGTGTTCCACGTTAAATTAAGATTATTCCCACTGAGATCCGTGACAGTTGTTGCGCCATATCCTGCATATGAACTGACTTTTGTGAAATCATAGTAAGCTACGAGGTTTTGCTGCGCGTATGTCATTGTTCCTGATTTAAATGTCACGGTGTTTCCGACTGTATTCGCAGGAATTGTTCCTGGTGGCATTTGCATATAAGGTGACCCGTAATTTGCGCGGAAATCAATCAGTTTATTATATGGATCAAGAGTTGCTTGAATATACGGCGAAATCTGATAGGCATGGTTTGCATTACCGCTCTGATCATATAAAGTATTTACGAGAGGATACAATGATCCTGTATATGTGAGTGTGCCAAAGTTGAAATTAGGAAATGGCATTACAGGAACTGGGAAATTCGCGGTATAACGCGCGACACCAATAGTAATCCGCACATCTTGTATATATCCTTGCATAGAATTTGTAACACTCGTTATAGCTCCTCCAATATTAATGTAATTTGTAGAAGAATTATCACTTGCTGCAGTGGAAGTCACACTTGCATTTGAAATTCCATTAATATAAAATGTAAAAGTGTTTCCATTTCTAACTCCAGCAAGATGATACCAAGTATTTGCTGTTACAGTATTAGTAACATTAACCGAACCATTATTATTTGGATAAAATGAAAAACCAGCACTCTGATTATAATATAATAACCAACCATTCGCAGCAAAACTAGATGTTGAATTTGCGAGTATTGTAGCTTGAGTTAAACCATAGGACACTACCGTCAAATATACCCAGCACTCAATAGTAAAATTTTGTGTTCCAAGAGTGTATACCGAAGAAGTTGGAGTTATTACATTAATATTTGCAGTTGTTGAATAATATAAAGAACTTGAGTTTGTTTTTGTCACCGACGACGATGTTGTAACGCCAGTTGCTGTCAAAGTCGCCGTATTTTTACTGGAATCTGTAATTGCTGTTCCGTGAACAAGAAGAGCTACATTCGTAAAGAAAGGATCATTATTTGTTATAGAGACATTGCTTGATGCACCAAGAGATGTGTCAATAAGTGTTAAGTTTCCATATTTATCAGCGTAAATATCTGCGTTCGATGAGTTTTTAAACTGAATGGCAAGATTTGCTACAGGTCCTGTATAAGAACTTGTGAGTTTGTTGAAGCTAAAAAGAGCATTGGCACCGGCGGAAATGGTGTCAAGTGGATTGAAAGAGGTGAGTGCAAGATTTGATGCGGTGTATGAAAGAGCAGAGTATGATGCATTTATATATGGATTTGTTGGTGTAGTATATGCAGTAGATGAAGTATACGCAGTTGACGCAGTTGACGCAGTTGACGTAGTGGTAGATGGCGGGAAATATACGGAGGACCCGGTGGATGTTGTTGAATTACCAGCCGATATTACAGCGGAACCTGCCGTATTTACAGCAAGAGCATTCTGACTCGCGTCTGTTACCCCATTATCAAAATGAAGTAAAAGTGAAACTTGAGAAAGATTTGGATCCTGGACGTATCCGACATTTACAGAAGGATATGGCTGAGTTAGCGGCGTGAAAGTGCTTGAATACCGGCATATTCCATTTGTAATACGCAATTCATCTATCCAACCATTCTGATAATAAGAACTTCCTGGAATTCCGCCTATAATAATTGGATAAGATGTTGGACTACCTGCATCAATACCTTGTGTAGAGGTAATTGTTGTCGTTGATTGTAATTGTCCATTGTAAAATGCATAGATATTACCATTTGTTCTGGTAAAAGCATAGTGCGTCCATCCAGTTGTAATTGGTGTTGTGCATGCGTAACCGGCAACTGCATTAACGTAAAATTGCATACATGCCGTTCCATTTCCTGCTGTATTACTAAACCAAATATACCAATTATTTGTAGTTATCGATGCTGTTGTATTACATATAAGAGCCTGTTGCGTACCTGAAGTTGTTGCATATGTTCCATTCCAATAATACCAAAATTCTATTGTAAAATCACGAGTTCCAAATGAGAAACAAGGGGATGTAGCTACATTTGTGTAGTAAGAAGAGACAGCACTTGCGCCACCTAATGCACCACCGCCAAATTTGGATTGAGTGCTTGAAATCTGTGCAGGATAAGATGTACTCTGATTGGATATTGTATTCGCAAAACTACTTGAATCAATAAACTGCGTGGACCCATTCGGTCCATCAAAATGCATTAATAAAACTACATTTGCCCAGTATGGATCAGCAACGGTTTGATTTATCTGCTGAGTCGCAACAGTACTCGAAGTTGTAAACGCCGTTGTCGTTGGCGTAAAACTAGCCATTCTAATTAGTAACCTTATTAATTATTTTTATAATTAGGCTTAAATCAAAAAAGAACGAATATTTATTTTAAGGCCGGCTATATAACGGGAAAAACATTTCTCGATGACTTATAAAATTCTTCGGCTCTCTCTCTCTCTATTTTATACTATTTTTATAAGCAAATATATGGTAATCTTAATTATATTATACTATTATTTATATTATCATTATAGTAATCTTATATTTTTTACTAGTTTATAAATAAGCAAAATTATGGTAGACTATTTTATTTAAAAATATAAATATATGTATTGTTATAGTAAGATGAATAAAAGTGCTAAAATATTCTTGTGTGAATATTGTGACTACAAAAGTAACCGGCGATATAATTTAACTCAGCATGTGGTGATAAAACATATAGAAGTTGAAAAGACGGATGTTAAACAAAATGAACAAAATAGTATCCCAAATGAACAAAATAGTATCCCAAATGAACAAAATAGTATCCCAAATGAACAAAATAGTATCCCAAATGAACAAAATAGTATCCCAAATGAACAAAATAGTATCCCAAATGAACAAAATAGTATCCCAAATGAACAAAATAGTATCCCATTTGTTGCTAAATTATCACCTAATACTTTGCATGAGAAACAATGTCATAAATGTGAAAAAATATTATCTAGTAGCCAAAATTATATTAGACATGTAAGAAATTGTAATGGAAAGATAAACCCATTACAATGTATACACTGCAAAGAGATATTTACATTATCGCATAATAAATACAGACATCAAAAGAAATGTAAAGTTAAATTAGAGGCTGAAGCGGCAGCGGCAATACGTGCAAAAGCCAGAGAAACAGACAAAGACACTCTTAGAAATCAGTCATTGGTACAAAATATAGATACACAGAATAATATAGATACTCAGAATAATATAGATACTCAAAATAATACAAATATAAATAATACTCAAAATAATATAAATCTAATATCTTTTTCAACTGATGTAGACAATTGTAATTTTGTAAAAACTGAGGCATTTCATAAGAAAATTAAATGGTTATTAGCGAAATATACAAATGCCCTTCAAATGATTAAAGATTATAATAAGGAGTTATTTTCTATAAAAGAGAATCAATGTGTACGAAAGACAAACCTGCGATCAATGCATTCGAAAGTTCATATTGGTAATAATAAATGGGTAACAAGATTAGATAAATCGGTATTTCCGCAACTTGTTTCGAATTTTACAAATGACTTATGTAATGTTATTTTATCTGAAAACGCTCGAAATAAACATAAAGAATTAGAGAGGAAACTGGATTATTTCACAGATGGCGGATATATAAATGATACCGATGAAAAACAAAAAGAAGTTACAAATGAATTCTGTGAATTAATCCAAGAACTAAAGGTATTCGCGTATGATGAAACAAGTGTACGATAATTAGATCATGACATGATCAGTTACTGCGGCGCTTGCATGCAAGCAAATAGAACTCATCGTAAGTAAGATTATTTTGGTATTTTTTAGACAGGTAAATTTTCTTTTAATAATCTTTTTAATTCGCTTTGAACTATATCTTTTTTAGACATATCAAATACTTCTTCAAATAATAAAGCATATTCAAATAAATGTATAGTCTCTATTTCTTCGCCATTCCATAATGCTATATGAATCATATATGAATCTCTTTTTAATCTTGCTTCAGTATATTCTTCATTACTTATATTTTCAGGAGGTTTGAGTGTAATATTCCGTAAATCTATAAATTCAGGTATAAATTCAGGTATATATTCATATAAATCCATTGTTCTTTTTAGATTGCGATGGAATTCTTTATCAGGTTCTAATGGAACTGTTCTTACTTTTAGAACTTCAACTGGTCTATTATGTATTGCTCTATAAAATACTAATAATTTACCTTCTATTTTTATATTTGGTATTTTGAAAGCCCCTCCTCCTAACATTTTAATAGTAGGTGTAGGAGCTTTTAAATAAGAATTTATTAAAGATATATCTGGTTCATATTTAGTATTTTTTTCATTTACTATAGTGATTTTTCCCGGCATTAATAAAACCTCGGATTCTTGTAAATACATTTCTATTCTATCATCAATTATAACAACTTTTGTATCTAATGGTATTGAGTTAACATCAAAATATAAAATCATGTCTCTTCCAGATATATTGTCAGCTATATTAAATTCATATGATGTAGCTATAAATCCTCTATCATTATAAGTGTCTCCTATTTTTATTTCAAAATATGATGTATTACGTATACCTCTGTATAATTTAGTAATATTTCTTTGAATTAATTCTTTACTTGTAATACCATAATCTTGAAAATATTTTAGATAATTTTGAATAAACCACAATGTATTAGGTAAATATTCTAATATCTTTTCCAATATTGTAGTTCTCATATTATAATTTACTAATTTATACATACCTGATGCCCAAAAGATAGAGAATTTATGTGGATTCGGATCATCCAACCAATCTTTTTCTAATGGTATATCTTGTAATTTAGCCATCAGTACCTCCGCCGCGGCCGCCATCTAACACTAAATAAGTCTTATATAAAGTCTTATATGTGTAATCCATAAATACTTTTACGCAATACCCCGTTAGATTTCATCAATAATTGTAAATAAATCAAGAATCAATAGTGCATCTTCTTTATTTTTACTTTTTTCGAATAGTTTATTAATTATTCTTGGTATATCAGATAGTTTATCATAGTTAATAAATTCAAGTCTAGCTATATATTGCAATATTGAAGATCCAAAATTTAATTTGAAATCTTTATAAAATTGTTGTACATTTCCATCAGTTTTACTAAATTCAAAATCCATTAAGAGAATCTTATAGCCACATACAGGTACTATTATTTCTTGAATCTTACCATTTACATTAATATTATATCTTAGATTTTTAATTGTTGTATTTTTAATAAGAATATTATTACAATTTAGACCTTTGAAATTTTAAAATGGACGATTAAATCCAAAAAAAATATCAAAGTTGCGGTGTTTCAACCACATCTAAAATTTGGTTATGTAATACCGAAGTAGTATTACTGACAATTTGTTTTCGTTGCAAATAGACAGGTCTTTCTTTTCCTGCTATTTTTGCTTCCACTATCTTGAATATGTTCAAAGAACTATTTACATCTCTATTCCATA
>Ga0214192_1001116_pt1 | contig 15305 bp, 18 predicted proteins | sample TroBogEpilimnion_44_FD_153030 | JGI IMG/M metagenome (GOLD analysis project Ga0214192, IMG submission 153030) | Freshwater microbial communities from Trout Bog Lake, WI - 29JUL2008 epilimnion | ecosystem: Environmental > Aquatic > Freshwater > Lake > Epilimnion/Euphotic zone | place: Trout Bog... | reverse complement strand
AATGTGTTAACTAAATTATCACTCTTTTTTTCTTTTGAAAGTGGACTTCTCTTCTGGCGCAGGGGTGGACTAGTATGCTTGGCGCAGATTCTTTTTTAGTGGACTAGTATGCTTGGCGCACAACATCAGTTTCTAATAAAGAAGCTTTTATTGAAGGATATGTAGAAATGATAGAATTCTTATTACTTAAAGGTAAGAAAGTTATTTTTGCTATCGACTTTCCCGAATTAGGAGAGGACCCGTTATTATGTTTTAAAAGATCATTTAGTTTAACTACAAAACCTTCTAAGGATTGTGTCCTTGAGAGAAAGATAGTTGCTACAAGGCAGGAAGAATATAGAACATTGATACACAAAATCCAACAACGTATCCCTGCTTTATTAGTATACGACCCTATCTCCGCTTTTTGCAATCAGGATAAATGTTATGGGAAAAGAAATGATATAATATATTATGGTGATGATGATCATTTAAATTTAGAAGGCTCGAGGTTACTAGCTACCCATTTTAAAAATTGGCTCTTAAAGGAAAGTAATACGATTCAACAATAATATAGCAATATTTCAGTAATTAATATTTCAAGCCCTATACAATTTTTAGGATATTTAAGTAGAGAGCACACTACGCTGAGATCATATTTAGCTAGAAATATTCTTCACGATTGACAACTTAAATCCCGCCCAAAAATATTGAAATATAGAAAAAAGTCATACATATCTCGGGGGGTTTTGTGAAATGTTGGTGCACCCGAAGGGAGTCGAACCCCTAACCTTTTGATTCGTAGTCAAATACTCTATCCAATTGAGCTACGGGTGCAGATAAAAATCTTTAATGAATAACTAGTAGCTAATACCCCTAACCTATGGTTTGTACAAATGAATAAATAGCGCCAATACACAACATATATCTTATAGGTGTATAGCACTAGATCCGTGATAAAATTCTTCTGCATGGCCTTTAGCGCTTAGTACAATAACATCGGCACTAACTTAGCATCTTCAAACCTGTATAACTAAAATAATAGAGGCGGTCAAGCTAAATGATTATACCAATTGACCGGAATGGTATTAAGCTATAAAAATGTTATTAGATAACATTCACTAGTTTAAAATTTTTCTTTGTAACAAATTCAACCTTGCCTTCCATCGTAGCGAATAAAGTGTGATCTTTACCCATCCCTACGTTTTTTCCAGCACGAATTTTTGTACCGCGTTGGCGAACAATGATATTACCAGAAATTACTGGTTGGCCATCACCTTTTTTTGCACCAAGTCTTCGACCAGCCGAATCACGACCGTTTTTGGAACTACCACCAGCTTTTTTGGTTGCCATTTTTTCCTACCTTATTTTTTTACTATATCTAATATTTTCAATTCAGTCAGAGATTGTCTGTGACCGTTTTTACGACGATAATGTTGGCGTCTTTTCTTTTTGAAAATAATGATTTTATCATCTCTAAACTGACTGATAATCTCTGCTGTCACGCTCGCACCCTTAACTATTGGAGTACCTATGAACGAAGCTTTAGAGGCTTCACCAAGCATTAGGATCTGATCTAGCTCAATCTTGCTTCCAGGAATGCCTTCAATTTTTTCGACTTTAATTATGCTGTTTTTTGCAACTTTATATTGCTTACCACCTGTTTTTACAACTGCAAACATATCGGCAAATTCTCACGTAAAGATTAAAATAATCGCTATGCAGTATATATCTAATTCAACTCAAGTCAATAATAATTTAGCCATTTTTCAAAAATACAGCTAAATATCTTATGCTTCTACAAAAGCAGATTTTGAGATCTCACCGGTGATAAATTGGCGTAGATTATCATTATCGGTGCTATCAATATCGCTCATTTTACCTGACCAAACAATTTTACCTTCAAACAAAAAGGCTATTTCCTTGCCAATTTTCCTTGCACTCTGCATATCGTGGGTAATAGTAACTGTCGTAGCACCAAGCTCCTCCCTGATCTTAACTATCAAATCATTTATAACATTAGACATGATAGGGTCTAGACCAGTTGTTGGTTCGTCAAAAAATATTACCTTTGGATCAATGCATATAGCCCTCGCTAGCGATACTCTTTTTTGCATCCCACCTGATAACTCAGATGGATAAAGGTCTAAAATTTTACTTGATAAGCCAACAGACTGTAATTTCCTGCCGGCTAGATCTCTCGTATCTTTTTTAGTAAGTGAATGTAATTTTTCTGCAAAAAATGTAATGTTTTGTTGAACAGTCAAGGAATCGAATAAGGCACCAGCCTGAAATAAATAACCACAATTCTCTAACATCTTCAAACGCTCTTTGTAAGACATACCAAGAGACTCATTGCCTTCATATAAAATGCTGCCAGAATCGGCTGTGACTAGACCAACCATTAACTTAATTAAAACCGATTTACCAGAACCAGAGCCCCCAAGAATTATCAAGGAACTACCTTTAACCACATCTAGATCAATACCTTTAAGTACGTGGTTAGTTCCAAATGCTTTATTCAGTGATCTTATTTTGAATTTTAGTTCATCGTTCATCAATTAAAAAATAACTCCGTAATTAAATAGTTGCTTATGAGAATAAGGATAGAGGAACTAGCCACCGCTGCAGTAGTAGCCGCACCTACCCCTCTTGCACCTTTATCTGAAAAATAACCATGATAACAACTCATGATAGCTATAATAAAACCAAATGCAGCTGCCTTTACCAAACCGGAGATAACGTCCATTGATTCCAGATACTCCACTGTATTGATAATATAGCTAGTACTGTTAAATCCAAGCTTATAAGTGCTAACAAGATAACCGCCCAAAACACCAATACTATCTCCAACCAACACTAAGCAGGGTAATGTAATAACAGCCGCAATGACTCTAGGGCAAACGAGATACTTTATTGGATCTGTAGAGAGCGTAAATAGTGCATCAATTTGCTCTGTAACCCTCATAGTACCAATTTCAGCAGCTATAGAGGCACCCACTCTTCCAGCAACCATCAGTCCTGCCAACACTGGACCCAGTTCTCTGGTGATAGATAAGACAACAACGGTAGCAATGGAGCTTTCCGCTGAGAACCTAGAAAAACCTGTGTAGCTTTGTAGTGCAAGCACCGCTCCAGAAAAGACAGCAGTCATTGCAACAACTGGTAATGAATAGTACCCAATGATCATTAGCTGCCTTCCTATCAAACCTATATAAAAAGGTCTTTTACCGAACCCAATAAAAGTCTTAGCTATAAATATCGCAAGAACGCCAATGGTGCGGGTGGAATTTATTGTTTTACTACCTAACTGCTGAACTGCTACAAACATATTTAACTTATATTAATGATATTTTCTTAAGTATATATTCTATCGAAGCGATCGCCAAGCCTTGTTAAAACTTCATGGGCATTTGTTTGCGCTATCTGTGCCATTGCATCTGGAGTACAATTGTTGCCAAGCACCTCCACTTTTTGTCCCAGAAACACGTCTTTTTCTGGAACCAAGGACACGTCAATAATGACTAAATCCATGGAGACTCTGCCAATGATAGGTGCCTTATGACCGTTTATATAAAAAACAAATTTATTGCTTAAACAACGTAAAAATCCATCCGCGTATCCAATCGGAATAGTGACAATTGAGCAACTCTCTTTAGTTGAATTAGTGTAAGTACTGTTATAACCCGTCGATTCTCCTGGTCTCAATTGGTGTATTTGTATAATAGGTGCAAATAATTGTACAGGGTTTTGAATTATTGATTCATTATTTGGGTTAATACCATATAAAGCAGCACCAAGTCTTACCAGATCCAATTGATACTCATGCCCTAGAAAAATACCCCTTGAATTTGCCAAACTTCTCTTAGCATTTGGAAATTTATTCGCTAATTTAATAAATTTTTCTAGCTGGATTTTATTATACAAATTATCGCGCTCTTCAGAGCTCGCGAGGTGACTCATAACACATAATACATCGAGCCCAGCTGTATCTGTTTGCACTAAATCTATAGATTCTGTTTCAGGCATTCCTAGTCTATTCATCCCCGTGTCAAAATGAATAAAGCAAGGCAGGACATGGTTAAGCTTGACAGCAAATTCTTGCCAAATCTTAATTTGCCCCAAATGATTTAAAACTGGAACTAAACCATGTTCTTTAAAAACTTCAGCCTGACCAAAAAATACTCCGTTCAAAACATAGATATTTACATCAGTCCCTAATATCTTTCTTAAACTCACTCCTTCTTCGATATTGGCTACAAAAAAATGCGTGCAACCTGATTGTTTCAGCACGGGAGAAATTTGCTTAACGCCAAGCCCATAGCAATTAGCTTTTACCGCAGCCCCAGTTTCAGAATTAGGACATTCCGCACTAAGCGCTCGGTAATTTTCTTCTATTATACGTAAACTTACTTGTAGAGTGCATTTTGAACTGCTCATACCTACAACTTACTCTGGTAGTACTGAACTAATCTATCTTTGATTTCTGGTATTACAAAAGAAGAGATATCACCCCCTAAACTCACTATTTCCTTTACCAATTTAGAAGAAATAAATTGATTTTTCTCTGAAGCTGGAAGAAAAATCGTTTCTATTGTCTCATCTAATCTTGAATTCATACAAGCCATTTGAAATTCATACTCAAAATCTGATACCGCTCTAAGCCCCCTGATTATAAAATGAGCACCTACTTTGCTTGCAAAATTTACTAACAGACCATCGAAGTGCATTACTTTAACATTTGAAGCTATTCCGTATTTTTCTAAATAAAGCGTTGCCATCTGGCACCTTTCTTCTATTGAAAACATCGGATTTTTAGAGACTGAAGACGATATCGCTAAAACTAATTCATCACAAATTCTACTTGCTCTGGAAATAATATCCGCATGCCCGTTTGTAATTGGATCAAAAGTCCCTGGATAGATTCCTATTATTTTATTGGCCATAAACGATAATTATTCTAGTGTAATATAAATTGTATTTTGCTTTCCAAAATACAATGAACCTTAATTTACAGGATTAATACAATTCCTACATCAAAGCAATAATATTTTGTCCTAATTTTTTAAAACCTCTCTCCAAAATACAAGGATTTTATTTCCTTATAATGCTAGTTTCTCAAACAAACTATTAAGCCGCTTGGAAAAAGCACTAACATCATAAACTGGTTCACCCTCAATGATACAAGCTTGATCGTAAAGCAAGTGAATAAGGTCTTTGTTCTGCTCATGTTTATTCTTATCATCAATCTCTAAGCTAATTTTTTTGATTATGTGGTGAGTAGGATTGATTTCCAAAATTTTAGCACTTGCACCGACTAGTTGTTTTTGTTCAATTAAATATCTTTCCATACGTATATCCATCGATCCATCTGCCACTGCTAAGCACGCAGGAGTAGATGCTAGTTTTTTAGAAATTTTTACCTCTTTTACAAGTGTGCCCAAAGACTCTTTGAAGTATTTGACAAGAGCCTCGTATCCTTTTTCCACTGGTTTATCAGAATCTTTATCTTCCTTAACATCGGTTGCATTATTAAGATCGATATCACTTCTAGTAACCGATTTTATCTCAGCCTCTTTATAGTTACCGTTAACGTTTACCCAAAAATCATCAACAGTATCAGTAAACAAAAGCACATCGATATTTTTACTTAAAAAGCCTTCTATTTGAGGATTATTACGTAGCTTTTCGGGATTGTCTCCACTTAAATAATAAATAGTTTTGTCGTCTCCCTCGCAAGAAGCAAGATAGTCATCCAGACTTATCATCTTGTCATGTAGCGCACTTCTAAAAATGCATACTTCCAAAAGCTTTTCATGATCACTAGTAACTTCACATAAACCTTCTTTCAAAGCTCCCCCAAAATTATTCCAGAATTCTTGATACTTATCAAAATTAGTTTCTTTTTGTTTTTTTAGCTCAGCTAACACTTTTTTGGTAATAGACTTTTTTATCTTATCTATTGTGGCATTATGCTGCAATGTTTCACGGCTAACGTTAAGTGGCAAATCGTCAGAATCAACAACCCCCCTTAAAAATCTTAAATATTGCGGGATAAGATCTATGTTTTCATCACCAATAAACACCCTTTTGATATAAAGCTTCACCCGACATTTACGATCCGGATGGAATAAGTCAAAAGTTTTTGAACTTGGAACGAATAATAAGTTAGTAAACTCCACCGCCCCTTCATTATGATTGTGCATAGTCAACCATGGATCGTCAGGAGCATGAGACACACTTTTATAAAATTCTTTATATTGCTCATCTGATATTTCTGACTTAAGCCTAGTCCAGATCGCGGATGATGAGTTAACCTGATTTTCGTGACCATTTTGATCAATAAAATAAATAGGTACCGCAACATGGTCAGAGTAGCTTTTAATAATGTGTTTGATTCTAAAATGATCTATAAAATTTTCTTCCTCTGCCTTTACATGTAGTACTACTTCCGTCCCTCTAGCAAACTCTCTATCTGTATCCGACACAGTATATTCCCCTTGCCCATCAGAATGCCAAGTATATGCCTTATCTTCTCCAGCCTTTCTGGAAGTAACCGTAATTTCATCAGCCACCATAAAAGATGAATAAAACCCTACCCCAAATTGTCCTATCAAATTGCTATCTTTTTTATTATCTCCAGAAAGCTGATCAATAAAGCGCTGAGTTCCGGATCTTGCTATGGTACCTAAATTTTCATTTAAATCATCACGATTCATTCCTATCCCAGTATCCCTAACCGTAAGAGTTCTAGCATCCTTATCTACTGAAACTACTATTTTAAATTCGCTATTACTATCTAAGAGGCGACTATCTGTTTGGCTTAAATACCGCAGCTTATCACAAGCATCGGAGCTATTAGAAATAAGCTCACGCATAAAAATCTCTTTATTAGTGTAAAGAGAATGGATCATCAAATTTAGTACTTTACCGATTTCAGCATCAAATTTTCTTTTTTCTTGGGTCATGGTATCCTCAAATATAAAAATATTATTTGAAAGTTATATAGTGCTTGTACTATAATTTTTAAATAGTTAGAGTCGAATTTAATAATAAAATTAATTAAATAGTTATGAAAAATTTGGTTATGGTTACAGTTTGTTCTATCGCGCTTTCTGCTTGTATGGGCGCGCAAATGGAAAATTTTGAGAACAAAAAATCGAAACACGAACAACAAGAAGAAAAGTTCCAGAGAAAAGTAAATAGGACAAAAGATATAATTGACAATAATGCTAGGAAACAAGATGCATCATATCGTCATCATGCTCCCTCATTACCCTCTTATGGAGCTCCTCCCTATAGCTTCTAAGAATTCACTTAAAAACTAGACTTACAACTTTAAACTGAGATAACTTTCCGGAAGTAATTTCTATATCCGACCTTGGCAGATCCAACTCTTTTGCCAGATAATCTATAATTGCTTTATTAGCCTTGCCTTTTTCAGGAAGAGACTTAATCGATAATTTCAAATACTCTTTATTACCTATCACTATCCACCCATCAACCGTGTTCTGTTTTGCTCCTGCCCTCACTTTGAGCAGAAATCTATTTAGCTTTTTAACTATAATGCTATCAAATATTTCTTTCATCAAAGTATAATAGTTGCAAATTTATATTCACTATACTATAATTTTTATTTTTGTTAATAAATTTATTTCGCTACTAAAAATGAAGCAAAAAACGAGAATTTTGATACTCACATCTCTTATGCTATGTTCAATTCCAGCATTTGCAGCAGACCGAGAGATCACTGAATCACAAAAATGCTCTAGGATGTTTTCTTATTTTGAAAATAGATATAACTTACCAAAAGATATTTTACATTCAATTTCTTTACAAGAAACTAGAAAACCTCACTCACGGCACCAAATTGGGGTTGTTTGGCCTTGGACAATAAATGTCGAAGGCAAGGGGTTCCATTTTAAGACAAAAAAAGATGCAGTTCGATTTGTAAAAGATCAGCTAAAAAAAGGCAAAGAAAGCATTGATGTTGGTTGTATGCAAATTAATTTAAAATATCATCCCGATGCTTTTGCATCTCTTGATCAAGCATTCTCACCAAGAAAAAATATTGCCTATGCCGCTCAGCTGCTCCAGAGTCATTATGAGAGACTTAGAAATTGGGACAAAGCTGTAGGGCAGTACCATTCAAGCACACATGACAGAGCTAGTACTTATCAGGCAAGTGTTAATAGGATAAATAATAAAATGATAACCTACAAGCACGACCTTAATCGATATACGCATAATAGAAATTATAGGGAATCATTTTATTCTGCTAACAGTAAAAATAAAAAGAGTAAAGTTGAGTTGCGAGTAAGCGGAATTAAGAACAGCGACGTATTTCGCAAGGTTCAATAATAACTATGTTTGATCCCTACACGGTAGAACGTAACCGCAACAACTCTAAAAAAAACCTACATCAATCTGCTTTTCATAAATTTATATGCGAAGATTTGCTCGACCGTCTTGAGCCAATAGACTACAAATTTAATAATATCTTACTTATTTATCCAGTGCTTGAAGAGGATTTAGTTCAAAGTCTCAACATAAAATATCCCCATCATAAATTAACTATCATACACTCAGAGAAGCAAATAGAAATAATTGAACAAAATTTTGATTTAATAATTTTCCCCTTTGGTTTGCATTGGATCTCAGACGTTCAGAGTTTTTTAAAACAGATCTGTGACATACTTGAGCCTCATGGAATCTTTATTTGTAATTTTCCCGGCGGTGGTACATTGGTCAATTTACGGCGAAAATTAGTAGAGCTTGAGTCTCAAACCTCAGGACGACATGTTCCTCATATCTCACCTTTTATTCAATTTGAGCATATGACCCCTTTGCTTGGGCAAGCAGGTTTTGTAGAAAATATTATAGATATGGAGGCTATTGAAGTTGAATACGAGACTCCATTATTGCTTATGAAAGCCCTTAAAAATTCTGGCCAATCTAACAGCCTTAAGGATGGCATTTCCTACTCCATAACAAAGGAAATGTTCCAAAAACTTCAAATCGCTCATGACAAACCATTTATAGATTATGTTAATTTAATAAGTTTTATCTCTACCAAAACTAAACGCAGTATAAAGTTGTTGAAAAAACATTTTAATCCTATTGACATCAAAATCTGAAGAATTATATAACTAATATTAGTAGGTCTACTGGGTGATTGCTAGTAATTCAGTATCTAGTCCTAAAGCCTATTATGTAGTAAATCTAATCATGAATATTGAGGTACTTAATATGAAAAACATTATTAAAAATCAAAATAATTATTTAGGTTATTTGTCAAAAAAACATACTATTTGTGCGATAGGAATAATAAGTACAATTCTTCTTTTCAATAATACTGCTTTTTCTAAAGAACAGGATGGGAAACACAACGATGCTAAAACTGCTTCTGAGCAACAGGTAATGAACAATTCAAACGATAATTATTTTGATGATTATCGAACACAAGTCTCTCAAATGCTCCAAGAGATGAACAAAATTCATAACAAAGTTTTTTTTAGAGATTGGAGAGATCTAGGTGAAGCGTTTAATATTAATCACCAAAACCAAACTAATATATCAACGGACGAAAAACAATATATTCTAAATATTGATTATCCTGGTTTTGATAAAAAAGAGTTGGCAGTAGAAGTACGGGGAGACTATTTGATAATAAATGGCAAAAAACCTTCCAAAAACCAATCGGATAAGGAAAAATCTTTCTCTGATCAAGAGTATCGCAACTCATTTCAACATCAATTGTTGATCCCAAAAGATGTTGATATTAACTCTGTTACATCAAGTTTGAAAAACGGAGTATTAACAGTGGTTCTACCAAGGAGCGCAGATAAAAAAATAGAACCTAAACAAATTCCAATAAATTAGTATTTGTACGTGTGATCCTAAAGCTCTTGCCGAATGGCTTGTTTATAAAGTTAGACTGGCTTTTTGTTGTCATTGAATTATTTCATGTGTTATCATTTAGGGATTGAATTTATAATCCATATAAGAAATTTAGTTATGCAAGAATTTGATTTAGTGGTTATCGGCGGCGGTCCTGGGGGCTATACTGGAGCAATAAGGGCTGCTCAACTGGGAATGAAGGTAGTATGTATAGAAAAGCGCAAAACTCTCGGAGGAACTTGCTTGAATGTTGGTTGTATACCATCAAAAGCATTACTGAGTTTTTCAGAAAAATATGAGGACGCTAGAGAACATTTTGCAGATATAGGCATCAACACAAGTGTAAAACTTGATTTAGAGAAAATGCTATCAAAGAAAAATAAGGTTGTAGATGATCTATGCAAAGGCATTGAATCGCTTTTTGCCAAAAATAAAATTACTAAACTTGTTGGTACTGGCAAAATTCTTGACCAAAATACTGTTGAAATTAGTAACGGCTCTAGTGTTGAAAAAATCAAAGCAAAAAATATTTTAATTGCTACCGGGTCAGAAGTTATTGATATCCATGGTGTAGCTGTGGATGAGAAATCAATAGTCTCTTCAACGGGAGCCCTTTCATTAAAAAAAGTGCCAAAAGAACTTGTAGTAATTGGTGGTGGATATATAGGGCTAGAACTGGGCTCAGTTTGGAGAAGACTAGGCAGCAAAGTGACTATTGTAGAATTCGCTGATCGTATTGTTCCAGCACTCGATAGTGAAATTGGTAAGTCGTTCCACAAAATTTTAGAAAAACAAGGCTTTAACTTTGTACTAAATACCAAAGTGCTAAAAGCAGAAAAAAAAGATAATCGGGTGACCATAACTCTAAGTGGAATTAGCGACTCAAAACAATCTCAAATATCTTGCGATGTAGTGCTTGTCTCAGTTGGCAGAAGACCTAATACTGATGGTCTTGGCTTGAAAGAAGCAGGAATTGTTTTGGACGAGCATTCTAGAATTAATGTGAATAATCATTTTCAAACAAATATCTCAAATGTCTACGCTATTGGCGATGTGATTAAAGGACCTATGCTAGCACACAAAGCTGAAGAAGAAGCTATAGCAGCAGTGGAAATTATGAACGGACAAGCTGGACACGTGAATTATAAGCTTATACCGGGAGTCGTTTATACTCATCCCGAAGTAGCCTCAGTTGGCGAAACAGAAGAAGAGCTGAAGAAAAACGGTGTAGATTATAAGGTTGGGAAATTCCCCTTTTTGGCTAATTCACGCGCTAGAAGTGTGGGCGATACTGACGGTATGGTTAAGCTCCTTGCCTGCGCAAAAACGGATAGAATCCTCGGAGCTCATATCATCGGACCTGATGCTGGAACGTTAATTGGCGAAGTGGTAGCTTATATGGAATTTGGTGGGGCAGCTGAGGATATAGCAAGAACTTGTCATGCACATCCAACTTTGAATGAAGCAATCAAAGAAGCGGCCCTTGCGATTGAGAAAAGAACGATCAATTTATAGAGTATCTGTTACAACTATATCTAAGCCCTACAAGACACACCACCCCATGGGTTTGTCATGTCTTATAAGTGGAAGACCTGTTGTGGTGAGGGGGGTATCGGGTTTATATGGATTTTTATATTTTTAACGCCAATTCTAGATAAGCTATAGTGGTTTAAATTGATATTTCTAAGATTATTTCATTGAAGAAAACATTAGGTAGTTCACGATTATTATTACTAAGTACTATTGGGGTAGTATATGGAGACATAGGAACTAGTCCTTTATATGCATTAAAAAGCTCCTTTATAATAGGTGGTTTGGAAGCTAGTCCCAACAACGTTCTAGGTCTTATTAGTCTGTTTATATGGATATTATTTCTCGTAGTAACTGTTAAATATATTTATCTTATAATGAATATAGATAAGGATGAAGAGAGAGGAGGTATACTAGCATTATCCTTTTTATGTTCTAACCTAAAACATTTACATTATAAAACTATATCGATTCTACTTGGAATAGTAGGTGCTGCATTGTTATTTGGAGATGGAGTAATCACCCCCGCTATATCCGTACTTAGCGCACTAGAAGGCCTAAATATTGTCTCTTCTGGTATACAAAAATATATAATATTGCTATCGATTGGGATTTTAACTCTGCTTTTTGGATTTCAGAAAATAGGAAGTACTAAACTGGGGATTTTTTTTGGTCCCGTTATGATAATTTGGTTTTTGACTTTAGCTATTCTTGGTATTTATAACATTATTGATGAACCTAAGATTTTAAAAGCATTAAACCCTTATTTTATTGTTTGTTTTATCTCTGATAATGGGTGATCATCATTTAAAGTCATTAGCGGTGTGTTTCTTGTAGTCACTGGAGCAGAAGCTTTATATGCCGATCGCGGTCATTTTGGTAATATTCCTATTAAGCAAGCATGGTATTTTTTAGTTTTTCCTTCGTTAATTCTAAATTATCTAGGTCAAGGAAGTTTACTCTTGAGCTCTCCAGAATTAATATCTGATCCATTTTACCACCTTATACCTTCAGGAGGACTTTATCTTTTAATAATATTAGCAACTATGGCAACCATAATTGCTTCACAAGCTATGATATCAGGAGTTTTTTCACTTAGCTGGCAAGCAATAATGTTAGGTTATTTACCAAAATTTAAAGTTATTCACTTATCCAATAATCCAGGTCAAGTATATGTTCCTATAGTGAATAAGGTGCTTTATATATTAACTGTCATAGCTATCCTGTATTTTCAAACTTCCCACAAACTATCTTTTGCTTATGGACTCAGTGTTGCTGGATTAATGCTCATCACAACTATCCTTTTCTCTATATTATTACTAAGTAGAAGAACTTTGAATACTCTTAAGTTTGTTATGATTTTTGGGATGCTTCTTTTAGATAGTACTTTTGTTCTTACTAGTATTACAAAAATCTTTGAAGGAGCTTGGTACACCTTGCTTATTACTAGCGTAGTGTTGTATTATACGTTAATCGTTGCAAAGGTACGAAACACTACGTAGACTTTTGGTGACTTCGTATTCTTCAGCAATTGATTTGCTGCTTGTATCAGCATGGTTCTATCCTATCTATCTCCTTGCTTAGTTATTGATCCAAGCCTAAACGTCGCCAGTAGTATTTTGTTTGGTACTGTCACATCTGTGAATTAAGGTGGAGTAAGATTGGCGAAAGTCAGATATTTTTACTCATACACGTATGTATAAACATGATCAGATTGTCCTATAAGGATTATATCATTATTATGTATAGGAGGTGAGTCACAATTAAAATCTATAAGAACATCATTATCGCCAAATAAAGAATTATGAAAATCTTTAGCTTCCCTTTCTTCAATCTCTTTCCTTGTTTCAATTCTTACAGAAGTTAAACACTTCTTTCCTTTTCCAAGAAATGAAGTAATATGATTAATAATAAAATTAGGGATATAAAGCTCATCACGAATTAGCTCAGAAGCCTCATTAAATACTAAGAACCCGCCTACTTTTAGTGGACCTTTAAACACCAATTAAATTAAAAAATCTCTCTTGGACAAAGTTATCTAGCTCACTTTCACGTGGTAAATTTTGACCATTACAGGTTATATTTCTTATTTCATTATCAGAATTATATTTACCACTGTGCAGCTCATCAAACAATTTTTTATTAAAATATTTTAGTTGGGAAACTCTGAACTCTGATGGCAGCTCAATAACAAATTGGTTATTTTTAAATTCATTAGATAAAAAATATGAAAAATAAGAAATTGCTTGAAAATTCTTAAGTATCTGTGCTTGAATCTCTCCAATTTTTCCCTCAAGTCTATTATGGTGTAAGTCTAAGTGAATAATGCTCGAGGTCATTTTTAGTGAAGTGAGTATGCTGGGATTTATATCTCTAATGTCATTATTGCTTAGGTCCAGTGATGTATAGTTACTATTAGATGAGATAGACTGCAATACCTCTGAAGCTGAATTGTTAGTAATGGAATTAGAGCCTAAATCAATTCGATTAAGTGTTGTATTTTGGCCTAAAGCAACTGATAAAATTGATGCTCCACAATCCTTAATATAATTATTATTTAAAGATATCCTTTTTAATGTAGTATTGTGATTGAGCATCTCAGCTACTAATGAAACTCCATCATTTCCCAAAGTATTAGAGTTAAGATTTAATTCTATAAGCGTAGTATTTGTCTTTAAAATAGCACAAATTTCCCGTACTTTAAATACTTCTATCCCATTGTTAGCTAAACCTAATCCCTTTAATGAATGAAGATTTAATAAAATTTCTTTTACTAGCTTAATTACCCCAGGAACTGATCCATGATTAGATATATCCAGATATTTTAGAGTTCTATTTGAAATAAGAGCATTAGAAAAATAATTCAATATTTTAGTAGATGCAATACTTCCACTTAATTGCAATACAGTCAAATTTGGCTCATTTAGCAGGATTTCATTTAATAAGGCTGCTCCTTTAATATCAATTTTAATGTTATCTAAATATATTCTCAACTCATTTAACTTTAAGACCTTAACAACATTCTCAGAAGATAAATTAAATCTGTCTGTTAACTTTTGTAAAGCTAATTTTGTAGTATCTTGCTTTTTAATTTGGGTACCAAATTCATTATAGTCAGTTTTAAGATCTTCATTAATTCTTTTCATATAAATAATTATTAGTTTTAATTCAATTTATATATAAAATAATAAATAGTTGTATTATATAAGTAAATCAATTTTAATTATATCTCTTTTTGTTAAAATAGAATATGTATACTAATTGATAAAAGGGCTCTAAATATACACATTTAAGAGTATGGTACTGTCGCATATGGGGTTCATCTACATAAAGTACCATAGGAATTTATTAGTTGTTGAGGAGATTTCTGATATGCATAATAGTTTGGAGGCTTGTGTTAAAGTTTCTTGCAATAGCAGCTATAGATTTTCCCTCCTGTAATTGCTGTAGGACTTGTTTGCTTTGTAACTGATAAAACTTGTGGGCGCCCAAGAATTTTCCCCTGTGATTTTGCTCTTGCAAGCCCCGATATAGGTACCTGTATGCTCCTCAAGCAATAAATGAACAAGTAAATTAAGCAGCCTAAATAACCTTGGTATAAATTCAACAAAGCGGTTATAGCTTAAAGCTTTTGGGAAGTTATTTTTATGAAAATATTCTATACAGATTTTATAAAAATATTTGAAATTTTTTGTATGATAAGGTATGATACATGACCATAACTGTTAGCTGTTGTGCGCCAAGCATACTAGTCCACTAAAAAAGAATCTGCGCCAAGCATACTAGTCCACCCCTGCGCCAGAAGAGAAGTCCACTTTCAAAAGAAAAAAAGAGTGATAATTTAGTTAACACATTGGTTAATTAAATTAGAGTTTAAATTAAATTGAATGAGGAAA
>Ga0214192_1001115_pt1 | contig 15312 bp, 7 predicted proteins | sample TroBogEpilimnion_44_FD_153030 | JGI IMG/M metagenome (GOLD analysis project Ga0214192, IMG submission 153030) | Freshwater microbial communities from Trout Bog Lake, WI - 29JUL2008 epilimnion | ecosystem: Environmental > Aquatic > Freshwater > Lake > Epilimnion/Euphotic zone | place: Trout Bog... | reverse complement strand
CACCGGGCCATTTCGTTTCTACGAACTCGCTTTAGTGCGAAGAGCTTTCTCTGGCAAAGAGCTCAGCCTGCTCGACCACCAGCGACACCGCGGACTCCTGGCGATCTGGTGGGTACTTGTACCGCTTGAGAAGGCGCTTGACCGCTGCGCGCATAGATGCCCGAACGGTCTCCTTCTTGGTCCAGTCCAGCTTGGTGTTTCTCTTTACGATCTCGACCAGCTCGTGTGTGAGTTGTCGTAGAGTCTCGTCGCCAAGCTCAAGTACCGCAGATCCGTTCTGGGTTATCGCGTCGTAGAAGGCGATCTCGTCTTGTGCGAGGCCCAACTCATTACCTCGAGCAGCGCGGGCGTTCATCTCTTCGGCCAGTTCGACCAGTTGCTGGATAGCCTGCGCTGTCGAGATAGCTCGATTCTGGAGGGCCAGGATCGAGGCGTCGAGCATCTCCGAGAAGCGTCTTGACTCAACGATGTTGGTCTCTCGAAGGGTCTTGAGCTTGTCGTTCAAGATCTTCTTCATCATCTCGAACTGCAGGTTGGTCTTCTCGCCCTTACGAATCTTTTCCAGAAACTCCGGTGAAAGGACGCTGAGTTCGGGGTTTGGTAGCCCCAGGTCTCCAAAGACGTCAATCACACCATCTGCGGTGATGGCATCATTGACCAGTTGACGCAGCGCGGTGTCCAACGCCTCGTCTCGGTCCTCACCGCTGGGGTCGGTTCGGTCAGTCTTCACTACCTGGCCGTACACCGCGGCAAAGAGGTTCACGTCGTTGGTGATGGGGCGCACCTCGTCGCGGGCGCCAGCAATCTGGAACGCTCCGAGCAGACTCCGACACTGGACCGTGAAGCGCTGCTTTCGGTCAGCGTCACTGAGGACGTGCTGGACGAGCGCCTGAAGCGTCGCGATGCGCTTATCGCGCTCTTGCTTGGGGTCGGAGTCCCACTTCACCGGGGCCAAGATGGCCTTCACGATGTCGTGCTTCTCGATCGCGACCTTGGCAAAGGGTGAGGTATCGATACCAGCCTTGTCCTGGTCCTCGGCGGTGTACTGGGCTACGGCCTCTCGCAGGTTGGTGGCAATGCCGATGTAGTCAACAATCAGGCCGCCCTCTTTGTCTCGGAAGGTTCGGTTGACACGCGCGATGGCCTGCATCAAGGAGTGACCCTTCATAGGCTTATCGACGTACATCGTGTTCATCACGGGAGCGTCGAAGCCAGTGAGCCACATGTCGCGCACGATGACCAACTCGAGCTCTTGTTGCCCTTCACCAAGCTCCTTGGGCGACAGGACTTTCTTGGCACGCTTCTTCAGCTGACGTAGCACCTGTCGAGAGTGAACGTGTTTGGTGATCTCTTCGGGGTCGTTCGCCGAACCCGTGATGATCACCTTAAGCTTTCCCTTCGTTGGGTCGTCAGAGTGCCAGTCAGGGCGAAGCTTGACGATCTCGTCGTAGAGATCGACACAGATCTGGCGGCTCATACAGACCACCATTGCCTTGCCGACCAGCGTTGCCGATCGCTGCTCCCAGTGGGCAACGAGGTCCTTGGCGACTTCCTCGAGACGGTCTTTAGCGCCGAGCACCGCAGCCTGACGTGCCCAACGAGACTTCGCCAGCTCCTTGGCTGACGTGCTCTCTTCGCTTTCGAGGACTTCGTCGACGCCCTGGTCCAGGACCTCTCGAGCCTCTTGGGACAAAGAAACCTTGGCAAGGCGTGACTCGTAGTAGATCCGAACGGTGGCCTTGTCGTTGACCGCTCGGGTCAGGTCGTAGATGGAGATGTAGTCACCGAAGACTTCGGTCGTCGAACGGTCATCAGCCTCAATCGGCGTGCCGGTGAAGGCCACGAAGGTGGCGTTCGGCAAGGCGTCGCGAATGTGCCTGGCGAAGCCGTCGACGAAGTCGTACTGGGTGCGGTGGGCCTCGTCAGCAATCACCACGATGTTGTGGCGGTCACTCAACAGCGGGTGGCGGTCACCCTTGGTCTCGGGGCGGAACTTTTGGATGGTGCTGAACAAGATGCCGCCCGATGGACGAGCAAGCAGTGTCCGAAGGTGATCGGCGCCGGTGGCTTGGACGGGAGCTTCAGGGAGTAACTGGTCCGGAGCAAAGACCTCCCCGAAGAGCTGGTCGTCAAGGTCATTGCGGTCGGTGAGCATCAAGATGGTTGGATTCTTCATCCGCGGGTCACGCATCAACTTGCCCGCCAAGAACAACATCTCGAGACTCTTGCCTGATCCTTGGGTGTGCCAGACGATTCCACCTCGGCCATCGCCAAGTGACGCCTTCACCGATGACTCGACGGCGGCATTCACCGCCCAGAACTGGTGGTACTTGGCACCTTTGCGGATCAGCTCGCCGTCTTCGATGACGAAGGATACGAAGTTGCGTATGAGGTCAAGTAGACGGGCCTTGTCAAAGGCACCTCTGATGAGCACCTGGAGGCCGGTCAACGTCTCCGGGGCGAGGGCTTCTGAGTCAATGGTCTTCCAAGGAGCAAAGTGCTGAAGCGGGGCGCCCACCGTGCCAGCCGCCGCGAACAGTCCGTCGCCCACCACCCGGACGGCGCAGGGCGCAAAGAGCTCAGGGAACTCACGCTGGTAGGTGCCGAGCTGACGCCAGGCCCCCTTCATCGTCGCCCAGCGCTTGGTGGGGCTCTTCAGCTCGAAGACCGACACAGGGATGCCGTTGATGAACAAGATGATGTCCATCCGGCGGCTGTACTGGCCACGCTTTAGCGAGTACTGATTGACTGCCACGAAGTCGTTGCTGTCCGCGTTGTCGAAGTCGATGTAGCGGAGGCGCAGGCCGCGGGCTTCGCCGCGCTCATCGACGTACTCAATGGGGCAACCTTCAGTCAGGAGCTTGTGGACGCGGAGGTTCTCGTGGATCAGGCTCTGAGACTCAGCCTTGCGGAGAGCCAGGATGGCCTCGTCGATGAACTTCGTCGCCGTCCCGGGGTTCAGCCGTGACAATGCCGAGCGTAGGCGGCCCTCGAGCAAGATCTCGCTGAACTCGGTGCGCTCTTGGCGCGCTGGGTCGTCAGCGCCGCCAGAGATGTCTGGACCGAAGCGCGTGTCCCAGCCGATGGCGGCCAGCTCGTCGAGGGCATTCAGTTCGATGTCTTCTTCGTTGATCCAGCTCACGAGACCTCCTCCAGTTCATCCGCCCCAGCGTCCACAACCAACTCTCCCGAAAGCAGGCGGGGAAGAAGGAATGTCCGCAGGGCTAGTAGGTTTTCGCGCTCAGCTCTACAAGACAAAACGTTGCTGATGCACGCTGTCGCGACGGCCTCGAAGCCAGTGGCATCGCCAGGGTAGATCAGCTCTAGAGCCGAAAGCCTTCCCTTGCTCAACTTCGGCTGTACGGCACCGGTCACTGCGGGATCTACAGCCAGATTGCGCAGAGCAAACCACAAAGCCTCGGTTGGAATGCCCTTTCCACTCAGCACGTGAGCGTGGTTATTGACCCAGAACTTGCCATTCGCGATTTGGAGGACCGGAGTTCCATCATCTTCCATCACGGAGCCATCCTCTCCCACGAGCAAGTACAACCCGTCGAACAAATAGCCATCCACACTTCCGAAGACACCCGTCGCTCCGTAGTAGGGGTACTGGCCGGGCCTCTTGTCACGCTCCATCTGCGAGAGAGGAATGCGCGACGAGTTGCTGAAGTCAGCTGCGTCGCCGACGCGAAGCACGCGAGGCTCCCCAGCCTCGAGTGCGGCATCAAAGACCGCTAAACCGTAGTCGAGCAGCAACTTCTCGAAGCTGCTCCGCGCATCGATGGCGGCGTCGACTGCGTCGATAGTCGCGCCTATGCGCTCGCGCACATCGGCCGGCGGAATCAGCAATGGGAAGTTGCCGATGTCTGCGGAGGACACTGCTGGATAGCTCGTTCCTGTCTCCCGGCCGACACACCACTCCGTGAACTCTTCACTGCGAATGGTCGCGTAGATGTAGCTGGCATCACCGATCTCTTTGGGCCGAAGTACGCAGATGCCACTGGATGCCACGTGACCATCAAGCACAGAGGGGGCACGACCGCGCGCACCCCGCTCGGGCCGAACAGTGCTGACAAGAGAGTCGCCCTCTTTGATCAGTCGTTGAGCTCGCGATGGTGCGTCTTCGCGCGCAATCTCCGGTATTGTTTCCGGACTCTGCAGTCCGTCGCGCGATAGGCACGAGATGTCCACGTAGCGGAAGCGTGTGATCGAAGCAGTTGCCGAACCGGTGTCCGGGTTCACGAGTGCGAGATCAGACAGAACTCCAGGACGCCAGCCGGCTTCATCGGGTAGAGAGCTTTCACTCACCGGCGTCTTCCCCAACCTCGTCACTCACGTCTTCGGCGACGATTCTCGATAGCGCGGTCTTGAGAGCCCCGTTTCTGTCAGCGGAGGCATCGATGTCGGCCAAAATGAGTTTGCGAAGATCTGTAAGACGCTGTGTTGTCGGAATCTCATCTTCCTCGGCGTCTGGCGTACCAACGTAGCGACCAGGCATCAGTACGAATCCCTGGTCCTCGACTTCGCTTCGCCTTGCGACCCTACAGAAGCCTTCGACGTCCTGGTAAGGAACGGCCGGATTGAGGCTACGGAACGAGTGGTAGGCCTGGGCGATGCGCGTAACGTCATCAGAAGCAAGTTCACGCTGCTTACGAGACACGAGGTGACCCAGCTTCCTCGCGTCGATGAAGAGCACTTCATCCTGACGACCCCGGTAGTGCTCGGTCTCTTTGCGGTTCGGAGTGATGAACCACAGGCTGACGGGGATTCCTGTGTTGGCGAAGAGTTTGGTAGGGAGCGCAACGATACAGTCCACTACTCCGGCCGCAATGAGTGCCTTGCGGATCTCGATCTCCTCGGTTCGATTCACATTGGATAGCGCACCGTTGGCAAGAACGAATCCGGCGTATCCGTTCGGTGCGAGGTGGTGGAGAAAGTGGAGAATCCACGCGTAGTTGGCGTTACTGGCCGGCGGGAGCAGTGTCGCCTTACCTACCGCCCAGCGTGGGTCTTCGAGCAACTGCTCGCGACCCCAGCCACCGCCACCCTTCTCCCCAAGGTTGAATGGCGGGTTGGTGATGATGAAGTCTGCGCGAAGGTCTGGGTGGCGGTCTCCAGTGAAACTCGACGTAGCGACGTCACCGAGATTGCCGTCGATGCCGTGAAGTGCCAGGTTCATCTTGGCCAAGCGCCAGGTCTCGGGGTTTGACTCCTGACCGAAGACCGACAGGTCTTGATCGTTGCCACCATGGGCTTCAAGGAACTTTCGTGACTGGACGAACATGCCACCCGAACCACAACAAGGGTCGTAGATGCGTCCCTTGTAGGGCTCGAGCATCTCAACGAGCAGCTCGACGACGCTACGGGGGGTGTAGTCCTCACCGGCGCGACCTTCGATACCAGAGAACTTGCCAAGGAAGTACTCATACACCTGGCCCAGTCGGTCACGTCCGTCGTGGTCATCCCCAAAGGCCACACCATCAACGATGTCGATAAGCGCCTTGAGGTTGCGAGTAGGAACTTCACTTGCCGCAAAGGACTTCGGCAGGACGCCCTTGAGAATGGGGTTCTCGCGCTCGATGGCGTCCATCACCTTGTCGATTCGCGTCGCGATGTCCGGCTGAGCCGCATTGTCGCGGATCTCGCTCCAGCGGGCATCGGTGGGGATCCAAAAAACATTGTGGCCCAGGTACTCGTCGCGGTCTTCGAGCACACTAAGGCGGTCAGCTTCGTCTTCGAGGAAGTACTCGTCAGCGGGGTCGGCGAGCTTGGCTTCGAGTTCGGCACGGTACGTGTCGAAGTTGTCGTTGACGTACTTGAGGAATACCAAACCAAGCACAGGGTGCTTGTATCGGCTGGCGTTTACCGAGCCACGTTGTGCCTCGCAGGCCTCCCACAGCTGGGCCTCGAACGAGCGGGTGTCAGACGCCTTCGTCTTACCTTTCGCCTTGGTGGTTGTCTTGGTCATTGCTATGCGTCCTGTTCTTCTTGCTCGGCACCTAACCAGCGTATGTCGTGGCGGTGTTTGTTTTTTAGAACCTCTATGAACCGTGCGTGGTGCGGGTTCCAGCGCACACGTCCCCAGCCATTAGCGGATGAACCTCGGGCTCCTTGTGCGGCGAGGAGTTTCGGGGTGATGCCGGCGAAGCGGGATTGGGTTGCCGTCCTCGTCAAACCTCCCAGATGGACGTTCGCTAATGCGGCGAATCCGTCCAGCGAGTTGATTGCGCCGCGAAACGAGGGCAAGCCACGCGTTGGTAGTGACACCACCTCGACTCGACAATGCTTCGTCACAGATGCGCAAGCCGTCCTCAAGATCGGCCAGTCTCCCAGGGGCCGCAAGCATTCCCGCCAGTGCCTCAGCAAGGCTCGGGTGACGAGAGCCCTTGTCCCATCCAATCCGCACCACACGGTCGGCCTCACTCGACTGACCAGAAGCCCGCAGGTACTCGACGATGGCCCACAAAGCAGCCCCAAGTACACGAGGGTCCATCCCCTTCTTCTCCCAGTTCGCGTAGGTACCCAAGCCAACCTTCTTGCCACTCGTCCCAAAGAAGGTCTCAACCGAGCGAGAAGGTTCCACCAAAGACAACCTCCCGACAACGTCGGGCCAGGCGTCGAGTGGGCAAGGTTTGAGCAGCCGGCACGACGGACATAGATCGGTGCCTTCACATCGCCCGAGCGGATCGAGCTTTGGGGCCCAGTACCTCGCCCACTCAAGCACGTAGGCGTAGTAGCCAACTCGCGTGCGGTGTGGGTCGATGACCTCGAGCAAAGGCATCATTGCGCCGACGACTGTTGCTGATCCGGCGATGTCGCCCTTTACACATAGACCCTCGAGCACCTCTTCGAGGGCTTCCATGCGTGTCAGCACAGGAGCCTCAGCTTCCATCGCTCGCCCCTCGAGGTGGCGGCAACGCAAGCGAGCACATTCGCTGACTTCGGTCTTCCAGTCTGCCAGCGTCTTGACCCCAGGACGCTTGGGGAGTACGCCTGAGTGCCCCTGAACGTGTGTAGCCGGCAGCGACTTTGCCTTCACGCGACCAGAGTCAATGTCACCCTTACTTGACTGGATAGCGGCAGTGGTTGCTGACCCCGATACTGCTTCGAGTAGGGCGTCAAAGTCGGTGTGACCAAGACCAGCGGCACGGTTCAGCAAGGCGACTACGGCTTCGGCACAGGCCACGGCGTCGGCCATTGCGTCGTGGGGCCGGTTATTGACGATGCCCAGCGCAGCCAAGAGATCTCGGAGCTTCTTACTCGCGGGCTGGATGCCAACGAAGTTCGAGAGCTTGCCCATCGTGTCAAGCACAGGGAGATCGGGCAGTTCGAGGCCAACCAGTTCGAGTTCGTGTCGAAGGACACTCACATCGAAGCCAGCGTTGTGAGCGCAGAGCACCAAGCGCTCACCATCCTTGGGGGTGAGCAGCGGCAACAACAGGCCCGCCACGTCAGCGAAGATCGGCTCGCCGATGAGGTGTTCATCTGCGATGCCGTGGATGGCTCGAGACTCTCGGTCAATGGGGACTTGGGGGTTGACCAGTGTTTGCCACTTGCCGCGCACCGTGCCACCTCGACAAGTCACCGCCGCGACCGAGACCACGCGAAGCGGGCCACCCCCGCCCGGTGAGCGGGTCGTCTCAGTGTCGATAACAACAAGGCGAACGCCACCCCATAAAGCGGCGATCGCTACCTCTCCTGCTACGGCGTCAACGTTGGTCATTGGAGACCTCGTTGTTTGGCGAGAGTGGTGATGAGAGTCGTGTCACGAAGTGATGAGTACGAGCCTCCGTTGGGGCGGGGGTCGGCGATGGATCTGAGTGGGACCGACCAGCCCTGGTGCTTCTCGCTATCGGCTCGCAGCAACTTGGCCACATCGCCCAAGTTGTCAAAGGCGTGATGGTTGCGAGCGGCGACCAAGTCGAACAAGAGGTTGGTGCGCTCGATGTTGGCGAACGAGGTACGTCTTAGAGCGAGCATTGGCGAGATGTGACGAGCGATGAGGCTCTCGAGACCACCAGTCGACACCGGAAGATTCCTGTTGTGAGACAGGTCGGGAATCACTTCGGCAAATGCTGCTTCGTAGAACTTCCGGCGTTTGCGGATTTCCTCGGTGGGCAGATTGTGGGACTTGAGTATCTCGAGCAGTTCATCCCACCACGCTTTCCAGGCCTCTTTCGTGTCGAGTACGCCCGACCCGCGAGAAAGCCTCCGTATTTGGTGATTGAGGGGGTCGATGAGTTGACGCCCAGCAGTTGAGACTGTCATTGCGCCTGAGATGTCAGCCAATGCCCCCTCGACCGCTTTGGCCAGGTGCCACAGAGAAGGGATCAGCTTTGTCTTCTTCGGGTCGAAGTGCTCTCGAACGGCGACAGAGATACCTGGCCCCGAGTCGGCAACCACGTAGTCGGGTTCGTAGCCCAACTCGTCGAAGAGAAGACGCCAACTAAGGGCATTGGTGTTGGCCATCGCGCGGGCCAGCCGAAGTTTCAGCACAGGAGGACTGACCACCAAGAAGGGGTCGTCGAGCTCCTCGTCTGGCCAAAAGAGCTCAGCCACCACCAAGATGTAGTAGCCGGGGTTCCGTCTTACACGGCGATTGCGGTCCAGCTCGCGCCCTCTCACGGGTACGTCGTCGACGAGGATCACCTGGGGTCGGTCAATGAACTCACCGCGCGCCTTCATTTTGTCGAGTTGGGCACGCTTGGCTACCGCTGACGTTCGCAGCTCGTGTTCGATTGGACCCCAGATGACTGGAGAGAAGGCCTCGACCCAGTCGGCGGCAATGTGCCAGGCGTTCCTACTTTCTTTGGAGCGCTCGCTCGACTGCTTGCTCCGCCCGCCCGACTTTTTACGAGGAGGCGAAATGCGCGTGCGCTTGGTTCCAGTGACCCTGATTGCCCATCTCGAGACATCCGCATAGGTCGCCCCATTGGCGAGCTGCTCTAAGCCGCGAGCAACGATACGCGTTGACCACGAGTGTCGACGTGCGACGGCGGTCTCGCCTCGGTGAATACCGCGAAGCTCGTCGCAGTGGTCGCAGTGGTCCTCGCCAATGTGAACGTGATCGCGAGGGAGAGGAGGGGTGAAAGAGTGTGACTTGGATCCGTCAGCCGGCGTACAGAGATAGCGCTGGCGAGGCTTCGGGGTTGCTTTGCCGTAGGTGCCATTGCGCACCACCTTCGATGCTTCGTGATCGGGGCAAGCAGGAGGCGCGGACCACGAAGCCGGCTGGGAGATTGTGTCGTCCACGACGTGGACGGAAAAAGTGTGTGGCTTGCCAAGGGCGGGCGTGCAGGAGAATCTCCTTACAACGCCCGCCCTTGAATTTCTCAAGCCGTTCGAGATAACAGCGGACCCCGGATGCTTCAGACATCTCGCTTCAGCTGATGCTGTTTTAGGTCTGCCCTTTTTTGTCACCCACCAGTATGCCGGGCGGCTGTGACTTTCCCACCATTATCTCATCTTGCTGCCGAACCGAGCCCCCAGAGAGGGTCGTTTGTACCCCCGCCCTCATTCCACAGCTCACTTCTCAGGGCTCTTCTTCCTCATAGTCATCCCACCCCCGCACCCTTGCTTTGCCATATCGCGCCTGGACGGTACCTGTCATGCGCCAAGACAATGCAACGAGCCCCCCGACCATTCCCGAGTCGTCCACGCTGGCTCGTCGCGCCCCTGGCCCTCACGCCTCCCAGCCCCAACTGGGACAGGTAATGCTCCAGATGACCTCGGCGGTACTCACCGCCCACGAATTCCTGGCCACCCTCACTGCTCCCGGCACCACCCCCACACCCTCGGCCCTCGCCAGCGAAGTAGCCAGCCGCGTCGGCTCCTCCGAGCGCCTTGATGAGCGCAGCGCTACCATCTCGGTGCTCTGCGAGCTCGTCGCCCGTGAGGCCGACTTAGCCGCCGCTAGCGCCGAGGGTGACCTGACTCTCCTCAGCGGTATTGCTCGCCGCCGCCGTGACGGCCACCTCGAACCATGGATAGTCAAGGCGCTGTGTGCGTGTGGACTCGACTACGACGCCGGCGACCTCGACGGCCTGGACCTCGTCAAGCACCCCGCGGCCCAGCTGGCCGCTCGTCTCCTGGCCACCACTTCCGCCACCACCCAGGCCCGTAGCGGGTACCTCGCCCAAGAGCTCGCCCGGGTCTTCGACGCCGTCACCCAGACCCCCACGATCGCCGAAGCCACCGCGCAGATCGCCGAGCTTGATCTAGACGCCGAGGCCCTGAGCTGGGCGGCCGTGAACCGCGAGTCGCACCGCCATGTCCTGCTCGTCTTGAAAGAGGCCAACCGCGCCGCGCGCTCGTGGCCCGAGCGCCAAGCCGATTCCTTCATCGGCTACGCCTACCAAGGACTGCGCCTGGCGCTGCGCAACTACGACCCCAGCCGGGGCATGTTCTCCACCTACGCCTGCCCGCGCATCCGCGGCACCATCCGCGACGGTGTGCGCTCCGAATCCCACCTCCCCAAGCGCCTCACTACCTTCATCCGCAAGGTAGAGGGTACGAGAGAGAAGCTCCGCCACGAGCTGCACCGCCACCCTACGCTCCAAGAGGTCGCCACCGCGCTCGACGTCGAACTCGACAAACTCGCCCCGCTGCCGCGCTACGCCACTCCCGCCAGCTACGACGACATCATGGCCCGTCCCGGAGCTGTAGAACCCTCCGCTTTTGTTCTCGACGATGACCCCGCCGACCACGCCATCACCCTGGCGCGCAATGAGGCGATTAGCGCGGCCCTGACCAATCTCGACCCCGACGACGCCCAGGCCATCCAACTGCTCGTCATCGACGAACTTTCCGTCACCGCCGCCAGTGAACTCACCGGCCTATCGGCCAGGACCCTACGCGCCCGCCGGGACCGCGGCCTGATCTCCTTGGCCACAATGCTCTCCGACTGGGCCCCGGTCAGCGCGTAGCCGCCCCACTACTCCTAGCCAAACGAAAGAACCCCACCGACCTCGTCGAGAGGTTCGGTGGGGTTCTTCTCATGTGCCGAGTACCTAGGAGCTTAGCGCATGCGCCGCGCCACCGCACCAGCCAAGCGAGTCGACGCGGCCGGGATCTCGTACTTGAGACCGACCTCACGGATCTGTTCGGGGTCGATGCCGCTCAGCTTCACACTAGAGAAGTCGACGTCCAGGTCACGACGAAGCGTGCCCACCTGGCGATTGCGACGAAAGACCCCGGCGCCCGCTACCAAAGCGTCGGCCACCTTAGCCCCGACGATCGAACTAGCGATCTGCGGATTCGCAATCGCCTCCTCGATGTCCGAGAAGTGAGCGATCAACGCACTAGCACGCTTGGGGCCAATGCCCATCACACCGTCGAGGTTGTCGGCTCCTTCACCGATCATCGCGGCGTATTCCACCCAGCGGTGTCCCGCGATGCCGTACTTGGCCATCAGGGCCGCCTCATCCATCACGATTCCTTCGGGCTTGTAGACCCGCACGCCGCCACCGATCAGCTGGTGAGCGTCTTTATCCGAGCTCACGATCACGGCCTCGGCGCCTGAGTTCATCGCCGCCTGGGCCGCCGTCGCCAAGACGTCATCGGCCTCCCAGTCTTGAACCGATCCGAGAGCGACCCCGAAGTCGGCCAGTACCTGGGGGAGCAATATCAACTGTTCGGTCAGCTCCGGCGGAGTAGCGTTTCGACCTTCTTTGTAGCTCGGAGCCAACAGCTTGCGGCTCGGGCATCCACCGCGCAGGTCGAAGGCCACGATCAACGAGCTGGGCTGGACCTCGTCGAGGTGCTTGGCCAAGAGGTTCACGAAGCCGTGTATCGCCCAGCGCGCCTGCTGGTTCGAGTCACGCATCTGCGTGCTCTCCATTGCGTGATACGAGCGGTGCAAGAGGTTGGTGCCGTCAACGGCCATCAGTGTGTTCATGTCACTTATCGTGTCCGACGCCCTCGCAATAGCACTCACTCCGCTACACATCGATTGCCTCCGCTTGATCCAAAACCCGTAAAATCATTGAAATTCCGGCGTGTGCACCGATCAGCGCACCTGACACGTTCTCACTCGACGAGGCCCACTCGGACCTCTCCAACGACAAGTGAAAGGTCTCTCGACCACATGCGAATCACGCGACTCATCGCACCGATCATTCTCGCCCTCTCGGGCATGTTCACCTTCGTGGCCCCCAGTCAGGCCAGCACGTCGTCAACGTCGGCGTCAACCCCGCCGATGGTGTCGTACTCCCTCGGCCAGTACCGCATCCTCGCCACCACGTCGTACGCCGCTTCTCACCCCTCGCTCTACCAAGCCCACCTCGCCGGCTTGTCGTGCGCCCAACCCGACTGCCCCTACGGCAGCAGCGGGACCCTGAGTGACCACGGCGGCCCACTCGTCCAGTCTCCCCAGGTCTACTTCGTCTTGTTCTCGTCGAGCTCGTCCACGCTGACCCCCGCCAACTACGTGTCGGGTGTCACCTCGTCTACCGAGCCCAGCCTCGCCGGCGCCACCAACGCCACCTTGAACTCGACCTACGGCACCTTCTGGCAGTCCGAGTACTCGCGCTACGCCTCCGGCCAGCTGCTCACCGCCGGCCACTACGCAGGCACCGTCATGGTCAACGACCCCGCCATCGCCAACGCCACTTCCCTCGACGACACCGACATCCGCTCCGCTCTCTACGGGTCCGCCCTCCAGGGCTGGATCCCCTTCCCGAACTCGAACACGATCTTTGTGCCGATCTTCCACGGCGGTCAGACCGTGACCATCAAGATGGATGGCATCAACTCGCAAACCGGATTCTGCGCCTACCACTCGTGGTTCAACGCCCCCGTCAACAATCAGAAAACAGACATCAACTACGCCGTGATGCCTGACGAAGCCGCCAACATCGGCTGTGCGTACGCAGGCCCCTACGCCTCAGCCTTTGACGACATGACGACCGTCCTTTCTCACGAGCTCGTCGAGACCGTCACCAACCCCCAGGGCCCCAACCCGGCGTGGGTCAGTTCGACTGGCTTCGAACTCGGGGACATCTGTGCCTATTCATCGAACGCCAACGCCGCGGTCACCTCGCTGACTGGTTACACCTACCAGCTCCAGTACATCTACTCCCTCGACGCCAACGCCTGCCTGGCGACCAAGACCGCTTCGTGGCTGAGTGCTACGACCAGCTCAGGCACGCTCGCCGTGAACCTGCGAGACGTCAACGGGCCGATCCCGTCGGCCACCGTGTACGTGGATACGAGCACCGGCAGTCTCACCACTATGACCACCGACCAGAACGGCCAGGCCACCTCCCCTCTACCGGGCGCCACCGATCCGTCGACGCTGACCATCGCCTTTGCAGGATCGAGCGTGGACAATGGCGCATTCGCCATCCCCGGCACCCCGCCGAGCATGCCGTCGAACCTGAGCCTTTCGCCCAACGGCCACCACGTCACCGCCACCTACAGCGCGTCACCGTCGGCCACGAGCTACCTCACTGTCCTCACGCCCGGATCCCTGACCTGTCAGAGCTCGACGCTCAGCTGCACCTTCAACAACCTCACCACCAACACCACCTATCAGGCCGTCACCTACGCCCAGAACAGCGCCGGCTCATCATCTGCCTCGCCGACGGCGACCGTCACCCTGGGAACGCCCCCAACCTGGCCCACCAACGTCGTGGCTACCCCGGGCGCGTCCCAACTCATCGTCTCCTGGACCGCTTCGACCACCCCTGGCGTGCTGAGCTATGTGGTCACGGCTTCACCCGGTGGTCAGTCGTGCACCTACGTCGTCTCGAGTCCCGAGACCGATACGTGTGCCATCACCGGACTGACCAACGGCACCACCTACCAAGTCAGCGTCGAAGCCGTCAACGCCAGTGGATCGTCTGATCCCTACGGTGCCTCGGGCACCCCGGGCTCGCTGCCGTCTTCTCCGACCAACGTCGCCGCCACTGCCAATGCCGACCAGTCGCTGCTCGTAACCTGGAACGCGGCCTCCGGTAACGGACTACCCATCACCGGCTACATCGCCACCGCCAGCCCCGGCAACCTCACCTGTGCAACCACGAACACCAGCTGCTCAATCACCGGCCTCACCCCCGCCACGAGCTACACCGTCACGGTCGTCGCCACCACCAGCGCGGGATCATCACCCGCCTCAGCACCGAGCGCCGCCGTCACCGCCCCCACCGCCCCCGGCACCCCGACGAACGTCACCACGGCCCCTGCGGGCTCTCAGGTCTCCGTCAGTTGGGGTTCGACCACACCGGGCGCCACCTACACCGTCACGGCTAGTCCCGGTGGTCGCACCTGCACCACGACCCAGTCAACGTGCATCGTCTTTGGCCTCACCAACGGCACGGCCTACACCTTCACGGTCACGGCTACTACGTCGAGCGGGACCTCGGCCCCCTCGACGGCCTCTGCTCCGACGACCCCGGCATCCCCACCCAGTGCGCCAACAATCACCAACATCACTGTGGCCAACGGACAAGCAACGGTCAATTGGACCCCTCCTACCGATAATGGTGGCAGCCCCGTTACCGTGTACGTGGTCACGTCCTCGCCGGGCAACATCGTCTGTAGGACGACCACCCTGTCGTGCATAGTGACAGGTCTTACCAACGGCACGAGCTATACCTTCTTCGTCTACGCCACCAACGCGTCAGGACCAGGGACACCATCTAACCCCTCAACCGCCGTCACTCCCTACGGACCGCCGTCAGTCCCGCTGACCCCGAGCGTTGTAACCTCCACCAACACCGCCACCGTCTCCTGGCAAGCCCCCGCGCTGAACGGCGGCCTGGCCATCAACAGCTACACAGTGACCGCGTCACCGGGTGCTGCGTTCTGCCAGACCTCTGGTGCGCTGACGTGCACCGTGGCCAACCTCACCCCCGGCACCTCGTACACCTTCAGCGTCACCGCCACCAACAACTACGGCACCTCGCCAACTGCCAGCACCCCGGCTACCACGGCCGCCGGGGTACCGAGCTCTCCGACGGGTCTCGTCGCCACGGGCACCTCGACTACCCAGGTGACCCTCAACTGGACCTCGGTGGGCGGATCGCTAACGACCTACACGGTCACGCTCTCACCGGGCAGTTTCTCGTGCACCACGATCTCGACGAGCTGTGTGATCTCGGGTCTCAGTCCCGGCACCACCTACAGCGCCGTCGTCGTGGCCACCAACGCCGCGGGATCGTCGCCCGCCTCGAACGTCGTACCCGCGACCACGCTCACCCCAACGCCAACCCCAACGCCAACGCCAACGCCAACCCCAACCCCAACGCCAACGCCAACCCCAACGCCAACCCCAACGCCAACCCCAACCCCAACCCCAACCCCAACGCCAAC
>Ga0214192_1001114_pt1 | contig 15313 bp, 20 predicted proteins | sample TroBogEpilimnion_44_FD_153030 | JGI IMG/M metagenome (GOLD analysis project Ga0214192, IMG submission 153030) | Freshwater microbial communities from Trout Bog Lake, WI - 29JUL2008 epilimnion | ecosystem: Environmental > Aquatic > Freshwater > Lake > Epilimnion/Euphotic zone | place: Trout Bog... | reverse complement strand
TAGAAATAGGCCATTAAATTATCTCACCAATTCACAAATGAACCGAGTATTGGAAGAGATACGAAACCGACCCAACATTCTATCTCAATTAAGAAGGGTAATACCCTCCCCCTACTCAATTCTGCCCTACAACTCTGTATTGCCCAACTGTGTAATGAGTTCTTGGACTGAATGAACTAATAGATTGTCCCTTCTTTTTTGTTGGGGCACCAGTTCCCATCGCTTGACCTCGTGCGATAATAGGTTCAAGCATAGAAACTTCACGGCCCTTTCCAGTATCGTGAATTAACCCATCAATCATATGTTTTTGACTTCCAGTAATTCTCAAATCAACCATTTCTTCCAAAACTGGTTTGGAAAATTTAACCTTATGTTCGGTAGGATTTACCAAACGACTTTCATTTCCTTGCTTCTTGCCGGCGGTTGGATTTACAGTATGCATTTTTATTTTCTTGTTAGTTTTTATTTTTAAAACAAAATCTTGCTAAATATCATAACAAAATGCAACAAATTGCTACGGAATCCCTCCAAGCATCCGTCCGTCCTCACGAATGTGAAGATAGTTACTATGCCGGCCCAACCAACTCAAAAGTTCAGTGCTTTCCAACCACCGTTGAAAATCGTTTCGTCGTCGGTCTTCCTTCTCTCGCCTCTGGTTCTTCTTCTACTATCACATTTAACCCAGACGGATTAATTAGTGATATAGTCCTTACTGCTCAATTACCAGTCCCTGCCTTACTGGCCGACGGTGTCCCAGCCGGTCTTGGTTTAGGTCTCCAACGCGGATGGCTCTACCAATTAGTTTCTCGTATTTCCGTAAGATATGCTGGTTCATCGCTCTACTTCTTTAACGGAGAACAAGAACTTATTGACGTTCTTGCCGAATGTGAAGATTCCATTAAACGAGATCAAATGTTAGGTCTTGGTGGTGCAGAAATCACTTCCACAAGTGACTGGGCTAATGCTTCTTTACGCACTGCTTCTATCTACATCAAACTCCCACACAACTCACCTTCTGCCCAAGAAAAACCAATTGGATTCCCAACTGACTGTATTAGTGCCCCAGTTCAAATCCAAATTGAGTTCAAACCATTCTCATCTGTTTTCCTTGCTAACGGTGTAACTTACTCTGGAACAACTTATGCTCAATCAGCGGTACAAGCAACAGTCCCTTCTGCATTCTCCTCTGGAACATGTCAATTCAAACAAGCACACTTAAACAATCGTGACGATTCCGTCTCTGCTCGTTTCTCTCTTGAAAAACAAGCCTTATCTATTCCATTAAAGCATTTTATCCAAACCCAATACTCAACACCTCTCGTAGCTACTGCTGCCAACCAAACTGTCAATTTAACCGGCTTCCGTTCTGGTTCAGTTCAAGGTATAATGGTCTGGGCTGTTCCTAATGCATCTTTAACTGATATTGGTGCCAAAAATCCTCTTGGTTACATTCCACTCCAATTCGTTCAATTATCTGTAAATGGTCTTGTTTATTTCACAGCTGCCAACAATTCAGCACAAATCTGGGACTTGGTAGAACGTAAGACATCATCATCAGTTTCAACTACATCACTTGCTTGGAACTCTGGCACAAGTTCATACGATGCCACACCTGCCATGGCTTACTGGGTCTGGATTCCGCTCGCACAAGGTGTAGAAACCCTCCGTGATGAATCTATGTTACAAAACGGTCTCGGTATTTCTAACTCTACAGTCCAACTTGAAGTTGCTACTGGAACATCTGCCGCATGCACCCTCTACGCAAGTTACTACTACAGTTCAACAATTCTTGCCTCTGGTGGCTCTTGTGACTATGTCTTCTAAAGTTCGTAAAAATAAAGAAAAAAATGGTCGTCCCCTATTAATAAATGCAAGAATACAAAGACAACATAGAAGAATACTTTATGAAATACGTGCTTAAATCCAAATGTATCTATCCAGATATGGACGATTGTTGGGTATGGGCAGGGTTTCAATATAATGGTTCTCTTGGATACAAAGATAATTACGGCGGAATAAGACCATTCAAAAATTCAAGAAGAAGAGTTAAGGCCCATCGTCTTTCCTATCAATTATTCCGTGGAAACTTGAACCAAAATGAAAATATTAACCACAAATGTGATACAAAATACTGTGTCAATCCAAATCATCTTGAAATTGGAACACATAGACAAAACGGTTTAGATTATCACAGACGATACAAACCCTTCATGAACCAAGTTTCCACAGAGCAATAATTCAAAATTATAAAATATATCAATTAATTATAAATGCAATCGTCACTCTACAATTCTGGCAACGATGTAACAACTCGACCTTCTTCATCTGCCTTACTGGTGATTGATAGTGCCGACCGTGCTTACTATAATGAATACCAAGCATTAAATAATTTAGGGCCAACAATCGGCGGTGAATACCAAGTTCAATCTAATGTAGGTGTTTTACCAGTTCAAGACCAGCCTTATAATAATTTTCGTATTCAAAAATCTCAACCTCTCTTACAAGGTGGTTTCACTCGCATTTTAGTAAGCGAAATTACTTATAACTTCAACTTACCAAACATCAACGATTACACAAATTACTTTTATTTTAATGCTGGGTCATTCAGTCCTGTAAATATTCCTACTTTTTATTACAAGGCAGTTGTTCCTAATGGATATTACAGCGGTACAACTCTTGCCACTGCGGTTCAAACTGCTATGAATACTGCTGCAACTGGATCTGGTTTAACTTTTACAGTTGCTTACGATTCCTTGACTGGTGGTTTCACAATTGACGAAACATCAGTATCTACAAATACCGTTTCATTATCTAACTTTGATCCTTCCACAGAAATCGGTGCATCTACCGTTACTTCAACTGGATTATTAGATGTTATGGGTTTCAATACTGGAACAAATTATTACTATTGTATCAGTTACGATAGTGTAAAGTTCCCAAACAAGAAATCTGTTGGTGCTACACTTCTTTACACCAAGTATATTGATTTTGTTTCAAACAAATTGACCTATTACCAAAAAGTTACAGACCAAAATTCTCGCAGAAACGGTGGTTCAAACGTTATTTGTCGTTTATACCTCACAGACAATACTGCCTTACCAAACGAATACTCCCCTTCCCCTTACATCATAACACGTCAATTTACGAACGCAAAGGCAATTAAGTGGGATAAAAACACCGCAATAGATTGGTGCGATATTTCTATGTTAGATGACAGCGGAAGACCATTATACTACAATAACCAAACTTTAATGAGTGGTGACTTTCAAATCACTCTTCTCGCAAGTGAAGATTAGAAAGAATATGTTTAATAACTTCCACATTAAACCCATTACCTAAACATTTGTATCGTTGGGTCTTGGGTATTCCTTCGGTGTAATTATCTGGTAATGATTGTAATCTTTCACATTCTACTGGTGTTAGTTTTCTTATGTTTGTTTCCGTTTGGTAATACTGAATACTCGTGCATAAACAAGGTGATTTCCCTTCATAAGAATACACACGGTTGTATTGTGAGTTAGTTTTTCCAACATGGCCTACTTGAATGGGTTTATCTTTTGACTTGTGTTCGGTTTTTAATGTTTTGGTTAAAATATAACTTTTATCTACAACATTTTCTAAAACATCTTTCAAATATATTTTTCTGTCTTCGGGTTGTTTCACATTCGATATATTCGTCCAAAAAAACCTTTTACGATTTTGTGCGGATACTAATGCTGCGTTAATCATTATGGGTTCAACTCCAAGTTCTCTGGTAATTGTATCCTTATTTTCTTTTGTCATACTCGCTACATTTTCAAGTATAAAGTATTTGGGTTTCAATAACCTTAATATTCTTACATATTCCCAAAAAAGACCGCTGCGTTCTCCATCCAAACCCTTTCTATCCTTTCTTGCTATGGAAAGATCCTGACAAGGACTTCCCCCACACAACAAATCAACATTTAAAATGGGTTCTTTTAGTTCTCTAACATCGCTATGGTGAATGATGTCTGGAAAGTTTTTTTTGGAAATATTCACTGCGTATTCGTCAATTTCAAATGCGTGGTATTCAACCTCTATTTCTCCTAATGCTTGTCTTAAACAACTTATACCATCGAACAATGAAACAACCTTCATTTATATAAAAATGCGATTTTATTAAAGTTTGGAAACCGCTTTCCAAAAAAACTTATCATCTTTTTCAATTCCAATACCTTTCAGTCCCATTTTATCGGCAGTAAATATGCTATTAAATGAGCCTGCCGTGGGATCAAGAATCGTACCGCCTTCAACACAATATCGTTTCAATAACCATTCGTATAATTCTTTTGGTTTTTGTGTAGGGTGATTTCCTTTTCCTTTCTTGTTTGATACTTCTATAACTGATTTAACACATCTTACCCCTTCTCTTGATCCTTCTCGTTTTATTGGATTTTTTCTCCCTTTATAAACGCAATTATAAACCGAACCTCCTATATTTCCAGTTCCTCCACTTGTTCCCTTGAAATCACCTTCTATATCTATTCTTTTGTAATAAGCTCCCTTCTTTGAGAATACATAAATAAGCTCATGACTTCGTAAAGGTTGTTTGTTAGAAGATAGAAATCCTACTCCATTTGATTTACTCCAAACCAAATCATAACGAAACCAGTCTGGGTTCGAATTAATTAAATCATTACCGAACTTGGTATTACAGAACATCAACACTGGTGTATGATCGTTTCTGCATAACCTCTTGACTTGTTTCCAAAACTCTGCGAGGTCAATTTTGATGTCCCACGCACAACCAGCAATACTATCTGTACTTCCTTTTTCCTTGCGTTTTGATTTTTCTTTACCTCCTCCACCTGTTAAACATCCGTATGGTAAATCACAAACAAAGCAGTCAATTGATTTATCTGGTAATCCTTTCATCATTTCTAAACAATCGCCTTTGAGTAATAACATTTGTTAATGAATGAGATTTTATAACGCCTTCCGCATACGAATAACGAAGGTTAAAAACGGAATGATATATTTAAAACCTATATAGGTCATATAAAATGAATTACGATGAAACACACGCAGAGTTCTACTTAAAATATGTAACCAACAGAGAACCAACCCCGCCAGAATGGGAAGGTAGAAATTGGGTATTGTATAAGGATTGTGACTTCTTACACCCAAAAGACATAATCCGTATGCTTCCAAAAGAAAAATCAAAGACTAAACCTACGCTTAAAGTCAATAATAGACCCTCTTAAAGTAGGTTTATTCCACAATATCCAGCGACTTAATGCTCCTGCAGTTAAAGGATTGTTCCAGTCTTCACGATTTTTGTGTCTTTGTAAATAGAGTTCTTTTTTGACCTCGTCCCCAGTTGTAGTAAAATCTACATACCCAGCGGCTCCAAACCTTACTATTTTTTCCCTTCCATTATCAAGAAGAAAATGTGCTTCCAACTTCTTCTTGGGGTTACTTGATGGAACTATTTTTAACAACTTCATTATAAAATGGATATAAATTATCATATACCCAAGAAATGTATTTGTGGTTTGGACTTCGTGGATAATATTCCATTAAACCATTTTCAGTGTAATCAACACAACTTCTTTCTGGCTGAAAAAAGAAAAGAATTAAGGGAAATGAATTGTTCCCGTGGGTATTCATTAAAAGGTGACTGCAATGTTTGTAATATAACTAATATACACGACATAGAACGTCATTTTCTAACCAATTTTCATCTTCGGCGTTTGGATAGTTTTCATACTCATCAGTACATAAAAGAAAAAGTAGAACAACACAAAAAATGCCAACAATCATTATAAATTCATGTTAAAATTTGTTCGTATGATGGAACGGACATTAAGCACACACGATTACATTGCCTTTCTGGTTCAGTTCATTTCTTCTTTGAAGAAGTAACCTTATAACCCATTTTTCTGGCGTGTGCGATATTCAATGCAGTCATTTGTTTTCGTGCCATTTCCATCGTTAATGGCTCTTTACTATGGTGCGTTCCATCTTCCCCCACGACCCAATACAATTCCCGTTTAGGGGCTTTTCTTAATTTATACGGCATTTATTATCTAACAATAAATAAAATGCCTAACATTTCCCCATTAGTCACTTCACGGGCAGACAATACTAATTTGTATGCTCTTGCAAATCAGTATCCAATTACTCAAATTGCAGGCGTAAGAACTATCGGAACTATTACTACAGGAACATTAGGAGCAAATTATTTGCTTCCTTATAATTTCAAGAACGGAGGCGTTTATTACATTCAGGTTCAATATGCGATAAATAAGACAGGAACAATCACCAACGACGAATTGTTTTTCTCAATATATCCTGATGGCGAAAGCACTAACATCATTACTACTTCTTATCCTATCGGTGTAGCACAATCAGGAACAAGTCCTCAAATAGTTTTGAGCGGTTATGTTACTGCTTCAGGTGACCGAACTAACTTATCTATTAACGCAGGGACTTATAGTGTAACTGCTTCTAATTCATACGAAATTGTAGTTCCAGCTACTTCAACTATTTTTATTCAGCAAGTTGCATAATATTCATTTGAAGAAATATTCTAACAAAGAAACATAACAAGATGCCTAATATTTCTCCTCTCATCACTTCACGAGCAGATAATACAAGTTTATTCGCTCCGGCTACTACTCCTGATTTTCCTGTTGGTGTAGCAAACAACCTTTCTTGGACTGGAACAGGTTTGAACGGAACTTACCTTGCTACTATTAATGTTCCAAGTGTAACTGCAAACACATTAGTCCAAGCAACCATTTCCGTAAATCCATCAGGAGGCGATTTTACTGATGCCGTTAATTGTTGGCTTGTTTCATGTTATTGTGGAGCAGGTGCAATCAATTTTGTTGTTGCAGGTAATCCTGCTTCTCCTACTCGTTTCCCAATTGTATGGTCTGTGGTTCAACCTTAAACTATTTGGCTGTGTTTTAATCGTGTTCTAAATACTTCACAATTAATTGAATCAATAATTATGAAATGATGGTCTTTTGTCATCTCGCGGTACAGTTTGATCTTATCTGCCAGTCTCATACGAGAGGGAAAATAAGAAACCAAATATGACTTGATGACTTGTTCTACGGAAGCATCACTATTCAAGTAACCTAAAAAGACATAGTTAATATTACCTCGTGTGATGTTGTTAAAAATAGTTAATGACTGGCCAGTAATCATTCCAGAAATACGGCTGTTACGATAAATGGTTAATAACTTCTTTAATTCAACATCGTTCTTCACGGTCACACAATCGTCTAATATATGTAAGAATTCGTAATGATTGTCGGTTCTTTTATTGATTTTGTAAGTTTCACTCACCAACTCTGGCATATATTCTCCTGCCAAGGCAACCTTGTCTTTGTAGGATTTATAAATATGTGCTTGTGCCGACCCAGTATGAAGAATAGTAATGTGGTTCTTGAAAATATTTTCATACAAATAATTCATTAATGTGGTCTTGCCACTTCTTGTGCTTCCCATTAATAAACAAGACATTCCGTGCTCCCTTGACGGCAGTTTAAGTGTTTCAATATCTCTAAAAACAATTTCCGTCATATTTAATAAGAATGGATAATAATTTTCTACGTCAGTTTCTGCAATCTCGTGTATCTGCAGACCCCAAGGCCAACACATCAAAGACCGTGAGAAACGGTGTAAAGCATATGCCAGAACCTACTGGAACTGCGGTAAGTATTCAAACCATTATTGAAGATTTACCAGACAAGAAAGTAGTATTGGAATATTTCAAACAAAGAATTCAAAATATTGAAGATAATGAGTTTGAAGATTAAATATTGTTCTTAAACAAGAATGGATAAGATTATTAACACATTAATACCCTTACCCACGTTAGTGAATGATCCCCCAGATTACGAACCTTATGCACCACCGAACTCTGTTGTGAATGGTAATTTTGATTTCATACCAGTTAATAACAATTTACCTACTATTGTTCCAGCACCCCAAGTTGAAGGTGGAACGTATGAACCAGATAAAACTATTATTATTGAACCTATTACCAAATTAATTACCAGTAATGTTGTACCGCCAGATGTAGAAGAGTTCAGTTTTACACAACCAATAACCGAAGGGATTGTTGGTATATCTCCAAACATCACGTATGCTGGGCCACACCCTTTATTCTTATTAGATGGTGCTACTGGACTGGCTGCTGATTGGTATAACTATCCAGCCCAAAACGATGTGTCTTTTAATGGTTATGGTATAACTGGATTAGGGAATGTGTATATGACTGGCGGTATAACGGGTGTAGGTGATATTAGTATGAATAATGCGAACATAACTGGTGTTAATTCTTTAAAAATAGATAATCAAGTATTAACAGCAGACCCAACGGATCTCTTATTAAACGGAACTCCCATTGCAACTATTAACAATTTACCCAATATCGAAGAATGGGCCAACTACGATGCTTTGGCGGACTTGCAGTTAAATGGCGCAGGTATTTCAGGAGCGCCTTTTGGAATTACAGGAAGCAAATATTATGGGTTCAATACTGGTTCAACTTTGACCGCTACGGCAGATACTTTATTGTTTAATGGTTCGGCAATTGGAGGCACAGGATACACAGGCGTATCGGAATGGAGCTATTTTCCCATGATCCATAATTTATCGGCAAACAATTATAGCATTAGTGGAATTAGCGGGATAAGTGGAAATAGTGCTGTGTTTAATACTATTAGTGGAATTACGGGAAACTTTACGAATGTAAATACGACAAACATCAACGGAACAGGTTATACTCCTACATCACAATGGAGTATCACTCCTGCAGTAAGTCAGGTTCAATTAGATGGGAATAGTATTGCGAGTGGAGGAGGTAATAACATAGAACTTGACGCAGACCAAAAAGTAATAATAAATACTACGAGAAGCGATATTAATTTAACAGCGGGACAGAGTGTAGCAGAAGAACGGGCATATATTAATTTGGACGCTGGTTCAGTTAATTTAACTGGAAATCAAGGAGATTTTGTTTTAGTTCCAAGTGAAATCGTTGTTAAGGCAGAAGGGGGGCAATACGGTCATGTAGTAATTGAAGCAGATGGAAGTGATATAACTGGAAGTAATGGATTGCTTGAAATTACTGCGAACGGAGGAGTTGTAGGAAGTAGCGGAGCAGGAAGCGGAGGACTTGTAAAAATTACGGCAAATAGTCCTCAACTTAAAACCTTACCTTCGGCAGTAAGAATTAATGCCTCGTGTTGTGAAATGTATGCAGGTGCTTTGAACTCACGAACATCGGTCTATGGCTATAATTATATTTGGGGAGAAGGAGCAGTTCAAATTCAATCTACTTTATTACCTCCTTCTTTTAGTGCTTCTCCCTTGACTGTGTATTTAGAAGGTAGTAATGGAGTGGTTGTAGGAAGTGAAATGTATGTGTATAGAACCATTCAACCATACTATAATGGAGTTTCTGCACCTTATCCTTTGACGGTTTTAGGCAGAACTATCGCAGGAACAGATTACCCTGTGTATTTTGAAATCGTTGGAGGCATCATATTCAGTAATCAAACCGTGGCCCAGATAATTGGATGCAAGACCTTCACAGGTAATAATACTGCTATGACTGGTATTAATTCTATCCAAGTGGCTGATGTGAATGTGACTGGGTCTGCGGCCTTGAATAGTGTTTCAACCAATACAATTAACTCGGCAACTGCGAACTCATTAACTCTTTCTGGTGTAAGTGCGATTAGTGGAAACGCAATTGGTATTAACTCTGGAACTGGAACAATCACTTTACAAGGAGCAGAAACCGATATTACAAGCACAAATACTTATATTACGAATGCCGAAATAGATACTTTGGTTGCTACAACCATTAACGGAGTAAGTGGAACGAATGTAGTAGCACCTTGTAAGAGTTTGACTGGAACATTTGGAGTTGTAGCATTAACTACGGCACCTATCGTAGTGTATCAAAGTGGTGATTTGACTTGGAACTGGAACGGAATAGCAAAATTAGGAACTTCTACTTCTATTACCGTTGGAGTTGATACAGTTGGAACATACGCATTCTCTATGGCATTCTTGGTCGGCGGTACAATTTATAGTTTGAATACTTACACCTTGTCTGCCCCTTTTGTTGCCAATAGTGGATCGTATAATGGAGTTTCAGTTGTGAGTGCAACTTTGAATGATAGTTTCAATAACACTATTACGAACGGATCAACGTATAACATTCTTGTATATATGTGGAACGGCAATAACAGCACTGCAAATACGACTGGTGCAAAACTGAACTTCAATTTTGTGTCTGCACAATCTTTATAAAAAATAAATGTTGGAATAGAACATAACAAAAATGTCTGTGTCTATGAAAGATATGAGAAGTGCTTTAAGAAAACTTCGTGCCGAACATTCTGGTAAGGCTGTTGGTAAAATGAATATGGAAGAAATTGCCAAGGAAATTCAACATCACGAAGATGCTTGTAAGCACCGTGAAATGCACGAAAAACGAATGGCCGCATTAAAGAAGGCACGTGAAGCACGTATGGCAAAAAAGGAAAAGAAAGAAGAACCAAAGAAAGAAAAGAAACAAACTGAAAAAGATAAGGAAGATGAAAAGTTAGGTGAAGAAGTTGAAACCATCAAAAGTCGTATGTCAAAAAAAAAGTCCGCAAAGTAGATAGATTAACCAAAGACGAGTTGGTAAAGATAGTGAAAGAAAGTGGATGCAAGATGTTGGATGACTACGATGTAGAAAAAGACACGAAAAAAGGGATTATCAAACATTTGAAGAACTCTTGTTGTAAGGTCTTGAAGAAATTGTGTGAGATTTAACCCAGTTTAAAAATTTGGTGTAATACTTTTGTTGTTTGAGTTTCCATAGATACAATTGTTCTACATATAAATGTTGTTTTCTCATTTGTATATAGAGTAAGATAATGGAACTGCCGTTGGTAGAAGTAAAAATCGTAGTTGGAAAAAGTGGAAGAAAATGGAATTACTTGAAATGTAACGTATGTGGAAAATGGGTTATGGCTACTTATGTTGGAAGGCATCGGAAGAAGCATTCACAGGTAATAAATAGTTAATTTTGTCCCCTTCTTGTTCTTTGACGTTAGGGGTAAGATCTATATTGAATTCAAATGCTTCTCTCTTACAACACTTTGAAACAATATGAAAGTGTCTGAATGTCATATATATTGCATACACAACACCAATTATTCCTGTGCCTATGCCGACAGTTGAACCTATTGTATTGTAATCCATTATATCTTAATTCTATAAAATTCAAAATCAAGTTTTTTAGGTGTTACATTTAAAATACCGGCAATTTTACTTAATTTTCTTTTTCGTTCATTATTTTCTTCCATTTGTTTTTTCAAAATATCTTGAAGATCTTTATATTCAGGGTGTTCCTTTAAAATATTATTTATTTTTTCAAAATTTTTAACGTCAAAATATATAAGAAATTTCACCATATTTGTGGGAATAAATTTTTCTTGATAATGTAATTTTTGATATAATGGCTTTAATTCTGTGTCTATTTGTTGTCTTCTATTATCTATTTCTTTTTGTTTTTCACTTCCAAATTTAGTTCCCAATCGTTTATCACTTAATTCCTTTATTTCTTTTTGTAATGCTTTAATTTTTTCTTCTAATTCTTGAATGCTTTCTGTATGTTCTCTTTGATCTCCACGCAATCCGTATTGTGAGATATGAAATACATTTTCATTTATTAATTTTTTCAAATCTTCGTATTTTTTGACTTCTTTACTATTAAACCAATCTTTTTTATATTCTGTAATAATTTGTTCTTCCTTTTCAGGTTCTTTTTTCATTAATTCTTTTTCTTCTCTTCTATCTTTTCTTAATTGTTTGTTATAGTCTCTTATTTTTTTATCTAATTTATCACGAGTTTCTAACTGAATTTTATAAATCATGCTACTTAATACACTCATTAGATCTGCCGTTTCTTGATGTTCTGGATCTCTTGTAGGTCTAGCCATAGTTAATCTACGCTGATTTTTCGGAATTGTGCTTCTTAATTCTTTAATTCTGTTTTCTAATTTAATTACTTCTGGCGTTCTTAATTGTTTTTTGAGTTCTTGTATTTCATCATCTAATTCTTGTAATTCTTTAGATTTTTCTTCCTTTTTTATAACAGGTTTAGGTTCTAAACTCATTTTCATAGTTTTAGGTTCTATTTCCTTTGTCATAGGATGCATAAGGTCTTTAACTTCTTCGTAAGAAGGCGTGTTCTTTTTTGGGATGGCCCAAAGATTAATATGAGGAGCTTGTAATTCACCGCTTTGGGTGTTCCAAACTTTTAATGCCTGTATCCACTTCATTTATTTAAAGGAAACTAAAAAAGTTCCTTGCTTAACAATTATTTTATCCGTTGCACCTTCGTGACGTTTATGTTTTTTAGACCTTTGATGTGTTAGGTAATATTTTGGGTCTATCATAGAACCACACGGACATTTTACCTTTTTCATTTTGTCTTTAAGCGAGAAATTATTGTATATGCTTCACGACACTTACAAATGAAATCTATATCTTCTTGTGCGATGTAGTAGGACTTGACTTGGTCTCCTTGGAGATTGTAAATGGTTCTGGCATAAGCAGGTTTGAAGTGTTTTAAATCTTCTGGGTCAATATCTTGGGACTTGAATTGGTATTGATTGAATATTTCTTTGTCTCGTAATTCATTATCTATACATATCATCGGCACGTCTGGGTCTGTGATGGTCTTATTCAATCTCTTTAACATCAATTTATTGTAAGTATCTACGGTTGAGTTTCGGTAAGCAATAATGACTTCTGCTTCCCAAGGAGTTTTAGTTGAATGTTTGAGTAATTCTTGTTTGAGAAACTCTTGGTCTTTGGAATGGATTAATGCATCGTAGTATTGTGTTGTGAAATGATTACGCCAGTTCGTATTCATTACTTCTTGATTACGGAATAACCAGTTTAAGAAATCTGGTGAATTATATGGTGATGCTTCATTTACAGGGAGAAGTTGGTTGAAGTCACCAAGAACAATCAAGGTCTTTTTAAGTAAGAAACCCTTGAAAAGTAAATCCCACATTTGTTTATCCAGAATACCACACTCTTCAACTATCCATACTTGTTCGGTTGGAATAATGTTTTTGAAGTTATAGTATTGAAGAACTTGGGAGTTTAAGTTGTCTTGACGATGTTGAGTTAATGCAGAATGTTTTGATGATAGAACTATTGCGTCTTTTTGGTAAAGTGAATGTTTGATGCGGTACGACTTTCCGTTTCCTGCATAACCCAGAATAAGTGTATTATTGTTCGATTGTCTTTGTTTCATCGTGATGACTGGGTGTGTTCGGTCAAAGATATTTGCTGTTGATTCTCTGTAATTAGAAAGTTTCCAACCATCAAGATCTTTAGGATTGAGGTTTGATGTAGATGATGTTTTGTAAAAGGTAATAGAATCTGTATTTATTTGGACTATATCTTCTGCTGTTAAGTTAAGGTCAGCCATTCGGTTGTAAATTAATCTTGCGACGTAATCCTTAATTTGAATGGCAATAGGTCTGCGGTTGTAAAGGTTTTTTACAGTTTGTTCGTTAGACCTTTGAAGGGTATAATCGCCTACACTTCTTATTAATTCGTGATTTGGGTTTCGTTCATCTTCAGTCACCAATATTGCATCGTTAGATATAGAAACGGTTGGTGCCTTTTGGTATGAACCGATTGTTCGTGTTGTGATTTTCTTGAATATGTCTTCTGGGACTTTTTCGTAAAGGTCTTGAATGATATGTTTGTAAATGTTTGAGTGTTTCTTACATTTGATTTGTTCGGTGATCGTGAATTCAAATTTATCTTCACAGAACTTAATATGTTCTCCGGCATAAATATCTTGTTTCGGCATTAGAATGTTTGGGAACTTGGGTGAAGCAACGTATAAAGCATTATCAATTATTTCCGTTGGTTTTTCTATTGGATTGGTTCTGTAATCAGTTGTAAGGAGGTGTGGAAGGTTTTTTAAGGCAGAAGCATAACACTTGTTCTTATCGTGTGTTTCTATTTCTCTGGTGTCATCTATTTTCTTGTTGTAGATGAATGCTGATTTTTGGAAATCAATAGGAAAGAACGAAAGATATTGTGATGTTTTGGTTTGTGTGTATAAAGATTCTATGATGTCAAGAACATTTGTAAATCTAATGTAAGGTGTGATTTGATCTTCTAAGCCGTACAGCTTAAGAACTTGTAGGCATTCTTTATAGTCATCATTTACGAAGTAGAGTGTATTTTCGTGTATGAACGAAGATGGTTCATCGTTGTAAAGTTTGATGTCTGCTGGTAGAATGCTGTTATTGATGAGTTCTTTGAATTTATCGTTAATTTCTTGTTGTGTGCATAAAGTTTGTTTGATGATGTTTTTAGGTCTTTCTTCTAAAATTTTGTTCTTGATTGGGTAAATATGATTATTGTATGATAAGAAGATTAGAGAAGGAAACTTTGAAGATGGTGTTAATGGGTGATGCTGTGCGATGACATTTTTGTTAATATCGTATGCAATCATACGGATTTTATAACGATTACAGAATTCTACTAATTCGTTTGTTGTTACACCGTCTATATTGCCCAGTTTTCCAATAGGGTCTTTTTTCTGGTTAGAAATGAGTGGAAATTTGTTTCGTAAGTATGTTTTTACACAATTTTCAGTTGAAGGTTTGATTTTGATGACATTATTGAAAAGATTGATAGAAAGATTTAGTGGTTCTTGTTGTCTCATACGGATATTCCCTTGTTCGTATTGACGGACTGAATTATTGTTACGTATAATGATACGTGAATCAAGAAGAGTATAAAATTCTATGTTGAAGTATTGTTGAATGCGTCTGTCAATTTCGTCTTGAAGGTTATTACCTTGATACTCAAAGTTGAATGTATGTTCTCGTTCATCATTACTTAATTGGATCTTGATACGTGCAGAAATGAAGGACAAGGTAGGGACGACATCTTGTGCGTTAAAATCCACTTCTCTGTTTGTTTGTCTGGGAGGGGCCACCCTTCTTAATTGAGATAGAATGTTGGGTCGGTTTCGTATCTCTTCCAATACTCGGTTCATTTGTGAATTGGTGAGATAATTTAATGGCCTATTTCTATCCATTTTTATGGGGGGGTCTTATACTTTATAATAGAATGTGTTTAAATTCGTTTTTAGGCGACGGAGAGGGCGAGCATTCTTGGGAGAGTTGTAACGCCGGAATTGTAGGAATGCTTCCTTACCTATATTTTTCAAGGGACAAAAAAATAGGTAAGGAATTGGTTAGGAAGGAAGGGAGGAAAAAAAAAGTAG